>Ga0257109_1000243_pt1 | contig 17032 bp, 14 predicted proteins | sample LP_taG_8_FD_191566 | JGI IMG/M metagenome (GOLD analysis project Ga0257109, IMG submission 191566) | Marine microbial communities from Northeast Subartic Pacific Ocean, Canada - LP_J_2011_P26_2000m | ecosystem: Environmental > Aquatic > Marine > Oceanic | place: Canada: Northeast Subartic... | reverse complement strand
TAGCCCGGGTCGCTCGATTTCGCGATGATTTCCGTGAACTTGGACGCCGGCTCGGAGAGCAGGCTGAAATTTGGAATGAAGCCGGTGAAAATCGCCCCCCAATTGAGGCTGCCGGACATCGCCACGACGACGCCGAAGAAACTCACCACCACGATGGCCACCATGATTTTCAGAATAATCTCGAAGACCTTCACCCCTTTACTGCCGCTGTCGTACGACCACACCACCGCCGCACCGATGACAAAGAGCAGCAGCACGCACCAGTACTTGCCGTTGTCGCCCTCGAGAATGCCGAAGTTTTGCTGAATGGCGGCCGTGCCGAGCGAGAACTGCGGCATGGCCCACACGAGGTTGGCCAGCATCGCGGCGATGAGCCAGCCCCAGCCGAGCACCGGGTTGATGTGTTTGTTGATCGCGCGAAACGGTTTCTCGCCGGTGGAGAGCGTGACGTAGCCGATGACTGAGAGCATCAGCACGCCGAAAATCATCATCAGCGGTTGGAGCCAGAGCAGCTCGTAGCCACCAATCACCCCGATGTAAAGGCTGCCAGCGAGCGAACCACCACCGAGGGTGATCGCACCCTGCAGCCAGCCGGGGCCGGACAGCTTGGCGAAAGTGCCCCAGCGGGAAAGGAGCGGTTTTTGGCTGGCCTCCGCGAGGAGGGTTTTTTCGGCGGCGAGAGAGTCGTTCGGATCGCTCATGGTTCAGGTTAGGGTTGCGCTTGGCCAAGCGCTTGGCTGGCCAGAGAACGCGCGGAGTCTGTAGAAAAACCCGCCGGAAACAAAGGCAATTCTCCCGCCAAGCGCCAAAAGAAAACCGCCGGCCCCGTAAAGGGCCGCCGGTTAAATTTAGCCAAACTTTTGGCTTTGGCTCGTAATGGCCGCTTAAATCTTCGTGCTGCCGTAGATGATGCCGGCGTCCAGGGTTTTTTTGATCAACTCGCCCGCCTCGGAAAGGTGGGCGGCGGTGTAGGGATCGAGCGTTACGCCCTCGGTTTTTTGCGCGGCGTCGATGCGCTTGCCCAGGCTGCGGAGCTGCTGGCTCGCCAGATTGGCCAACGGCCGCGAGCTGGCGCCGCGCCACGAGCCCGGCATGCTGAGGCTGACCAGGCGCTCGAGGTGCTCGCGCTGCAGGTTGCGGCGCAGGCTCGAGATCAGCGGCTTGCGGGCGGTGTGCTCGCCCTTGGCCGGGGCCTTCAGCTCGGTCCAGATGGCGTCGTCGAGTTTGCCGAGGATTTCCGGCAGCGTGATGGCGTCCTTGTCGGCCTCGACGAGGAATTCGTTGTCGTACACGCGGCCCAGCGAGGTCGGGTTGAGGATCATCGTGAGCGTGGAGGCCTGGATGCCCATGACCTTCTCGTGCACCGGCCAGGTGGAGTCCTTCATTGAACTTGAGAGATTATCGATCCAGCGGTCGTTGCTCATGCGACGCAGCAGTTCGGTGTTGAGCCCGAACGCCTCGTCCTTGAAGGCGTTCTCGAGCATGAACTCGAGTGCCTCGCGCTGCTGCTTGGACGGCACCGGGGTGATGGGGTAGCGGTCGCCGGGATCGCCCTTCTTGTCGCGGTTCACGAACGAGCCGCCGATCCAGTTGCCCATCATGCTCAGCGCACGCGCCTGCAGGGACAACGTGAGTTGGTAGCCGTAACGCGCCTTGGCCCAGCTTTGGCCCTTCTTCACGAAATGATCGAGCAACTGCCCGCGATGATGCTTCACGATGTTCATCTGGTTGTGCGCGTACTGGAGCGGGTTCGCGGCGAAGTCGTAGCGGCGCGCGAACGGGTCGGGGCCGATCGTGTCCTCGTCGGTGGCGTACTGCAATTTGGGATCGGACACGCGGCTCAGGATTTTCTGCAACTCCTCCGGTTTTTTGACAATGGAGTAGCCGTACTCGATGGCCCAATGGTCGTAAGGACCGATGCCGGTCATGGTGTGGTCGCCGGCCTTCTCGCCGATGCCCTTGTACATGTTGATTGGCAGGTAATCCATCACCGAGCCGGCCAAGGTCTCCTTGCCCTTGATCTCGTCGCTGTTGATTTTTTCCAGCGAGTGGATGCTCGAGGCCTTGAAGTTGTGGCGCAGGCCAAGCGTGTGGCCCACCTCGTGTGCGACCAACTCGGCAACCAGGGGGCCGATGAACCACTCTGGTACCCCGTCTAGCTTGACTACGGTTTTTTTCGGCTTGGGCTTGTCATCCTTCTCATCCTTTTTCTCATCGTCCTCCTCCTCGGCCGCCTCCTCGGCCGCCTCGGCTTCCAACTCGAAGATGAACCGCATAGCGGCCAGGTCGAGCGCCTTGCCTTCGGCTGCGAGGCAAAGGCCGTTCACTTGGCTGATGCGCCCGTACAGGCCGTCAAACTCGTTGTCGCCAATCAATTCGCCATCCACCTTAGCCAAGGGATGCCCGCCATAAGCCTCTGCGCCGTGGGCGGCGAGCTCGGCCTTGATGGAGTCGCGCATTGAGGGATGGGCCAGGCGCACCCGCGGATCCCACTCGGGATGCTCCTTGAGCCAGGCGAGTGTTTCCGGCGCGAAACCCTCCATTGCGATGCCCGGGAGGATTTCGTTGAACTGCTTCCAGTAATGGCGAATCCAGCCGTCGGTCAAAATAATGTCGGCGTCGAGAATCTGGCCGGTCAGCGGGTTGACCCGGCTCGGGCCGATGGCGGTGCCGACATCGTTGTTGAGCCAGCGGACAAAGTTGTACCGGGCATCCTCTGGATCCTTCTCCATGTGCGCGCCGGTGGTGGCGTCCTGGTAGTAAACCTCAATGGCATTGGCCAAGCCGACTTTATCGTAGGCCTTGTTCCACATCAGGATGCCCTCGCGAACCCAGCGGCGGTAGCGCACCGGCGTGGTGTGCTCGATGTAGAAAATGATCGGGTTCTTCACCGGGCTGACCTTGAGCTTGGTGTCGGCCTTCTCGAGGTGCCAGCGGTTGATGTAGCGGGTCTTCTTCTGCTCGTCGGTGTACTTGCCGAGGTCGGAGTAGCTGGTGGTGAAGTAGCCCACCCGCTGGTCGGCCAAGCGCGGCTTGTAGGTCTTGTTCGGGACGATCGCACTGATCGAGTAGTGCAACGTCTTGAGCACGCCGTTGGACGCTGGCGCTGTGAAGGCCAGCTCGACGTTGCCCGGGAATGCCTTGGCGGTGCGGATTTGCGCCAGTCGCGCATTGAACCCGGAACCTTTGCTGCCGAAGAATTTCGACGCCTGGCCGACGAGCAGCGCGTCCATGTCGATCAACGGCCTGTTCTTCGGCAACAGCGTTAGGATCGGCACGTCCACAATCACTCGGTCGGTGAAGATCCGTTTCACGGAGGCCTTCGACTCAGGGTCGCCGGTGGAGCGCACCTTGAGATTGGGCTCGATGATCAGCAGTCGCTTGTCGAGCCGCTTGAAATAAACGTACCTCTCGCCGGCCTGCAGCCCAGCATAAGTCTCTCCGCTGGCCACAGTCATCGCGATGAAAAATTTCTTCGACTCAAACCCGGCCGGCAGCGCCCCGAGCATTTGCTGGTCCTTCTTGCGCACGTAGATGGAAAACAGGCTCGACTTCTTGTCCATGCTCGAGATGACCTGCTCGTACCCCTTGATCACTGTCGTGTAGGACGGGAAGTCCGGCTTCACGGTTGTCGGCTTGGCGGCCGATGGCTTGGCGGACGGCTTGGCCGGGGGTGGGGACTGTGCGAACGCGGTGGCCGTCACAAGGCCAAGCGCAACAACGATGAGTATGCTCTGTTTTTTCATGATAAAAAAGCGGGTCAGGCCGGAGCCAGTCAAAAACACGCCCTGCGATGGGCAACGGGGAATGTGCCTCATGCTTGGCCGATTTCAAGTAAGAATTAGCCTGTTTTTAAGCCAAACGGCCCTCGGTTCTCGACCGCTTGGCCAAGCGCGGGTAGCCTTCCGAACGGGCGGGTAACATGGCGGCAAAGAAAATCACGGGTAAATTTGACTCCATCGAGGCGGTGCTGCGCGACATCGCGTGCGGCAAAATGGTCGTCGTCGTCGATGACGCCGATCGCGAAAACGAGGGCGACCTGATCATGGCCGCCGAGAAGACGACGGCCAAGGCGGTCAACTTCATGGCCCGGTTCGGCCGCGGCCTCATCTGCGTTCCCACCGCGCCGGAGCGCCTGCAGCAACTCGGCATCGAGCGCATGGTGCTCAACAACCGCGAAGGCCATCGCACCGATTTCCAGATCAGCGTCGATGCCGCGCAAGGCATCACCACCGGCATCAGCGCCGCCGACCGCGACCGCACCATCAAGACCCTGGCCAACCCCACCTCAATCGCCGACGACCTCGTGCAGCCCGGCCACGTCTTCCCGTTGCGCGCCAAGACCGGCGGCGTCCTCCAGCGCGCCGGCCACACCGAGGCGGCGGTCGACCTCGCACGGCTTGCCGGCTGCCGGCCGATGGGCGTCATCTGCGAGGTCATGAACGACGACGGCTCGATGGCCCGCCTCCCGGAGCTGCGCCGCTTCGCGAAAAAACACAAACTCAGGCTCTGCTCCATCGAGCAGCTCATCGAGTTTCGCCGCAAGCGCGAAAAGCTCGTCGCCTGCGAGGAGATCGTCCACATGCCGACCGACTTCGGCGAGTTCGACCTCCACCTTTACCGCTCCACCATCGACGGGCAACACCACCTCGCCCTCGTCAAGGGCAGCATGAGCGCACGCCGCCGCACCCTCGTTCGCGTGCACAGCGAATGCCTCACCGGCGACGTGTTCGGCTCGCGCCGCTGCGATTGCGGCCCGCAGTTGCAACAGGCCATGAAACAGGTTTCCGCCGCCGGCCACGGGGTGATCCTGTACATGCGCCAGGAAGGCCGCGGCATCGGTTTGGCCCCGAAAATAAAGGCTTACAAGCTACAGCAAAAAGGCTATGACACCGTCGAGGCCAACGAGAAACTCGGCTTCCCGATGGACCTGCGCGAGTACGGCATCGGCGCTCAAATCCTCGCCGACCTCGGCATCAAGAAAATCCGCCTGCTCACCAACAACCCTAAAAAAATCGTCGGCTTGGAGGGGTACGGGCTCGAGGTTGTCGAGCGGGTGCCGATCCGCGTGAAGCCAAACAAGCACAACAAGAACTACCTCAAGACCAAGCGCGAAAAACTGGGCCACCTGCTTTGACGCCCCTCCCCTCTCCCACGCTTGGCCAAACGCACGCGGCATGAACGAGTCGCTCCCCATCTGGGACATCCACGGCGAGATCGCCGACACGCTCGCCGTGCAAAACCGCCTCGTGCTTGCCGCGCCGACCGGCTCCGGCAAATCCACACAAGTCCCGCAAATCATCCTCGACGACGTCCTCTGCGGCGGCAGCAAAGTCGTCGTGCTGCAGCCGCGCCGCGTCGCCGCCCGCTCGCTCGGCCGGCGCGTTGCGTGGGAACGCTCGGCCAGGCTCGGCGACGAAGTCGGCTATCAGGTTCGCTTCGAAAACCACACCGGCCCCGAGACCAAAATCGAGTTCATCACCGAGGGCGTGCTGCTGCGCCGGTTGCAGGACGACCCGCGCCTGGCCGGCGTTGGCGCGGTGTTGTTCGACGAGTTTCACGAGCGCAACCTGATGAGCGACCTCGCGCTTGGCCTCGTCAAAAAACTGCAACGCACCGGACGCACCGACCTCAAGCTTGTCGTCATGTCGGCGACGATTGAGACCGGCCCGATCGCCCGCTACCTTGGCCAAGCGGATGACGATCCCTGCCGCGTGCTCGCCTCCGACGGGCGCACCTTTCCGGTCGAGATTCGCTTCGGCCAATATCGCAATCGCGACCCCATCACCGAGCAGGCTGCCGAGGCCGTCGAGCAAATCCTCCGCGACAACTCTCCCGGCGATATTTTGATTTTTATGCCGGGAATGGGCGAAATTCGCGGCACTATCGGCTCGATCAGCCGCCGCCGACTGCCGGAGCCGGTCGAGTTGATCCCGCTGCACGGCGACCTCCCACCGGCCGATCAGGACCGCGCCTTCGCCGGGAGCAACCGCCGAAAAATCGTTGTCGCCACCAACGTCGCCGAGACCTCGGTGACCATCGACGGCATCCGTCACGTGATCGACAGCGGCATGGCCCGCGTCGCCCGCTTCGACGCCGAGCGCGGCTTTGGCACGTTGTTGATCGAGGAGATCAGCCGCGCCTCCGCCGACCAACGCGCCGGCCGCGCCGGCCGCACCGCGCCGGGTGCGTGCCACCGGCTTTGGACCGAGAGCGGCCACCTCAATCGCCCCGGGCACAACACGCCGGAAATCCACCGCACCGATTTGTCGGAGTCGGTGCTGATGCTGCACGCCGCCGGCATCGACGAGGCCACCCAGTTCGACTGGCTCGACAAGCCGGACGCCAACGCCGTGGCCAAGGCCGAGTCGCTGCTGCGCTCGCTCGGCGCCTTGGCCAAGCGCTTGGCCAACGGCAACGCCGGCGGCTTGACCGACGTCGGGCGCGCGATGCTGCGACTGCCGATGCACCCGCGCCTGGCCCGGATGATCGTCGAGGGAAGCCGGCGCGGCTGCGTGAACGAGGCGGCGTTGTGCGCGGCGTTCATGAGCGGGCGCAACATTCTCATCCGCTCCGCTCGCGACGACAAAACGGTGCAGGCCGCGCAGGAGCCGTTCCGCGACGGAGCCGACTCCGACTTCGAGGTGATGATGCGCGCGTGGCAGTTCGCCAACGCGCGCCGCTACAACGTTGACGACTGCCGCGCGCACGGCATCCACGCCGGGGCATGCCGTGAGGTCGAGTCGGCGTTCCGGCAAATCCTCCACTTGGCCAGGGCGACCGACGCGCAGGCGGCTCCCGACCGGTCGAAGTCCACCGCCCTGCGCCACTGCATCCTCGCCGCGTTTGCCGACCAACTCTGCGTGCGGCGCGACAGCGGCACGCTGTTTTGCAACCTGACTGATGGCCGCAGCGGCACGCTCGTCCGCGAGAGCGTCGTGCAAAAATCTCCGCTGCTCGTCATCGGCGAAATCCGGCAAGTGTCCGCCCGGGGCGACCGCGCCCAAACGCTGCTGAGCCTGGCCGCCGCAGTAGAACTGGACTGGGTGCGCGAGCTGTTTCCCGGCGACTTGACGACCCGCGCCGAGTGCGGGTTCGATCCCGGCATGAAACGCGTTGAGGCCCATGAAATAACTCGTTTTCGCGATCTCGAGCTGGGCCGGGCACGGGCGAAAGAGGCCGATCCGCAAGCCGCCGGCCAAGCGCTGGCCAAGGCCTGTTTGGGCGAGTGGTTCACGCCGAAATCGTTCGACCACTCGATCCGGCAACTCATCAGGCGGCTCAATTGGCTGTGCGCCGCCCGGCCGGATTTGGAATTTCCGCCGCTCGACGAGACGGCGATTTTGAATTGCCTGAGTGCCGCGTTTGCGGGCATGACCTTGGCCAAGCAGGCGGTTGCCGCCGACGTAAAGCCGGCGTTCCGCAAACACATGCCGAGCGAGCAGTGGGAGTGGCTCGACGAGTTCGCGCCGCAAACGATCCCTTGGCTGGACGACAAACCGAAACGCTTGGAGTACCCTGACAAACCGGCGGACAAACACGGCAACGTGCTGCCGGTGGAGTTGCACGTGAAGCTTCACGACTGCTTCCGTCTGGCCGAGCATCCGCGCATCTGCGATGGCGAACACATCGTGCGGTTCAAGCTGTTGACCCCGAAAAACAGGAAGATCGATTACTGCGACGATTGGCCGACATTCAAGCAGCGCGAGTATCCGAGAATCCGAAAAGACCTCCTGGCCAAGTTCCCCGGCGTGGGCTGGGTATGATTTTTTGAAATGATAAACGACATCCGACGGATCGCCGCCGAGGCCGGTGAGGCGATCATGAAAACCTACGACGGCCCAGCCGAGATCGAGACCAAAGAAGACGACTCGCCACTCACTCAAGCCGACCGCGCCGCGCACGACTGCATCGTCGCCGCGCTGGAGCAACTCACGCCGGACATCCCGGTTTTGTCCGAGGAATCGGAGGGCATCCCGACCGAAGTGCGGCTGGGCTGGAAACGCTTCTGGCTCGTCGACCCTCTCGACGGCACCAAGGAGTTCATCAAAAAAACCGGGCAGTTCACCGTCAACATCGCGCTGATCGAAAACGGCGAACCAACGCTTGGCGTGGTGTTGGCCCCGGCGTCTGACTTGGAATATTTCGCGGCTCGCGGCAGCGGCGCATTCAAGCGGCTTGGCCAAGCGGAGCCGCAACCGATCAAGATCGCCGAGGCCGACAAGGCCAAGCTGCGCATCGTCGCCAGCCGCGATCACGCCGGCCCGAAAGTCGCAGCCATGCTCGAGCAACTCCCGGATGCAGAACTGGTGAGCATGGGCAGTTCACTGAAATTCTGCCTCGTCGCCGAGGGTGCGGCCGATCTTTACCCGCGCTTTGTCCCGACGATGGAATGGGACACCGGTGCGGCCCAATGCATCCTCGAGCAAGCCGGAGGCGCCGTCTGCACCCTCGACGGCTACCGCCTGGCCTACGGCCGCGAAGACCTACGAAACCCCTCCATCATCGCAGCCGGCCACCCCGCAATAGACTGGAAGTCACTGTTGCCGAGTGATTAACCATCATTTTCTGCTTGGCCAAGCGGGCTTATTGCAATTTAGAATTATTCCAAGTATTGACACTGCGCTTGGCCAATGGCACTTTTCGGGTATGGCAACGGACCATCTTCCAGCGTCCAGTGAACTCCTCAATCAACGTTTAGCCGAGAAAGGCTTGAGGGCCACTTCCCAGCGGCAACACGTTTACGGAGTGCTGCTTGGCCAACGCGATCATCCCTCCGCCGAGGAGGTATTCATGCGGGCGAAGCAGTCGAAACCGGAGATTTCCATGGCGACTGTTTACAACAGCCTCGACGCGCTCGTGAAGTGCGGCGTCGTGCGGCAGGTGAACGTGGATCGTGGCGCAACACTGTTCTGCTCCAACATGGGCGAGCACGCGCACTTCTGCTGCGACGACTGCGGCAAAGTTTTTGATATGAACTTGAAGGACTTGCCGTGCGTGCCGGAAGTCGATGTGCCGGGTGAGTTTGTGGTAAGAAAAATCGACATCGCACTGCATGGCCGCTGCACCGGCAAGTGTTCGGACTGCGGACGAAAGGAAGCCGTCGCATGAGGGCTGACACGGACACCATCGATGAATTTGTCGCAAGCGACTACAAGTACGGCTTTGTCACCGACATCGAGAGCGAGTCGCTTGAGCCGGGCCTGGGCGAGGATGCCGTCCGGTTCATCTCCGCCAAGAAGAACGAGCCGGAGTGGCTGCTCGAGTGGCGGCTGAAGGCATTTCGGCACTGGGAAAAACTGGAATGCCCGACCTGGCCGCACGTGAAATATCCGCCGGTTAATTTCCAGGACATCTCCTATTACAGCGCGCCGAAGAAAAAAGGCGACGGCCCGAAGAGCCTCGACGAGGTGGACCCCAAGCTGCTCGAGACGTACGAGAAGCTGGGCGTGCCGCTGCACGAGCGGGCGCGGCTGGCCGGCGTCGCGGTGGACGCGGTGTTTGACAGCGAGTCGATCGGCACGACGTTCAAGGCGGATCTGGCCAAGGCGGGGGTGATCTTCTGCTCGATGTCCGAGGCGGTGCAGGAACATCCCGAGCTTGTCCGGAAATATCTCGGGACCGTCGTGCCGTACACGGACAACTTTTATGCCACGCTCAACTCGGCCGTCTTCAGCGATGGCTCGTTCGTTTACATCCCCAAGGGCACGCGCTGCCCGATGGAGTTGAGCACGTACTTCCGCATCAACGCCGCCAACACGGGGCAGTTCGAGCGCACGCTGATCGTCGCCGAGGAGGCCAGCCACGTGAGCTACCTCGAGGGCTGCACGGCACCGATGCGCGACGAGAACCAACTGCACGCCGCCGTCGTGGAATTGATCGCGCTCGACAACGCCGAGATCAAGTACTCGACCGTGCAGAACTGGTACCCCGGTGATGAGCAGGGGCGCGGCGGTATTTACAACTTCGTGACCAAGCGCGGCATCTGCAAAACCAACGCGAAGATTTCGTGGACACAGGTTGAGACCGGCTCGGCGATCACGTGGAAATATCCCAGCGTCATCCTGAAAGGCGACAACTCGATTGGCGAATTCTACTCCGTCGCGCTCACCAACAACATGCAGCAGGCCGACACCGGCACGAAGATGGTGCACCTCGGCAAAAACACGCGCAGCACGATCGTCTCCAAGGGCATCTCCGCCGGCCGGGGGCAGAACAGCTACCGAGGCCTGGTGCAGGTCGGCAAAAAGGCCGCCAACGCCCGCAACTTCTCTCAGTGCGACTCGCTGCTCATCGGCGACCGGTGCGGCGCGCACACCTTCCCGTATATCGAGGTGAAAAACACCACCGCCAACATCGAGCACGAGGCAACCACCTCGAAGATCGGCGAGGACCAGATTTTTTACTGCAACCAGCGCGGCCTCGAGACGCAGGACGCCGTCAACATGATCGTCAACGGTTTTTGCAAGGAGGTCTTCCGGGAGTTGCCGATGGAGTTTGCGATGGAAGCCCAAAAACTCCTCGACGTCAGCCTCGAGGGCAGCGTCGGCTAAACATTTTTTAAAACGGAATGCTACAGATTAAAAACCTACAGGCGGGGATCGAGGACAAGCCGATCCTCAAGGGAATCGACCTCACGGTGAACGCCGGCGAGGTGCACGCCATCATGGGCCCGAACGGCAGCGGCAAAAGCACGCTCGCCTCCGTGCTCGCCGGACGCGACGGCTTTGACGTCACCGGCGGCGAGGCGCTTTACAACGACAACGACCTACTCGACCTCGCGCCGGAGGAACGCGCCCGCGAAGGTGTTTTTCTCGCGTTTCAATACCCGGTGGAGATCCCCGGCGTGAACAGCGCCTACTTTTTGCGCTCAGCCGTCAACGCGATTCGCAAGCATCGCGGCGAGGAGGAACTCGATGCGATGAATTTTCTCAAGGCCGTGAAAGTGAAGATGAAAGAGCTTGGCCTGGGCGAGGACTTTCTCAAGCGCCCGGTCAACGCCGGCTTCTCCGGCGGCGAAAAAAAGCGCAACGAGATTTTGCAGATGACGATGCTTGATCCGCGCCTGGCCATCCTCGACGAGACCGACTCGGGACTCGACATCGACGCACTGCGCATCGTCGCCGACGGCGTCAACCGCCTCAGGCGCGACGACAACGCGCAGGTCGTCATCACGCATTACCAGCGGCTGCTCGACCACATCGTGCCGGACTTCGTCCACGTGCTGCACGACGGCCGCATCATCAAGTCCGGCGACAAGTCACTCGCGCTTGAACTGGAGGAGAAGGGTTACGACTGGCTAATCAAGGAAGCCGCATGAGCCAGGTTGCCACTACTAATTTCGCCGTCGAACCGGTGGAGGCATTTGCCGAGCTGGAGCAAAACGGCGCGGCGCTGATGCCGCTTCGCAAGGCCGGCTTGGCCCGGTTTTCCGAGGCCGGTTTTCCGACGCTTCGCGACGAGGACTGGCGGTTCACCAACGTCAAGCCGCTCGCCGAACTGCCGTTTCGACCGGTTCTTTTAGCGAGTGGCCAAGCGCTTGGCCAAGAGCAACTTGGCGATGTCACGTTCGGCCAACTGGACGCTGATCGGCTGGTCTTTGTCGATGGCCATTTTAACGCTGGGTTGTCGCAAACCGCCGACCAGCCAAGCGGCGTGACGGTGACCCACTTGGCCAGCGGCTTGGCCGGCTTGGAGCGCGAGCTTGGAGCGCTTTCCGGTGGCGATGACGATCCGTTTGTCGCACTCAACGATGCCTTTTTCACCGACGGCGCATTGATTCAAATCGGCGACGGCCAGCGCTTGGCCAAGCCGGTTCATTTGCTGTTCGTCGCCACGGCGGGCGGGGACGGAGAAGCGGCGCACATCCGCAACTGGATCGTCGCCGGGGCCAACTCGCAGGGCACGATCATCGAGTCGCACCTCTCGCTTGGCCAAGCGGCGAGCGTGACCAACGTCGTCACCGAGTCGCGCATCGGCGACGGGGCGGACATCGAGCACATCAAGTTTCAGGATCAATCGAACAGGGCGTTTCACCTGGCGTCGCTGCACTCGGAGCTGGGCCGCGACGCACAGTATGCGTTCCACTCGATCGCGCTTGGCGCGCGGTTGTCGCGCAACAACCTGCGCATGCGCCTGGCCCAGCCGGGCATCGAGTGCGTGCTTAACGGGTTGTACATGCTGCGCGGCCAGCAGTTGGCCGATCACCACATGATCGTCGAGCACGCCGCGCCGCACTGCGACAGCCACGAATATTTCAACGGCATCCTCGACGACCAGTCGCGGGGGGTTTTTCACGGGCGCATCCTCGTGCAGCCCGGCGCGCAAAAGACCGACGCGAAGCAGACCAACAAAAACCTGCTGCTCAGCGACGACGCCACGGCGAACACCAAGCCGCAGCTCGAGATTTACGCCGACGACGTGAAGTGCACCCACGGCGCGACGATCGGCGCGATGGACGACGACGCGATTTTTTATCTGCGAACCCGGGGGCTCGACACCGCCACCGCGCGGCGAATGCTGTTGCACGGGTTCGCCGGCGAGATCGTCGAGCGCGTCCGGCACGACGCCGTGCGCGAGGAACTCGACGCGCTGGTGTGGAACCGGCTCGAGACGGAGCATCAACTGGACTGACTCGTGGCGAACTTTTTGGACACAACCGTCGATGATCTGATCGGGAACTTCGAGTTTCTCGGCGACTGGGAGGAGCGTTTTGCCTACCTGATCGAGCTGGGCAAAAAGCTGCCGCCGCTCGACGAGTCCGAGATGGTGGAGGACAACCGTGTGCACGGCTGCCAAGCGGCCGTCTGGCTGAAAATGCTGCCGGCCAGCGACTCGACATTTGATATTCACGCCGACTCGGACGCCTTCATCGTCAAGGGGTTGATTGCTGTTTTATTGATGATTTACAACGGAAAAACTGCCGAACAAATCTTGGCCGATGACGGCACGGCGACATTCGCCAAGCTTGGCTTGGATCGGCATTTGAGCCCGACCCGCCGCAACGGGCTGCACTCGATGGTGAGCCGGATCAAGGCCCTCGCCGCTGCATCGGTCGCACAGCCCGCTTAAATATGACCACCGCCGAACCCATCGAACTCAGCCGCGACGTCGAGGCGTCCATCGTCCCCTCCGGCGACAAGGTGACGCTGCAAAAGGGCGAGGCGGCGCAGGTCACCCAGACGCTCGGCGGCACGTTCACGGTGATCGTCAACGGCAACATGTTTCGCATCGAGGGAAGCGATGCCGATGCGCTTGGCCTCGAGCCGGTCAAGACCCCGGCGGAGGAAACCAAGCGGCCGGAAACAGAGGACGACCTGAAGCAGCAGATCGAGACGCAGCTCAAGACGGTTTACGACCCGGAGATCCCGGTGAACATCATTGACCTTGGCCTCGTGTACGACAGCACGCCAACCCAGCTCGACGGCGGCTGGCGCGTCGATGTGAAGATGACGCTCACCGCGCCCGGCTGCGGCATGGGGCCGGTGCTGCAACAGGACGCACAAAACCGGCTGCTGTGCATCGAGGGCGTCGACGAGGTGGACGTGCAACTCGTCTGGGATCCGCCCTGGAATCACGATATGATGAGCGAGGCGGCCAAGCTGGAACTCGGCATGATGTGATGAACCCACCCGCGGAAACAGCGAACTTGGCCAAGCACGACGAATCAGTCGATTGGACAGCGCTCCGTGACGACTTCCCGATCCTGCGCGAAACCGTCAACGGCCACCCGCTGGTTTATCTCGACAACGCCGCAAGCAGCCAGAAGCCGCAACAGGTCATCGATGCGGTTCGCCGCTACTACGAGCATGATAACGCCAACGTGCACCGTGGCATCCACGAGTTGAGCAACCGCGCCACCGAGGCGTACGAGGGCGCGCGCCAGCGAGTCGCTGACTACCTCAACGCCGGCTCCCGCGAGGAAATTATTTTCACGCGCGGCACCACCGAGGGGCTGAACCTTGTCGCCAACACCTGGGCGCTCGACAACCTGCGCGAGGGCGACACGATTCTCCTCACCGAGATGGAGCACCACAGCAACCTCGTGCCGTGGCAAATTCTGGCCAACCGGATCGGCGCAAAACTCGACTTCATCGAGATCACCGGCGACGACGGGCAGCTTGATTTGCAGTGGCTCGACGAGCAACTCGCCCGCGCCCGGCTGCTCTCGCTCACGCATATTTCCAACACGATGGGCACAGTCAACCCGGTCGCCGAGATTTGCGCCCGCGCCCGTGCCGCAGGGGTGGTCACCGTGGTGGATGCCGCCCAAAGCGCCGGCCACGCACCGGTCGATGTGCAGGCGATCGACTGCGATTTTCTCGCCTTTTCCGGGCACAAAACCTGCGGGCCGACCGGCATCGGCGTGCTGTACGGCCGCCGCGAACTGCTCGAGGCCATGCCGCCGTATCAGGGGGGTGGCGAGATGATTTTGAAGGTCGAGTACCGCTATTCCACCTTCAATGTCGCCCCGCACAAGTTCGAGGCCGGCACACCGAACGTCGCCGGCGCCGTTGGCCTGCACGCGGCGCTGGACTACCTCGACGCCATCGGCCGCGAGGCGATTTTCGAGCACGACCAGCGCTTGGCCAAGCGGGCCTGCGAGCGCCTGGCCGAGATCGACGGCATCCGGATTTTTGGCCCGGCGGAAGGCCGCTCGGGCGTGGTGAGCTTCGTGCTGCCGGACGCCCACGCTCTCGACCTAGCCACGATGGCCGACCAAAAGGGCGTCGCGTTGCGGGCGGGTCATCACTGCAATCAACCGCTCCTGGCCAAGCTCGGTGTCGCGGCGACCGCCCGTGCGAGTTTTTACTTTTACAATACCGAGGCCGAGGTCGATCGCTTCATCGAGGTACTCCACGGCGTCAGAAAAATGTTTGTCTGAATGAGCGAAACCATCACAGGCGACTCCCCGATGCAGGCGGTGCTGCAGGTTTTTCCCGGCGCGCAGCGGGCGTTGTTTCGCAAGTACCACATCGGGGGGTGCAGCAGTTGCGGGTTTCAGCCGGAGGAAACATTGGCCGGGGTTTGCGAGCGCAATGGCGATCTCCCCGTCGCCGACGTGTTGGAACAGATTCGCCAGAGCCACGAGGAGGATGCCCGCATTTTGATCGAGCCGAGCGACCTGGCCAAGCGGCGCGACAACGGGGCGGACGTTCGCGTGGTGGACATTCGTTCGCGTGAGGAATTTGAGGCGGTGCACATCGACGGCTCGCAGTTGCTGACGCAGGACTTGATGCAGGAGATTCTCGGCAGTTGGGACAATGACCAGTTGTTCGTCATCGTCGATCACCAAGGGAACAAATCCCTCGACGCGGCGGCCTATTATCTCGGCCACGGCATGCCGAATGTCCACGCACTGCGCGGCGGGATCGATGCCTGGTCGCTTGAGGTTGACTCGGCCGTCCGGCGCTACACGCTGAATTAAAATGAACGACGAGCTTCAAAAAAAAGTCGCCGAGGCGATCCGTGACCCGAAAAATGTCGGCGAGATGGCGGACGCCGACTCGGTCGGCACGGTGGGCAATTCCGAGTGCGGCGAAATGCTGAGGCTGTGGGTGAAGTACAGGGAGCAGGACGGCGAAAAGGTCATCGACAAGGCCAGTTTCCAGAGCTTTGGCTGCGAGACGGCGATCGCCGTGGCGAGCCTGGCGACTGAATTGATCCAGGGAAAAACCGCCGCCGAGGCAATGGAAATGAAGCCGGAGGAACTCTCCGGCGAACTCGGCCCGCTGCCACCAATGAAGATTCACTGCGCCGAACTGGTGCAGGGTGCGCTGCGTGATGCGCTTTCGCCCGAGAGCCAAGCGGTTGGCCAAGCGGAGTCGCCGGCCAAGCCGGACGGGCTCGCCCCCACGCTCCGGGACAGCCTCAACGAGGGTCAGGCCAAGTCCGGCAGCATCAACATCCAGTTCCTCGACGAGTAACCTCCGTCGCCAGCTTCCCGGCGGTTAGACCTCCTTGACGACTCCCCAGTGGACGTCGAGCTGTTTGGTGAGGTAGAGCCGGATGCCGTTCACCAGCGCCTTGGATTCCAGCTTTTGCCCGGCGGCGACGATCTGCTTGAGTGTCATGCCCGGCTTGATGCGGAAACTTTCCTGCGCGATGATAGGCCCCTCGTCGAGGTGCATGCTGACGAAGTGCGCCGTCACGCCGGCAATTTTCACGCCATGCTCGTGCGCCTGCCGGTACGGCTGCGGGCCGGGGAAACCCGGCAGCAACGAAGGGTGAATGTTGATGATCTTGTTCTTGAATCGCCAGACGAAGTTCGGCGACAAAATTTTCATGAACCGCGCCAGCACGACGAAATCCGCCTGCGCCTTCTCGAGGATGCGAAGTGCCTTGGTCTCCGCCTTGGCTCGGTTCGTCCAAGCAACATGATGAAATGGCAGGCCGGCTTTTTCGACCTTGGCCTTTAGATCGCGGTGGTTGCCAACGACGGCCACAATCTCCGTCTTGAGTTTTCTGGATTTCACCGACTCCAGAATGGCGTCGAGGCAATGCGGTTCACGGGTGACCATCAGGGCCATGCGTTGCGGGCGCTTGGGGTCCGTGAACCACCACTTGATCTCCATGCCCAAGTCGCGGCCCAGCGCGCGCAGCCCCTGGCCCAGCGATTTCTCGTTAAAAACCGTCACCCGCCAACTGGCCTGAATCGTCATGCTGAACTGCCCGCGCGTGACCTGCTCCTCCAGCGCCTCGATGTTGGCCTTGGTTTCGAACAGCAGATTGGTGACTCTGGCCACGACGCCGGTCTTGTCCCGCCCGATGACAGTGATGGTCGCGTAACAATTCATTGCGGGGCGCAATTAAGCCGGTTTAAAGCGCGGAGAAAAGCGAAAACGGCCAGGCGCTTGGCCAAGCGGGTTAATCCTCTGCCTGGTTTTTTCGGATCAAGGCGAACAGGTCGCGAGCCTCGCGGAGGCCGATTGCGGCGGTGATTCCCCAGTAAACCAAGGCCGCGACGATGGCCGGGGCGAACACTTCGCCGATTTTCAGCCACACCGTCTCGTAGCCAAGATTAGCCACCCAT
>Ga0257109_1000238_pt1 | contig 17216 bp, 12 predicted proteins | sample LP_taG_8_FD_191566 | JGI IMG/M metagenome (GOLD analysis project Ga0257109, IMG submission 191566) | Marine microbial communities from Northeast Subartic Pacific Ocean, Canada - LP_J_2011_P26_2000m | ecosystem: Environmental > Aquatic > Marine > Oceanic | place: Canada: Northeast Subartic... | reverse complement strand
AACGTCTTTACGCCGCCAATATCGATAACACGAGCTTCAACTTCACGCATCAACTGATCTTGTTCGCTTAAGGAGAGATTGCCTCGAGCACGAACCTGAATCTTTGCGTTATCCGGTTCGACGTCGGGGAAAAACTCAACACCTGAACCGAAGGTGGCGTAGCCCAGTTGTGCACAAAACAGCACAGCGATCGATCCAACCAGTATCTTGGTTGGGTGGGACAATGCTGTTCGAAGCACCCGAGCGTACATGCCTGTAAATCCAGGTACGGTCTGCAGTTCACCGCGCTCACCAGCCGCTACAATACGCTGACTCGTAATACTGGTATTTCCGGCCCGACCAAAATGACTGCCCAAAGTAGGCACAAACACCAACGCCATCAGCAACGATGCCGACAGGGTAATCAACACGGTCATTGGTAGGTATTTCATAAATTCACCCACCACGCCCGGCCAGAAGATTAAGGGTAAAAATGCTGCCAGTGTCGTTGCCGTCGATGCAATAATCGGCCAAGCCATTCTCCGGGAGGCAGCGGTGTAGGCCACCCTGGGGGTTGCACCTTCAATCATCTGTCGGTCTGCATACTCGGTTACAACAATAGCCCCATCAACCAGCATACCTACCGCAAGGATTAGGCTAAACAACACCACCATGTTCAACGAAATGTCCAGGACAAACAAAACCAGCAGAGCAGTGAGGAATGAGCCTGGTATGGCAATCCCTACCAACCCGGCTGAACGAATACCCAGCGCCGCTATCACCACAACCATCACCAGAATCACTGCACTGACAACGCTGTTCTGCAGGTCATTCAGCAAGGTGCGAATATGATCGGACCGATCCTGTGAGTAGGTCACACTCACAGCAGCGCGGAGACCCTCTGGCCACCGAGCCCGCTCCGCTTCGACCAATTCGCGAACCCGTTCGATGGTAGCAATGACATTTTCGCCAGAGCGTTTAGACACTTCGAGTGCAACCGATGAGTGGCCGTTGACCCTTGCATAACTCATTGGATCCTTAAACGTTCGTCGGACCTCGGCAATATTGCCGACTCGAACCACCGAATCACCATCAACCTTTACAGGCAGTTCTAAGATGTCTTTAACGCTCTCAAACAAACCAGGCACTTTCACCGAAAATCGGCCCTGCCCTGTGTCCTGAAGGCCTGCTGCCACCAGCAGGTTTGAACCACGAATGGTGCTAGCAGTTGTTGCTGGATCCAACCCGTAACTCTCCAATTCGACTGGATCGATGAGCACCTCGACCATTTCCTTTCTTTCACCGGCAATTTTCGCCTCTAGTACTGCAGAGAGGCCCTCCAGATCATCCTTTAGTTTGCGTGCCAAACGATAAAGTGTCCGATCTGGTACCTCTCCTGACAGAATGACAACAAGGACCGGAAACAAGCTGAAATTAACCTCATGGACCTCAGGATCTTCGGAAGCAGCCGGAAGACTGCTCTTTGCAACATCAACCTGTTGACGTACATCCTGCAGAGCAGTATCAGCATCAAATCCGGCTTCAAATTCAAGCAAAACGTTCGCCCCACCTTCAAAGCCAGTTGAGCGCATCTCCTTAATACCTTCTATTCCACGCATCTCCTGTTCAAGCGGGCGGATAATTAGGCGCTCTGCATCTTCTGGCGAAATTCCATCGTGACTGACAGTCACATAAATGATAGGTATGCTGATATCAGGCTGAGATTCTTTCGGAATATCGCGATAGGCGAACGACCCCGCGATCAGAATAAAGACCAGAGTCGCCAGCACAGTGCGGGAACGACCAACAGCATGATCAATCAAGGCAGTCATCTTTTCAGTCTTTGACTTTCTACTCGCGAACCGCGATGACCTTCTGACCCTGTTTTACGAACTCATGCCCAACGGTGATTAGTTCTAACTCTTTTGGCAGTCCGCCGAGCCAGGCACCCTCAGGTGTATCTGCCACCAGAGTCACAGACAGAAACTCGACGACATTTTCCGCGTTAACCACCTTGATACCCATGACCCCCTCGTCACTCAGCGTCAGCACGGCAGGGGACAGACGGTGTGCAACCGTCTCACCGACCGACAGCGTGATTTTTGCGGTAATACCTTCAGCCACGCTGTAGCCTGGATTAGGAACCTCCAGTTCCACGCGGAATGTTCGGGTAGACGCACTGCTGGATCGCGCGACATAAGTGATTTTTCCTTCAAGTTCACGCTTATCCACAAGCACTGCACGTCCTGAAAGACCTGGTTTTATCTTCGACACATTGTGTTCAGAAACATCCCCGGCGACGACTATGGTTGAAAGATCGAGTATCGTCGCAACGGGTTCCCCCACTTTCATGTAGTCACCGAGTTCAACAAACCTTTGATCGACGAACCCGTCAAATGGCGCACGGATCTCGGTTCTATCGATATCCACTCTAATCCTTTCTAGACTGGCCTTGGCAGCAGTCAGCAGCGCCCTAGCCTCAGACAGGGCGATCTGTGATCGAAGGTTTTTCCTTGACAAAGAGGTAGCCGCCTCGAACTCGGTCTGTCGCTGATCCAGCAGAGCCTTGGCTTGGCGTAACCGTGCCGGTCGGTCGTCTGCTGCGAGCTTTACGAGCACCTCTCCCTGCCTCACAAACTGGCCTCTGGCAACAAGTACCTTTTTGACGACACCTGCGGTCTGTGCCCGCAGCCTGACGCTACGCTTTGCCTCAGTCGTTCCCAGGAGAATAATCTCCTGTGGTACACGTTCTGCCTCAACACTGCGTACACGTACCCGGGGTAGCACCGCTTCAGTCAGTTCTGCCGACGCAGAAGCACCGGAGCCTGTACCCTGATTCACAGAATATTGATCGGAACTCCGCCAGACACCGGACAGCAACCAGCCGGCGACAACCACAATAATCAGCAACGCCAACATTATTGATTTTTTCATATCATCAACGTGCGGATTACCGCGTATCGGTGGAACCTTTAACTGCTGTTAAGAAACTTGTTATAGTCTTTCTGACCACTGATCACTGTAGCAATCGCCCTTTACCTAATCACGCTTCAGCGAACCGCTGAGAATTTCGGGTATCTGGAATGGTGCTTTAATCTGTACCCGCTTTTCACGACTTCGTAATCCCGTGCGTAAATTCACATTGCGCTGTGAACAGCCAAACGAAGAGGCCAGAAACTTGAGCAGTTCACTATTGGCCTTCCCTTCAACCGGTATCGCGCACACTCTGACGACGAGCCGCCCACTGCGAATCTGGCCAAATTCTGACCGCTTCGCCCGCGTTACCACCTTAATTGCCAACTCAAGGTCAGACCCCTGCCATCGGAACCACTGATTATCGCACATTGACTTATTGAATCAGTCAGCGATACAGCGCTCGACGATCGCAAAAGTGTATTACTGATCGACTCACAAGCGCCCGATGAAGCGGTTGATGGTATTCAGTACGAACTCAGGCTGCTCGCGATATGGTGAGTGCCCGACGTTCTCCAGGAGGTGACGTTCGACCTGCGCAGATACTCGAGATTCAATTGAGTCAAGCTGAGCTGCGGAGCCGTATTCGTCATCCACTCCCTGAATCACCAATGTGGGCACGTCGATCTTGTCCAGGGAGTCCTCAATATTCCAATTCCGGATTTCGGGACGGCACCAGAAATCATTCCAACCCCAGAAAGCGCCATCAACTTGGCTGCCGTGATAGCGCACCAACTTGTCCCGCAGGTTCGCAGTCTGATACAGCGAACGTGCCCGATTCACCCCAGTCAGACTCACCTGCTCAAGGAAAACGTGCGGCGCCATGAGTACCAACCCTTGTAGATTCTCTTGTCCGTTACTGCCGGCATAGATAATTCCAATCGATGCGCCGTCGCTGTGGCCAATCAAAACGTACGACTCGATATCAAATTTCTCAAGCAGCGCGGGCAGCACAACCAACGCTTCGTGGTGAATCCAATCCGGCGTCCTCGGCAGTGAGATGGGCCCGGAGCCCCCGTAGCCGGCCCGCGAATAAGTCAGTACGGCGAGGCCTGTCGACGCCGCCAGCACTTGCGGAAAATCACCCCAACTCTGAACGCAGCCCAGCCCCTCATGCAGGAGAACCACCGTTCCCTGGATTGGTTCGACGATTTCGCGGCACCAGAGATATTCAAGCTGACAACCATCGATTTCAACGTGCTCCAACTGGACTGTTGAATTCAAGTCATTTGCCTCCAAGTCGCGATCAGACTCACCAAAATAGAGCAGTAACTGTTCAGGGTTGATCTGAATCCTGATTTCGCAGCTTGTACCGCTGTATCTTTCCGGTCGCAGTCTTGGGCAATACATCAATGAATTCAATTCTGCGGGGATATTTAAACGGTGCCAGGCGACCCTTTACAAAATCCTGAAGTTCCTCCACCAATTCGCTTGTTTCTTCAACACCCGCTTTAAGCACAACATAGGCCTTGGGTTTGACAAGACCGAGATCGTCCTTGTAACCGATAACCGCGACTTCCAGAACCCGTTCATCCGCAATCATCGTGCTCTCCACTTCGAATGGCGAGACCCAGATTCCACCGACCTTGAGCATGTCGTCGGTTCTACCGCAATAAACATAGTAGCCTTGGCTATCCTGGCAATATTTATCTCCCGAACGCGTCCATTCACCCTGGAAAGTCTGGGCAGATTTTTCAGGCTGGCCCCAGTAGCACACAGCGCTGGAAGGGCCCGACACCAGCAACTCGCCCATGTCCCCTGTTTCGACATCCACAGCATCTTCATCAACAATCCGTAACTTATACCCGGTAACAGGCCGGCCGGTTGTGCCGTAGCGGACGTCGCCGGGCCTATTGCTTAGAAAGATATGCAGTAGTTCGGTACTACCAAGACCATCAAGAATTGGCACACCAAATCTTCTCTCCCATTCTGTTCCGATCTCCTCAGGCAGAGCTTCGCCGGCTGACACGCATAATCGAAGTCGGTCCGACACCTTGCTGCGATCGTTGGCATCGTCACTGAGTATCGCGCCGTAAAGTGTCGGCACACCAAAAAATATAGAGACATCTTGGTCTTTCATCACAGACAGCACAATTTCTGGCGTCGGACGATCCGCCAACAAGACCGTACGGCACCCCACATGCAATGGGAAAGACATACTGTTACCTAATCCATACGCAAAAAACAGCTTTGCTGCTGAAAAAACAACATCCGACTGATCCAACTTCAGGATACCGTCACCATAGAGCCGGGCCGTCTGGGCCAAATCTGAATGACGGTGAACTACACCTTTAGGCTGTCCGGTCGATCCGGAAGTGTAAAGCCAGAATGCAGAATTCTCTCGCTTTGTCGGTGCTGTGGGCAACTCTGCTTCAAACGACTCCATCAGCACTGACAGACTGTGTCGGCCATCGATGCTGGAACCATCGATGACTATCTCTCCCAGAGACGACTGACCGTCTATATGGGGTGCAAATTTTGGGTACAAACTTTCGGATACCACCAGCACACGAGCGTACGAGTCGTGTAGCATGTAGGCGTAGTCAGCACCCGTCAGCATCGTGTTGACGGGAACCGGGACCGCACCGATCTTAATGGCGCCCCAGAACACTGCAGGAAACCACACAGAGTCCGTCATACACATCAGCACACGCTGCTCCGCTTTTAATCCCAGATTCGATAATACGTTGCCGGCTTGATTGACCATGGCCGCGAGTTCCTGGTAGGTCCAGTCACCTGCATAATCTGTGTAAGCAACCCGCACACCGGATGTCTTGCCGGTATGCCGGTCTATAAAGTGGTTGGTCGCGTTGTACATCTGAGGTATGTCAATTGTTATCGCCACTGCTCCGCCCCACAGCTACTGTTCTGACAAGTGCGAGAAATAGTATAGCGCTGCACGAATACAGGTTCGACTGGTCAGTCTGACTTCAGCTGGAGTTAGGCAACCCCCTGGTGAAGATCAACTGAGATCGTATACTACTGGTAGTTCGACTCTCAATGCGATCCAGGCTACTCAGTGACAGATCTGACTGAACACTCTCAAGAGCGGCGAAACATCGCCGTCATTGGTGCAGGTATCGTTGGTGTCTCCTGCGCTCTCCACCTACAACAAGCCGGGTTCAACGTAACGCTGTTCGACCGCGACGAGCCTGGTTCAGGTGCAACTTATGGTAACGCATGCACTTTTGCCTTGTACGGTTCAATACCCGTAAACAGGCCAGACCTGATATGGCGCTTCCCATCACTGATGTTTGGCCACGAACGCCCTTTGTCGATTGCCTGGCGCTATATGCCAAAGATGACCCCTTGGCTGATACAGTTCCTTAAGCACTGTAGACGAGAGCACGTAGACCGCACCATTAACGGACTCGGCAGCCTACTCCGCGATGCTGAAGATGCTTCTATGATTCTGTTTCGTGCATGTGGTGGTAGTGATCTGATTTCACGGGATGGAACGATCTACATCTACCCAACCTCAGAATCCTTCGACGCAGACGCGATAAATCGCCAACGACGACTTACTCAAGGGGCCCAGATCCAAGAACTCACTGCAACAGATCTTCAAGATCTCGAACCCAACTTGGCACCAATTTTTCCGCATGCCGTGTTGTATCCAAACGGCTTTACGATACTTGACCCCAAACAGATGACCAACCGCATGGTAAACCACCTGTGTCACACCGGCGGCAACTTTATCAAGGGTGAGGTCTCTGCTGTGGAGGCTCAGTCCACAGATAGTGTTGCCTTCAAGGTTAATGGCAACCGGCATCACTACGACCAGACGGTGCTTGCCGGTGGTGCCTGGTCAATGCAGATTGCAAAGGGCGGTTGTGAAAAGCTGCCGCTCGACACTGAGCGCGGCTACCATGTACTATTTTCGGAATCAGCTGAACTCCTCAACCGGCCGGTTGGATTTGCAGATGCGGGGTTTTACATGACCCCGATGTATCAGGGGCTCAGGGCCGCTGGAACCGTCGAACTCGGGGGATTAAATGCTGCTCCCAATCCTGAACGCCTGTCTTATATTGAGCGTCGTGTACGGCAGGCGCTGCCGGATGTCGGACCCGTGTCGGATACCTGGCTCGGCTTTCGGCCAACATTGCCAGACAGCCTGCCGGTGATCGGCCGTTCCAAACAAAATCCGAATCTGATTTTCGCCTTTGGACATCATCATCTGGGGCTTACACTGGGCGGTATTACCGGCAAGCTGGTGAGTGAAATTGCAGCAGGTGCAACACCCTCGCTCGATGTCACGCCATTTAGGCCGGACCGTTTCAGTTGACGATGGAGATCGATTTCCAGACCGAGCCCCAGCAGTATAAGCACTGGCACCTTCGCGTAGATGGTCGGGTTGCGCACCTGATCTTGGATGTCGACGAAGACGGTGGCCTGTTCAACGGTTACCAACTCAAACTCAATTCCTATGATCTTGGTGTCGACATTGAACTCAATGACGCTATTCAACGCCTGCGTTTCGAACATCCCGACGTCCGAATTGTCCTACTTGAATCGGCTAAACCCACGGTTTTCAGTGCAGGTGCCAATATCAGAATGCTCGCCGACGCCAGTCACGCACACAAGGTCAATTTCTGTAAGTTCACTAACGAAACTCGCAATGCCATCGAGGATGCCTCTGCATGGTCAGAAAAGACCTTCATCAGCGTCATACAGGGTACCTGTGCCGGTGGCGGCTATGAACTGGTTCTCGCTACGGACTACATTCTGATGGCTGATGATGGTTCATCGAGTATCGCTCTGCCGGAAGTACCACTGCTTGCGGTACTTCCCGGTACCGGTGGTCTGACACGAATCACGGACAAACGAAAGGTGCGTCGAGACATCGCTGATGTATTTGCAACACTGGAAGAAGGTGTCCGCGGCCCTAAAGCACTGGCCTGGGGGCTGATCGATCAGACCGCACCACCCTCAGAACTTGCAGGCGTGATTGAACACTTAGTCAATCAGTTGGAAGAACAGCCTGATACAGCGATCAGCCGCAAAGGCATAGTCCTCAAACCGCTGGACCGCAATTCTTCTGACAATACGGTGAGCTACTCTACTGTTCGTGTGGACAAAAACCGTACTGGTCGTACTGCAACACTCACCATCTCGGGTCCGCAATCAGCCCCCGAAAATAGTGATGCACTGTCAGCGAGCGGTGCGGCGGTGTGGGCACTGCGCTGTGCCCGTGAATTAGATGATGCGCTGCTTCATCTGCGTTTCAACGAACCCGACCTGGGTGTATTGATATTTCGGACTGAAGGTGATTCTGTTACTGCACTACAGCACGATGCATTCTTGAATCAACACGCTGAGCATTGGCTTGTCCGTGAGATCATGCTGTACTGGAAACGCGTATTGAAACGTATTGACCTGACTTCAAGGTCTCTCGTTGCGCTAATCGATCCTGGCAGCTGTTTTGTTGGATTACTGGCGGAAATAATGTTTGCGTGCGACCGAACGTACATGCTGATCGGCCAACTCGGTGAGGAGGCTCGTCTATCACCGGTGGTCACACTGACAGCCTCTAACTTTGGACCCTATCCGATGAGCAACGACCTTACCCGCCTGAAAACACGATTCATCGGACGGCCCGTGGCTGTGACGGAACTCCGCGATCTTATTGGTGACCCACTGCCTGCTCAGACCTGTCTGGACCTGGGCCTGGTTACCTTTGCATTTGACGAATTGGACTGGGAAGATGAAATTCGGATATTTCTGGAAGAACGCACCGCATTTTCGCCTGACGCCCTGATTGGACTGGAGGCAAATCTACGCTTTCCAGGGCCAGAGACCATGGAAACCAAGATATTTGGACGCCTAAGTGCATGGCAGAACTGGATCTTTCAACGCGGTAATGCTGCAGGCGAACAAGGCGCATTGCGCCGATATGGTTCCGGCCAAAAAGGGACTTTTAGTTCCGAACGTACGTAAGCACAAATCTTTAGAGCCCACAGGATCAATCGTGACAACCGAAACTGCCCAAGTCAGCTACGACACGCTCATTCCAAACAACGTAGGTCTGGCGTCTGACCGCCGGGTCCTTAAAGGACTCGAACAGTGGCATCCAGGGTTTCTTAACTGGTGGCACGACATGGGACCGGATGGTTTTCAGAATGTGCCGGTCTACCTGCGTACGGCTGTGAGTGTCGATCGTGATGGTTGGGCTCAGTTTGGCTACGTCAAGATGCCGGATTACCGATGGGGTATTCTGCTCGCTCCACGAATAGAAGATCGTACTATCGGATTCGGTCACTATCTGGGTGAACCGGTCTGGCAGGACGTACCCGGAGAGCAGCGGGCTACGCTGAGACGGCTGATTGTCATCCAGGGGGATACCGAACCGGCATCAGTTGAACAGCAACGCCACCTCGGCAAAACTGCACCTTCACTTTACGATTTGCGCAATCTGTTCCAGGTAAACGTAGAAGAAGCGCGACACCTCTGGGCGATGGTTTATCTGCTGCACAAATATTTTGGGCGTGACGGCCGAGAGGAGGCACAAGAACTGCTGCGGCGGCGTTCCGGCGACAGCAATTCACCACGATTATTGGGGGCGTTTAATGAGGCAACACCCGACTGGCTGTCGTTCTTCATGTTCACTTTCTTCACAGATCGTGACGGCAAGATGCAACTGGAGAGCCTGGCCCAGTCCGGATTTGACCCGCTGGCGAGAACAGCACGGTTTATGCTCACCGAAGAGGCCCACCATATGTTTGTTGGTCAGAGCGGCATTGCCCGAATCGTCGAGGGCACATGTTCAGCGATGTTGGAAAATGGTTTTCATGACCCTTGCGACATTGAGCGGGTCCGGGCATTGGGTGTTATCGATCTGCCCACCGTACAACGCAAGCTGAATTTCCATTATTCGGTATCGCTCGATCTGTTCGGATCGGAAATATCGACCAACGCCGCTGGATTTTTTGACTCAGGTATAAAGGGTCGTTATCGAGAAGACGGAATTGAGGATGACCACCAACTCATTACTGCAACCTATCCGGTTCTTAAACTTGAGCAGGGCCACATAAGGTCGGTCGATACAGTCGCTCTGCCTGCACTGAATGCCCGCCTGCGTGATGACTATGCTCGCGAATGCGCGCGAGGTGTAGATCGGTGGAACACAATTATCAGAAAAGCTGATATCCCATTCACCCTATCTCTCCCGCATGTCGCGTTCTCCCGTACAGTTGGCGAGTTTGCCGGTATCCATGCCGATCCTCAGGGGCATATCCTGGCAGACGATGAATGGGATCAACAGAAACACCGTTTCCTGCCGACCGCGGATGATGAGGCCTACCTCAATTCACTGATGACTCCGGTTCTCGCATCTGGAGAATTCGCGCCCTGGATCGCCCCAGCTGGCAGACCGATCGATGACAAACCTGCTGACTTCAGATACGTCAGGCTCAACAATTGAACCAACCGATGTTTCCTCTACCTTGCAGTGCTAAACTCTTTCGCCGCAAACAGTGATCATATTTTCATGGAATTTCTCGCAAACTACGGCTTGTTCCTTGCTAAAACAGTAACCCTGCTGGCCGCATTGCTGGCTGTTGTCGGGTTTATTGCAACCCTGACGATGCGCCGACGAAGTGCCACCTTGGAGCATATAGAAGTCAAACCGATTAACGACCGTTACCGCGACATCAGCGACGTACTGCAACATTCGATGATGCACAAGCATGAGGCAAAGAAAAAACGAAAAGCTGATAAAAAAACAAGAAAAGCGGAAGCTAAGAAAACAAAAACCGAGAACAGCGAGGGCAGAAATCGCCTATTTGTTCTCGATTTCGAAGGCGACCTCCGTGGTTCTGAAGTCGAGACACTTCGGGAAGAAGTCACTGCCGTGTTACTGGTTGCTCGAGAACAAGATGAGGTGTTGCTACGACTCGAAAGCGCAGGTGGAATGGTCCATGCATACGGCTTGGCTGCATCTCAACTGTCAAGAATTCGCGAAAAGAATATCAAGCTCACTATCGCAGTCGATAAAATCGCGGCCAGCGGCGGTTACCTCATGGCCTGTGTGGGTGATCGAATACTCGCTGCGCCATTCGCCATCATCGGCTCTATTGGTGTTATCACACAGATACCGAACTTTAATCGGCTCCTGAAAAAGCACGATATCGACTATGAACAGGTGACGGCTGGTGAATTCAAACGGACGGTTACCATGTTTGGTGAAACCACCGACAAGGCACGACTGAAACTCAAGGAGGAAGTCGAAGACACCCATATGCTGTTCAAGGATTTTGTTAAGGCGCAGCGACCTGTGGTAGATCTCGAAAAAGTGGCGACAGGTGAATACTGGCTGGGAACACGCGCGCATACGTTGAATCTTGTAGATGAACTGCGTACTAGCGATGACCACCTGATGTCGCTACGCGATGAAGTCGATTTGTACGAAGTTCATTACAAAATCACCCAGAAATTCAGCGACAAAGTATTTTCCATGTTCAGCAGATTACAGCGGAACAGCCTGATCAATTACAGCGAGCCCACTCAACCGCCCAGCCTGACCTGAACCGGAGCAAGCCTATGATCTATTCTCTCGGCACCCTGTCACCAAGAATAGCGGAAGACGTCTATGTGGCGGACAGCGCAGACGTGATTGGCAACGTAGAAATCGGAAGTGGGTCGAGTCTCTGGTTTAACACCGTGCTACGAGCAGATAACGACTTGATCCGTATCGGCACCGGCAGCAATATTCAGGATGGGACAGTCATCCATGTGGATGAAGGTATCCCCACACTCATTGGCGATAATGTCACGGTAGGCCACAACGCGATGATTCACGGCTGCACCCTGGAAGATGGTTGCCTGGTAGGTATTGGTACGACGATATTGGACTATGCCGTCGTCGGCGCACATTCCATTGTTGGCGCCAATTCCTTGATTACGGAACGAAAGACTTATCCCTCACGGTCTTTGATCCTCGGATCTCCGGCCAAAGTCGTGCGAGAACTAACCGATGAGGAAGTGAGCCTACTGGAGTGGACAGCAGCACACTACAGTAAGAACGCAGCTCATTTTCGCGACAATCTCAGACCAGTTGACTGAAGTTCCTATCAGCGTACGTCACGCGCTACGATGGTTGGCACAGACTCATCTCGAGTAATCACCTGAGAGTTTAAGCCGCTGAATCTTTCCGGATGGTCCTTTAGGTAGCTCCTCAAGAACATATATATTTTTGGGTGATTTAAACTGTCCCAGCGCCTTGATGCAGAAGTCGCGCAGTGCATTTTCATCGACTTGCTGGCCCGGATGAGGGACCACACAGGCAGCAATATCCTCACCATACTCAGGATCGGGTACAGCGATCGCTGCTGCCTCAAGGATTCCAGGAAAACGATAGAGCACGTCATCTATCTCTCGTGGTGAGATGTTCTCGCCACCTTTGATAATGATTTCCTTTATTCTGCCAGTTACATAGACGTATCCCGATCCATCTTTATAGCCTAGATCGCCAGTTCGGTACCAACCGTCTGTCGAAAACGCCTCGCGTGTCGCCTGCTCATCATTCAGGTAGGTGCGCATCAAATTCGGCCCCTGCACTTCGATTTCACCCACGACCTCGTTTTTGCAATCCGCACCTTCACTATCTCTGATACGGATTTCATTACCGCACGGCAGGCCCGGTGATCCAATCTTCTGCTGTGCGGGATCCAGCGGATTGGACAGGATCTGGGCAGCCGTTTCCGTAATACCCATGGTTTCAACCATAGGGATTCCAAATCGCGCCACAAATGCCTCGTGTACGGCGGGTGCCAATGGTGCAGAGGCGGAACGACCAAACCGGATATTGCTCAGTTGAGATTCTGTGATGTGCTGTGTTGCTTCTTCCGTACCCAGCAAATAGGAAATCATCGTCGGCACGACACTGAACCAGGTACAGTCTTCTTTCACGACCCAGTGCCAGAATCTTTGCGTGCTGAACTTCCTCGGCATCACCACTGATGAACCACTCACCAGTGGGGCCATGACTGTCACGACCTGACCATTGATATGACACAGGGGCAATACACACAATGCACGATCACTGTGCCTAAGATGATGTGCAGAACAGGTGTTTGCGCCCCCGGCTAACAGACTGGCGTGGGTATGGATCACTCCCTTAGGCCGTCCTGTGGTGCCGGACGTATAGATCAGCAACGCATCATCGGTAGAACGAGGGGGGTCTGTGTCTTGGTGGTTTTGAGTTTCTGGGAGTTGCAGGCCGCTGTCAGCTGCAACCCGATGTACTTTCACCTGCTGACGGGATGCAATGACTGCAGCACTTGCCAGATCTGCATGGTCATCGTCGGTAAATAGTTGCCGGATACCAGAATGCTTGATTACGTAGCCCAGGGTATCAATACCGGCTACGGGATTGAGCATTAACGACACACGTCTGCTGTACATACAGCCCAGAAAAAGCTCGAGCGCTGTTCGCCCATTGGCCATCAACGCCCCAACAGACTCACCGTCAGCAACGCCTGAATCGGTCAGGTGGGGGCGAAGCCGGGCTACAGCCTGCCGCTGTTCTCCCCAAGTGACCTTGGTATGAGTCTCCGGGAAAATGGCAAATACCCGATCGGGATGTTGTTCTGCCCCGTAATCAAGTACAGACCTGACAGTTTGATCTATTACGTCCACTAACGGTGCGAAACCGGTCGCCGGCCTACTTACCATACTGGTTCCAGTAGTCGGCTAAAAGCGCTTCCTCGATCGGCTCATTGACAGGAATTGGGCGAACGATGCGGACTATATTGAGGTAATGGCGATAATTGACGTTGTCACTCACACTGTTACCACCCCAGGTTCCACAACCCATGGAGAGCGAGAACGGGAGGCCATTGTCAAAGCTCCCACCAGTCGCGAAACAATGTGCCTGATTGACGATCACACGACAGGCCGGCAAGCTGAGACCGATCTTTACCGCTCGCTCCGCATTGTTACTGTGTAGTCCAACTGAGTGACCTGCTCCCTGGTAGCGGTATATCGCCCGTACCTGTTCACAAGCTGCTCCGAAATCCGACATACGGTAGAGCGCCAAGACGGGTGAAAGTTTTTCCCCGGAAAATGGATGTGCAGGCCCTGTGCCGCTCTCCAGCACAACCAATATACTCGTACCCGAATCAACTCGCTCTAAACCCGCGAGATCAGAAATTTCCTTTGCTGAACGCGCCAGGACCGCTGGATTGAGACTGCCGTTGACCCACATGGTGTCTTGCAGGATCTGTTTTTCAGTCGAATCCAGAATGACAGCACCCTGGTGGACAAGCGCCTCACAAAACCGATCATAGACACCATCGACGACAATCACACTATTTTCCGATGAACAACTCGTCGCGTGATCAAAACACTTTGAAGTGATAATTTTTTCTGCTGCCAGACTGCAGTCAGCGGTCTCATCGACAATAACTGCGACATTGCCCTGTCCAACACCCACCGCCGGTGTGCCACTGGAGTAGGCGGCCCGAATATTGTTCTGCGATCCCGTCGCGACAACCAGATCAACCTGTGACATCAATTCCCGGGTTGCTTCCCGGTTAACAGGGCTTGGCAGTTTCTGTACGAGGTTCTCGGGTGCTCCAATCTGTTTGAGTGCAGCACGAAAATACTCAACCAGCCTGCTGCCCGTCGCTTCGCCTTTGGGAGATGGCGCGAGAATTACCGCATTACCGCCCTTAACAGCATTGATAACTTTATTCGTGGGTGTAGCAACTGGGTTTGTCGATGGCGTTACCGCACCGACCACACCGACAGGTCGGGCAATTTCAGTCAATCCAAGCTCTGGATACTCAGCAATCACACCGACCGTCCGTACCGCCTTGAGATCACGAAGTAGACCCAGTGTCTTGCGATAATTCTTGAGTACCTTATCTTCGACAGAACCCAGTCCGGTATCAGCGACCGCCTGTTCAGCGAGCAGTCGATTCCGACCTGGCTCCATAACCACCCAGGCTAGAGCACAAACTGCGTTGTCTATTGCGGCCTGATCAAAGGTTTCGAATTCAGCCTGGGCAACCCGGGCCCGGGCGACCACTTCCGACACTGTATTAGCGACGCTCATAATGTGACCCTTCTTGACGTCTCTTTCGGTACCGATAGGTGCCTGACTTGGAGCCAGTCGATGCCCACGCGCTGATAGGTGCTCATTCTAACGCCAACCATCGTCGATGAAGATCCAGCCTTTTCGTTCCTAGTCACCTCTGTTCGGGAGTATGGCGTTCAACTTGCCATTGTCGCCCTTCGAACCCATCATATGCGCCACCAGATGTCATCACATAATAGTCCACCAGAACTGGAGAAAAAGATGCGAATCGGATTTATTGGCCTAGGCAACGTCGGTGGCAAACTTGCCAGCAGTTTGCAGCGCAATGGATTCGATCTGATGGTCAGAGATCTTGACCGACAGGTGGCGACGCCATTTATTGACCGGGGGGCACGGTGGGCCGAGTCTCCTGCCGAGATGACCCGACAAACTGACATGGTAATCACCTGTCTGCCGAACCCCAGTGCAAGCGCTGCAGTCATGGAAGCGCAAGACGGCATTCTGTCTGAAATGACGAACCGAAAAATCTGGGCTGAAATGAGTACCACTGACGAACATGAAGTGAAACGACTGGGTAAACAGGTTCTGGACGCGGGCGGTGAGGCGATCGATTGCCCGGTCTCTGGAGGATGCCATCGCGCTGCAACCGGGAATATCTCGATCTTCGTCGGCACCGAACGACACACATTTGACCGCGCGTTTTCTGTTATCAGTGCGATGGGACGGCAGATCCTGCATACCGGCCCCCTCGGATCTGCATCCGTACTCAAGGTAATTACAAACTACCTGGCATCCGTAAACCTTGTTGCACTGGGAGAAGCCTTGATGACAGCGAAATGTTCAGGCCTTGACCTGAATACAAGCTACGACGCAATCCGAATCTCATCCGGCAATTCATTTGTGCACGAAACCGAAAGCCAGGTGATACTCAATGGCAGTCGAAATATCAATTTCACACTTGATCTAGTTGTCAAAGATATGAGCCTGTTTCAGGCCGTTGCCGATCGAACCAACGTGCCGCTGGAACTTGCTCCTCTACTGCTCAATATTTTCAAAGATGGCCAGAACCGCTATGGTCCTCGCGAGTGGTCACCCAATATTGTCCGCCGACTCGAAGAGGCGTGTAATGAAAAACTGCTCGCCCCGGGCTTTCCCGAGGAGATTGTTGATGACGAACCCGAGTCCGCTGGATTCGAAGTGAGCCGGACACACTGATCCGTGATCAGATTTTTCTTTACCTGCTCTCTAGCACTGCCATGTCACAACTTTCAATCCAGCCGAGAATCATAATCGATATGATTCGATCTATTGTGACCAGACAACCGGCACCGAGGCTATAACTGTGGCAATACTCTGGGTTCCGGTCACTATTGCGGCCGCATTTTTCCAAAACCTTCGCTCGGCCGTCCAACGCCACCTTAAATCAGAGCTGTCAGACATGGGCGCGGCTTCTGTGCGTTTCCTTTACACCTGCCCTTTTGCTCTGGCCTGGCTTGCGCTTCTAACACTTGGATTTGGATTGGACCTGCCGACACCCAGTTCGACGTTCGTGACCTGGATTATCACTGGGTCCATTGCACAGATAACTTTCACGTTTTTGCTGATGTGGCTTTTCTCATTCTCCAAATTTACGGTGGGTACGGCACTGTCCAAAACAGAGGTCATACAAGTCGTTGTGCTCGAAGCCATACTACTGCGAGAACTGATATCCGGCTTAGCCACAGCCGCCGTTGTGATTGCGACTGCAGGAGTACTGATCATGACCGCCGGAAAATCTAAGCTTTCAGTCGCAAGTCTAGTGTCCGGACTGCGCCAGAAATCTACAGTAATCGGACTTGCCTGCGGTTTTTTTCTCGGACTGTCTGCTGTACTGTTTCGCGGTGCTGCCCTGTCGCTGGAGGGTGATTCGATACTGACAACATCAGCCTATACCCTCGTTGCTGCAACCGTGTTTCAGAGTATCGTGATGCTTGCTTGGTTGTACTGCCGGGAACCCGGCCAGATTACAGGCACGATTACCCACTGGCGCCGTTGCGCTGCTGTCGGTTTTGCTGGATGGATAGCGTCAATCTGCTGGTTCATTGCCTTTACACTGACCAACGCGGCTTTTGTACGTGCGCTCGGCCAGATAGAGTTGCTGTTTACATTTTTTGCCTCTGTTCTTATTTTTCGAGAAAAAGTCAGTCACAAGGAAATTGTAGGCGTCATGTTACTTGTCATCGGCATC
>Ga0257109_1000237_pt1 | contig 17242 bp, 25 predicted proteins | sample LP_taG_8_FD_191566 | JGI IMG/M metagenome (GOLD analysis project Ga0257109, IMG submission 191566) | Marine microbial communities from Northeast Subartic Pacific Ocean, Canada - LP_J_2011_P26_2000m | ecosystem: Environmental > Aquatic > Marine > Oceanic | place: Canada: Northeast Subartic... | reverse complement strand
AACCCATCGTTACTTTGAATAGATTAGGTCTAGCACCGCCGCCAACTAACTTGGCTTTCATATCATCTACGCCTAAAATAGCCATCTTTAATTACCTCCTGCGATTTCACTAAACTCTACACCAGTTCGAGTGGCAATAAAGTTAAGTGTGATATAGTTAATAGAACGTGCAGGCTTAACATAAATATCTGCAACAAACTTATTAGTATCTATAATGTTACCAGTATTATTAGTACCATCACAAACTACCTTAAAGTCCGTAATACCTCTACGTCCTTTAACATCTCTTAAAAAAGGTTCAACCATGTTTCTGAATTGAGCCCTCGTAAACTCATCATTAAATTCAAATAATGATGCTTTAGATGCTGTTGATATCGCTTTTTCCATTACAATAAACAATCTACGAACGTTAATTCTATCGAACGCTGATGGTTTAATTTGCATTGTTTTGTCACCAAATAACACTGTACCTGAACCAGGAAATGTTACAATAGGGTTAACACCCGTCTTGTATAAAGCATCTCTTTGTGCTTGGTCAGGATTCCATGCTAGTTTAGTAACGTTGCGTACATTACCACGAGTAAATCCAGCTGGTGAGAACCAAGCATCTGCGACTAAATCAGCGTTAGCTGTTAATCCTGCTGTGGAACCTGCCGCGGCAATCCAACGATATACATCGTTGTATTTGTCATACACATATAAAGAACTTGAATCTGCAAAGCCATAAGACGTTGAGGTTGTTCCTGTTCTCCATGTAGCTACTGTAGTAGCCGGTGCTGCTGCGTTTACTGTAGCGGTTCTCTCTGGTGAGACAAAACCAACTGCATCTTTTCTTGCTGCCGTTAAGGCAGTTATATAATTACTTAGTGTGATATTATCACCTGCACTCAAGCTTGAATTAGCTTGGAACACTAAGCTGACGTCCATAGTTTCTGCATCGGCAAAATAATCATAAGCAGTATTAGTTTCACCTACTGTTAATATATTATCATCTATACCACCACTAAATTCATTAAACGCGTGTGCAACACGTGTAAATGCATTAGAAGTAGCTGATTCACCGGCATCTGTTAAAGTTGCTGGATGATTACCTACAAATACATATTTTGAGCCTTCATTGATAACATCCTTATAGTATAAAGATGTACCATCTGTAGCTTTGACGTCACTCGCTTGACTTAAAAAAGTCCAATATTCAAGTACAGTATCAGCTGTACCTGTAATTGTACCATTTGAATCATAAACGAGTAAGTGAATTTCATCATTCGAGCCACCTACCGCTAGTGCCCCCGCTGATGTTCCTGGTGCGCTTTCTACATTAGCGGCCCACCAAGCCGATCCACCAAAACTTGATGGATCTGTTGCATAAGCTATACCGATAGCATTACCTGTAACACCAGGACAACGAGCTTGTGCCCAGTCTCCTGCTGCAGGTGTTTGACTATCAAATATAGTTTTGTTTTTTGTTAGAATACCAGTACCAGATGCCGTAGCATTTCGTGCTGATGTACCAACAGCCCTGACAACTTTGCAAGCGCTGCCATAACTTAAAAATTGGGCAGCCGTTAAAACACTTTCGAAAGTGTTTGCGTCAGGCTTTCCAAATTTATCAACTAATTCCGTTTCGCTACTTACGGTAGTAACTTCATCTGCAGGACCCCACTGGAATGATCCAGCCATAGCTCCTACCGTTGATGATACTGATGGAACGACATTAGTTAAATCTATTTCTTTTACCTGTACTCCAGGCGAAACTAGATTAGCCATTTAATACCCCTTGTCATTTTGTTATAAGATTATCATAATAAGAATTATTCTCAATATACTTATTTATAATTTTCATCCTCTCCACACTTCCCATCCCTTTCCAAACGGATGATTATCTCTGTCTGTATATATATTACCTGCTGGTATCACTTCATCTTGTAATTGTTTAACTTTTTCTTTATATAACATGTGTTTTAACTTAACATCTGTAGCTTCTCTAAAGAACATTGTAGACGTAAACCAACCAAATAATACTAAATTCATCATAAGGTCATCATTATTATTATAATCTGCCTCATATGAAGAACCCTTTGCAACAAATGTACTCATCTCTCTTATAGTATCTTCACAATTTATTATTAATTTCTTTTGTTCCATTATATCTCTTATATTTGAACAACCCATTCTTTTAACCTTTCGAGTCATAGTTACACCAATAGCATTAGCTTTAATCATACTCTCTACAAATACATTCTCATATTCTAAATCATAGTATAAACCATTAACCACAACTTGACCAGCATCATTTGATTCAACAATTACATAACACATATTATAATGCATAGCATATTTATAAAGTAAATCAGGAAATAATAATGGACTCATCGTATTACATCTATATACACATACTTGATTAAATGGATTTGTACTCACATCAATCACATTAAATGTAGAATAGTCCATTCCTCGTCCTCTAGACGTATCAACAAACATTAAATAATTATGGTCTTCTATAGGATGTTCAAATATTTTTACATTATTTTGTTCTTCAATAGGATGTCTTGCTCTTAAAGCTAATAATGTTTCAGCAGATATTAATGTATTACCCGTACCATGAAATGAATTACCAAACTCTTGGTCAAATTGTAATGGGGAAGTATTTTCAATGGTCATTCGTTTCCACTCTTCATCCCTTCCTGGTACATCCCACCAGTCTACTCTATATGGCATAAATTCATTTGTCTTTTGAATAGCTCCTTCATATAACTTATGATACATATTACCAATACCATTAGCTGTGGATGTAATAATAACTTTAGATGTTTTACCAGATGATATTACTGGATACGTTGAAGTATAAAATTCTGAAGCATTATCAACAAATGCAAACTCATCAAGGTATACGAGGTTAAGTGACATACCACGAATAGAGCTTGATGATGTGGCTGATGCTATAAGTCTTGAGTTATTGGAAAAAGATATTGATTTCTTATTAAGAGATGTACATCCAGGCTGAAGGAAGAACGGAATATTCTCTAACATAAGAGTAATCCTACCCAGCATTTCCCTAGCAATAACTTCTTTATTAGCAAGAATACCTACAACCTGTTCACCTTTGAATATAACATACCATAAAAGATATGCACAAACAGCAATTGATTTACCACTTTGACGACATGCAAGAATAATATTAAATCTATTATCTTCAAAATGTTCAAACATTGTTGCTTGATATGGATATAAATTAAAATCAACTAATCCTTCATCAAGGTGAATTATTTTACAATATTCTTTTGCAAAATATACTGGGTCGTCTAAACATTTTTTATATTCTTTTAATTCTTCCTTTGTCCAGGGGTGTTCAATGTCTGCACCACGGACATTAGGATTACCTAAATACCAATTCTCTGTTTTACTCATCTTCTGTGAAATTTGTGTCTGGTTCTATTATTATTTCATCACGTAACATCTTTTGTAACTCAGCAGTAGAACCTATAAACACGTTATTATGTGTTGTTCCTTTTGTTTGTGCTAATGCGCGTACGTCATCTTTATCAACTTCCTTTTTAGTCTTATGAAGTTTAAGAATCTTTTCGCATATCTCAGCATTTTGTTTAATTAACATCCCAAGAACTTCAAAAGCTCTAGGATGTTCTGACTCTCTAGCAAGTTCAAGCATAAGTGATATAGCTTCATCTCCTTGTGAGGCTAAATCAAAAATTGTTTTCTTACGTTTTCGTAATCCTGATCAGTCTTCTGTGGGGTGCTCATAATATGTGTTCCATAAATCTAATACTCCTGCTGCTGTCCTACTCTCTTCTTTATTACCACCAGTGTAGGGTATAGCAAAATTTTCATTCATTAAAACTTGGTTGGCATCAACGATACCGTCCTTTGTTGAGACTTGTATAGTCCCTAGTATTCGTCCAAACTTTCCCTTCTTTTGCATTTTAGTAACCAAAGTAAATTTACCATCAGCTTCTGCCAATAATTCTGATAATCTGGCACTAGCAGCCTTACCCCATGATTTCTCAGCTAGGTTTCTTGTTCTACTCTCAGGAGTATCTATACCCATTAAACGAATCCTCTCTTTAATGAATATTTTAAATCCTAAGTCTATTTCTGCATCAATGGTATCGCCATCAACGACTCTCATTAATGTTGCTTTATAATTATACATAGTTATACGTCCGTATCGAAAAAGTTAATAGTTTCTGTGTATGGTTCTTTGAAACCGCCAGCGCCATCAGTTGTTGTTGTACCATCTATAGCTAATGTCTCAATCTTATGAGATGTTGGGTCAATATTTTCTGAAAAATCAACTGCAGTTTCAAGAATTTGTTTGCTCTTACCAGTAGCTCTATAATAACGAATACGAGTTCCAAAAGTTAATGTATAAACAATAGCTCTCCTCGTAATTAAATCACCCTCATAATCATCATTCATAACAACACTCTCTAAAACTATAGGAGTATCAGTTGTTATATCCATTGCTGGAATATCTTTTATTGTTACTGTATATTCTGGTTGAAACATTGGAAGTATTTGTTCTAATATTTGTAATGCTTCATCTTGAGTTTTAGCCAAAAGATTTAATTCGAATCCAACCTTATATACAGCTGGAGCACCTAATTTACTTAATTGAAGTGTATCACCTACAATAACCTTTTTATAATTACGATGTTTAGATACACGTGCATTAGCATCATATTCCATAGAGCTTATCTCAAATGACATACGTGGTAATTTAAGAGCTATATTAGGCCCGGTTGTTTGTTCATTTAAACGTGCAAGAACCTTAGTTCGTGGTGCATATCCAAGAGGAACTTTAATTTTTTGTAGTATCTTTCCGTTACTATCTTTTTTAACAACTTCCATATCATTAAATATAGACCCAAATACAGATACCATACGTCTTGTACTTTCATTATAGAAATGATTTTCAAACATTATGGGTCTCCAAACGGATTAGATTCAGTAAAGTCTATAACAGAATCACCAGCAATTTCGAATTCATCGTTATCTGCAAATGGATCTTCATTATAGAATGTCTTAACAGTACCGCTCTGGTCTGTTATAATTTGTGAAGTTACTCCAGATTCTGAACCTACTAATGCTCTATTAGCAGCTGCTTGAACTGAGAATGCCATAAACGTACCATCTCCATTAATACTTTGATGTGGACTAATAATTGTTACACGATTAATACCTGCACCTTCCCAACCAGATATATAACCTTCTATATTAATTGGGTCGCCACCATCATCATTAACGCCGATCCATTGTGTAACTTTTTCACCAAGAGTATATGGAGTAGCTGCATTAATAATATAACTATATGATGTAGCATTTTTCCATTCAATTTGGTCTATTTCATCCCAACCAGTATCGAAATGTTGGTCATTATATTCAAACTTCTCAGTATCCATTGTATAAATTGGAAGATCTGCTAATTGATAGAATGGTAATTTAGGTTCTACAAATTTAATTTCAAATAATGTTTGAGACATTGTCATATAAATTAAATCACCTTCTTTTGGTGCATAACGAGGTTTGTCAATTGGAGATGTAGCAATTGAACCTACAGCTGCTTGCCAACGGCGTTTAGATACTACAAATTGGGCTGTATCACGAATTTCCAAACCAAATTTACCTAATAGATTACCATCACCCTCAAATCCTTCAGGGTTTGCTAAATACATTTCTACTGGATATGCTTGGGTATATTGATTCCAAGTTTCATTTAATAGGTCATCTTCAGAGATTTCTTCACGTGGAAGATAGACAACATCTTGTCCAAATATTTTAATGCTTTCTAAAACAAGGTCCTCATAAAGGTCTTGTTCAGATTTTACTGCACCTGAAAAGTATACACTAGTCGCCATTAATTACCCCATTAAAAAGTTGTCTGGCATTGCCCACATCAACCTACATTCTTCTTCTAATAAACCTATTTCTTCTACTGCATCCTCAAACATTTGACGGCCATTCATTGTTATACCACCTGGTAATTGAAATCCATCAAACTTCATCATATTTGCACCCCATTGACGTTTAATTAATGCAGTAAGATACTTCTTTAAATATAAATCATTATATACATCAGTATATGTTTCTGGGTCTATAATAGACATTGCTTCAATAACAATAAATTGTCCTGCATTAAGGTCACCAAATCCTTCATCCATATGAAGTCTATTCATATGTCTACTAAATCTTAAATGTTCTTCTGAATTTAAATTATGCTCAATTAAAGATAAATGTTGTAATGATTGTTCATAAGATTGTATCTGCATTGACATACCTTGCACCATAAAAACATCATTAAGTCTCATATGATAACCCATATCAAATAAAGAACTACCAGATGATTGACCACCAGTTAACATACGCATAACAGCAGTAACATTATCACTTACTGTAATATAATTATTTGTTATGTCTGTAGCAGTAAGTTCATGTTTTAAATATGTACGAATAACAGAATCTGAATGAAATTCTTGATAGAATTGTATTGCATCATCAATACGATCTTCTAATTGGTCTTCATCTACATTAATTTCAATTACTGGAGCACCTAATGCTCTTAAACAATGATCTTGTAATGTACTTCTTGAGTTTGGTTTTGCCATATTATTTCCTCTCTATATAGACTTATTTATATAATCAATTAAATCCAAAGAAGCTTTTAATCTTATTCATTAAGGTTGCGTACCTTGAAGTTTTTATTTCAGCCAAAATTTCTGTAGCTAATAATACTCCAGGAGATAATGCTACTATTTTTTGAGTTAAAGTTGGGGCTGTCCTTATATGATATTTAAAAAAACCAGTTAATCTACTTAATGTTGCTGCATCTGGATTAGTATGATGGTTCTTTTTATATATTTCTTTTGCAGCATCTGCATCTCCCTGAGCTAGCAATGCAAAATTAGAATCTTTTGATGCAGCACCATGAAGATGAACAAAAGCTAAAGCTATAGTCTGGTCATATGTTAATAAATCTAATTGTTCTTTATGTGTCTTAGTAGAATTTTTAAGTGTTGTTAACCACGTAGGTGTGGGTATCTCAGTTCCAAGTGGAATACCCCAGGGTTGCCATAATCTTGAATCCTTTCGTGCATTAAAACTTTTTAAATGATTAATATATCTATTTACTGCTGTATCAACACTAGCTTTAGTAAATTGTACATATCCATATGCTGTAGTACTACTTGCAGCTGCTCTTTTTTTCCAATCAGATTCTATTCCAACTAATTCATCCATAAACCATATTACATTACCAGCAAATTGATCATAAATAAAAGCATTAATATCTACATCACTCATATAACCATTAGGTCCTTTTTGAAATCTTAAGATATCATCATACACTAACACAGTAGCCTGGGTCAAATAAGAGCCAGGTCTTGCATTTCCTAAGTTTTTCTTTTGTGAATATTCTGCAGTAGTTGCTACTATATTAATCTGAGTTACTGCAGGAATTGATATACTTGCCATAATTATAAACAAGCCTAACTTATGATTTCTTCCTAGTAGGCTTATTCCTTCTTTGATTAACATCCTTAGCGTCAATACCCATTTTAGCTGCATCACCATATTTTTTCATTGTCTTTTTTAAATGAGCTGCCATTCTTTTACGACGCTCAGCTGGACTGATGGCTTCATCAGTCCCTTTTAGAAATTCTTCTATATATTCAGCAAAGCCTTTCATTAGTAATTAGCTCTTTTTATAACTTTAAAGGGTTTCTTTTTTTTACCTGCATTAGGAGCCATATCAATACCACCAGCAGATACTGAACTTGCTGCAGTTTCACCAAAAATCTTTTTATTCGCAGCTGCTAAAACTGTATCTACTTCACCATCATAATCATATCGAGCATCAAGTACTTCTTGTTCTTTCTTCTTTTCTTTTTTAAGTTTAGATTTCTCACGAACTTTTTTAGCTACTTCAGATCTTATCATTGCAGCTTTAAAACCAAGCGTTCTACGATCTACTGCAACTGATTCCAACATATCTTCAATATAGTCTTTGTCGTATCCCCAAGCTTTCATCCAACCAAGAATATTCTTTTCATCACCTGTAACAGTTGCTTGATATGAACCATGATCCCACCATGATTTTGAAATTTTTACTTTAAATTTCTTCATCAACTTTACGTGTTTCTTCTTCACCCAATCCTCACCATCATCATAATCTACTTGAATAGTTTTTTTCGCTTCGTTAATATTTTCATTAACATCTTCTTTCATAGCTTTATCATAAGCAGCAAAATATTTCTTTACCTCACCTGAGCTTAAATCGCCAAGCGACTTCCCATGTGGGCCAATTCCAAATTTTGCATTTACTTTATCAACCCTTTTATAATATTCTGCTTGGTTGGGTCTATCTCCTTTAGCTTCTTTGACTGACTTACTGGATCCAGTATCGCCAGTCCCTTGCAAGTCCAAGTCTTCATTAGCTTTCTTAAGAATATCCATAACATCTGGATTATCTGTCATATCTCTCTTAAGCTTCTCAATTTCTTTCATAGCTCTTTGCATATTACCTGAATATTTTTTAGCAATCATTAAAATCTTCTTACGTTGACCAGCATCCATTACAGGATAACGTTTAGCTTCATCATAATATTGACGTCTATTTTTTTTATATATAGACCAAGCAATAGCAAAAGCTTCTTCATCAGTTTTACCATCTGCTTTAAGTTGTAATACAACGTCTTCCATTCCTGGTGGAGCTTCTTCCTCTACACCTGAGTAATTGCCTTCATCATCACCAACTTTCTTTTTAGGTGATTCATCATCTTCATGGTCTTCTTCTACACCTGAATAATTACCTTTGTCATCTTCTACATCGGTATCATCTTTAAAGTCATCCTTATTTTCCATAAGTTCTGGCCATAAATCTGCAATATCTCTATCATCCATATTATAATCTTTACTTTGTAAAAATGCTAAGATTTTTTGCTTATCACCACTAATATCAGCACCCATTCGAGTAAGCTTAATTTTAATTTTCCATTTGGTTGCAGAAAATTTTGCATCTTTTTTATCACCCGCAAAATCAATATCAATAGTAGCTTTACCTTTTCCAGCTTTTAATTTTTCTTTAAGTAACTCTTCAGCTTTTTCACCACTACCTTCCCAACCTTTATCAACTGCATTAAAAAAGTCTTTTTTCTTCTTTCCATCAAGTTCTGATGGGGAGTCTACTCCAAATTTCTTAAGAAGAGAATTGAAGAATTTTTGGTAGGCTTCTTTGCCACCTGATGCTTCTCTAATGTGTTTTAAGGTTTTCATAGTTATTCCTGTGTTTTAAAATGTGCATTGAGGTGATTTTCCAACATCACTTCAATTTTGGTTAATTCTATCATAATCTCATTATACCTTTCGGCACTGGATATTCTATAATCTGTATTTGTTTGGACATCTTGAATAAGATTTGCTTGTGTATTCGTTATTTGTGATGCCCACCAAACTGAAGCCATTGCTTGCATGAATATAGCTAAAAATAAAGCTACACCACTATTGCGTATCCAGTTCGGCAATCTTGTAGATCTATGTCGCCAAGATTCTAATTCTTTTTCCTGTCTTTTTAATGCCAGGTGCATTCTTTCTAGTCGTTTTTCAATCTCGACCATATCGCCGTTAGCCATTTACTTATCCCCGTTTTCGTAGTTTATTATGACCTTTCCTAACTTTAAGCCTGATATACGCTCATTAGGAACAAATCTCCATATATAATGTTTCTCATCATCATATACGCCAAACACTGTCATGGTTAAACCTATCTTAACGACAATACACTCTTTACCATCTAAGACACACTTTTCGCCCTCTTTAAATGGGCCCATAAATTTAAAAGCTAACCCCTTAGCCATTTTAGTGGCTAAGTCTTTTATCCATAAAGCAACTATTAAAATCACCATCATCGTAATGAATGGCTGAATAAAGTTTGCTACTTCAAGTCCTACATCATTTGGATTCATAATTTCACCATTCGTTACATTTCATAAATCTATTTATACACTACCAATTTTCTAAGTGCGGGATATATTCAGCCATAGCATGATCAGAGAAATTATCAACCTTACCCTTCTTTATACCATCCCACATACCATTCATACGATCTTTAAATCTAGTAAACCAAACAGATTTACCAGTATCATTTATTGTACCATCAGAACGTATATACATTAATGTACCATGATGCTTATAACCCATAATTTGCAATGGTACTCTTGTTACTATATCATTATTATTTTGCCAACGTATATGATTTAATTTTAATGATTTAACATATGAAGGCCATCCGACTCTTGGTGAGCCATAAGTATATAATTGAACTGGGTCTGGCCAATCCCATTCATGAGCACATCTTGCAGCCATAATGGTAGCCATTGCTGCTCCTAATGAGTGGCCACAAAACCATAAGTTCTTAGTAACCTTCTTTATATCTTTAGATACCATAGGCCAAAGCTCATCTACCTCAGCTTTAAATCCCCTATGGACCCTTGATATTGTTTCTGCTTTAACAGGAAATGCTTTAAGGTCTGCTTTTAAATCATTAAATTCTGTAGGTTGTGTACCACGACAAGCAACAACAACGTCAGTTTCGCTCTCAAATCTATATGCTTGAGCTCCACCAATGTCATAAAATTTTGTCTTAGTAAAGCCAAGGTCTTTAACTACCTTTGTAACAGCAGCCTTTGTACCATATGCATCAGCAGCAAGTTTAGCGAAAAGCAAACTTCGTTGCTTTATATCCATATTTATTACTTGGGTTATAGACATTACATAGCCTCCCAATCCTGATATGCTTTCCATGCACCCCATATTATAGCACCGATTGCAACAAACTTAATCATTGATGTAGCAAATAATGCAACTAAACCAAATCCTATTAAACCTAAATTACTTCCCATTATACTTTCCCCTCTAAATCGATTAAACGCTCCTCTAATTCCCCAATCTTTGCAGCAATCTTTGGATTAACTTTTTTCCATGCATTTGGATCTTGGTCAAGCCAAGTCCAACCAAATCTATCTCTTAACTTATCTGCAACTTTATCAAACTGTGAGTAGCCCCATAAGCCTACCCGCGTATCTCTAATATAAAACAAACAAGCCGCACCTAACATCGCCCCAGCTATACTCGTATAAATCCATAAGGTATTTTCAAACATCTTCATCTTCTCCTGTATTACCGGTGCAAACACCATTATCATATGATTCAAATGAATCACCTAGTTCTTTCTTGTATACTTCTTTCATAAAATTGTCTTGCTTTGTTACTTCTTCCAGGTTACCTTCATCGGGGATCTCACCCATGACATTCTCCTATGTTATTATTTTAGCTAACAACTGCTCATCTGTCTCAACTCTATTAGGGTCAGGCAGACAACAATCAACCGGACAAACTTCCACACATTGAGGTGTATCAAAATGGCCTACACACTCAGTACACTTATCACCATCTATCACATAAAAATCTACTAATTTTGGGTCATACCATATTGCATCATTAGGACATTCGGGTAAACATACATCACAATTAATGCATTCATCTGTTATTAATAATGACATATTAGTTCTATGTTGCTGATTCCATATTACTATTTATAATATTGTCGCTTATAAGGCCTCTTTTTTATAAATATACATATGAATAGATTAGGAGATTGATTTGGGGTATCTAGATTTAGTAGCAGAAGTAGGTTTTCCTATAGTTGGGGCAGGAGCAGCAGGTTATTTTGTATATTTAACGCTTAATTTTATATTAAAGGGAGTGTTAGATGACATTAAACAACAAAGAATGTTTGCACAAGCTCTAGACAATAGAGTTAAAACAATGAATAGTGAAGTTATACGAATTGATGTGAAGATGTGTCAAGCTTTTGGTATAAGACCTGATATGGAACGTATTGCTCGAGCTGATGGTAAAACTGATGCGAGGAGAGATTAATGATAGGAGAGATTAATGATTAAATGGATATTGATAGGAGTTGGAGTAGTAGCATTTATTATACTAATGGTTTGGGGTGTTGATGCAACTATGTGCAAGGAAGCACTCTGCTAATGGCACTAAGTGAATTAGAAAGAAGTACAATGACGTGGCGGTGGGCCGCCTTGTCTATATATCTCTTAATTTGTTTTTATGACTTTATGTTCGTGCCCATCTGGTACGGATTAAACCGACCAGACATCACAGCATTAATGTTAGTTATCGACAGCACAGAGGAAGTTCTCGTCCAGATGGAATTGATGAAGACCCTCACTGCTCAACATAACCCATTTACATTAATGGGTGGTGGATTGTTTCATTTGGCTTTTGGTGCCATACTTACGGGTAGTGCAGTAGGAATGGGGAAGAATTAATTATGGAAGTAGTAGTAAACCAAGGACCAACTATAGGTTCATTGATTAGTGATTATGGTTTTCCCATTATTGCTGCATTTGCAATGGGTTACTTCATATATTTTATATGGACATGGGTATCAACAAAAGTAGACCCTGTCATTGGTGATAGTCATATGACTTTGATTAAATTAATTGATAGGGTTAGAATGTTGGATAATGATTTGATTAGGCTTAATGCTAAATTGGATATGATTTTACAGGAGAAGGAAAGGCATGAAAAAAGTAATGGCGATATTGATTACTATAATACTGACGACGATTTGCCAGGCTAGTGAGTTAACCTTCGGATTTAAGAATCCAGCTTTTAGTGGGATTGGTTATTCTACTCATGTACTGTCAATCGAACAGTTACAATTTCAAAGAGAACAGGGAGTAACAGACGACAAAACGGCTGCAGAAAAAGCAGCTGCTAGAGCGGCTGGAAATACAACCCTTGCTAAGTTTGTAACGAATGTTGAAAGTCGTATATTTGCAAATCTATCCAAACAGATGGTTGATAATATGTTTGGTACTAATTGTACTCCATCTGATGATGAAATTCCAGATATAGAAGAATGTCCAGATGATGGTGAAGCAACTCTACCTGATGGTTCAATTGTTAGATGGATAAGAGACGATACAGCAAAAACAATTACATTAACTGTTATTGATGCTGCTGGTGGTATAACAGAATTGATTGTACCAATAGGTGATTTTAAATTTTAAATAGGTTATGAATATGGAATATTTAGCAGTGGCGTTATTATCGTGTCTAATTGGCGCGTGTGGTATAGGTAATCAAAAGACAGAAGCGATACAAGGCGAGATGCCGTTTATAGAAGGTACGCCAACTAAGATATTATTACAAGAAATGCCTAATTTGATAAACACTCCAACAGATGGAGAAGGTAATCCAGTAAAGATTACAGTTGCTATCTATAAGTTTCCTGATGTTACAGGACAAAGAAAAGCAACTGGGTTATCGACAGCAGTTTCACAAGGAGCTGATGTTTGGGTTATACAAGCATTGATGGCAGTCAGCAAAGGTAGTTGGTTTACAGTTGTCGAAAGAGCAAGTTTAGATAACGTAGTTAAAGAACGACAACTAATAAGAAGTACAAAAGAGTTGTATGACGGTTCTTCAGAGGGTACATTATCCCCAATGCTATTTGCTGGGTTGATATTAGAAGGTGGCATTGTTGGCTATGATACTAACACAACTTCTGGTGGTGCTGGTATGAGATATTTTGGTTTAGGTATTGGCGAAGAATATAGAACAGACCAAGTAACAGTTTCATTAAGACTTATTGCAGTACAGACAGGAGAGATTTTACTAACTGTACAAGTCTCTAAAACAATTGCGAGTACAAGTAATGGTGCTGATGTATTTAAATTTTTAGATTTAGGTACGAGAGCATTAGAGATAGAATCTGGTAATGCAGCTAACGAACCGGTGAACTATGCGATTCGCACTGCTATTGAATATGCAGTCTTGCAAATGGTATATGAAGGTAAAGAACTAGGGCTATGGGAGTGGTATATACCAGTCGCTGAAGAGGCCCAAACTATAAATATAGACAGTAATATACCACTAGACGAATGGGCGAAACATCCAATTGAACTAAAACAACAAGGAGAGTAATTTGAGATTTTTAACTTTCTTTATTATGGCAATGATGAGCTTGTCAGCGATGGCAACAAACAAGATTTATGTAACACAGGCAGGAGCTTCATTAGTATTTGATGTGTTACAAGACGGTGACGGCAATATGATCGGCAATAGCACAACTGCATCTACCGCTAGTGGTTCAGCAACGAACTTTAATATCGACCAGGTTGGTAATAGTAATATAATCACTTTTGATATTCATGGTGATAGTTTTACTGGTGTGTGGAGTACAACAGGTAACAGTAACAATATTGACTTTAATTGTGATTCGGCTGATGCTACTTCAGGATGTGATAATGTTCATGCCACAATCACCTTTACAGGTAACTCACAAGATATTGATATAGATGTAGGTCTTACTACCTCAAAGTCAGGCGACACAGCTGATATTGATATTGTTGGTGCCTCAGGTACGGATAGCACTGTTGTTGCTGCCACAATTGATGGCACAAGTGCAATATTAAGATTAACAATTGATGGAGATTCAAATAACTATTTAATTAACATTGATGACAATGGAGATGTCAACGGTCATACTTTAATTATGACCCAAACTGGTATCACTGCTGATGTTGATGTTGTTCAATCAGGTGCTTATGATAACATAGCAACATATATAACAACAGGTGATTCACAAAATATTGATATTACTCAGACTGCTGGTGGCACAGCAACAGTAACATCTAGTGGAAGTACTTCATCGGCTGTTAAGACAATTAATCTTCTTCAGTCAGGTCATGCAGTATTCAATACAGTCGGAACCATTCTTGGACAAACTTCATCTGGTTTAGCTGGTGCTGGTGGTACATATGATATAGACCAAACATCGACTGGTACAATCAACTTAGATGTTAATGGTGCAAGTGCGAATGTCAGTATAGAACAAACAAGTACAGGTACAGTTCACATAGATGCTGCTGGTGCAAGTTTCACAGCTGATATCGACCAAGACAATGCAAGTGTAATTTCATTACATCATGATGGTGCAAGTGCAGATTATGTTATATTACAGACTGGCGGTAGTGGTGATATATTAACCCTAACAGTTAATGGTGCTTCTGCTAATGTAGATATAATCCAACGAGATTAATGTGCAACTCTTTATTATATTATGGTGTTTAACATTTTCATCATTTGCTGCTGGTGTAATTGGTGATATTATATTACATAAAGGTAATGCCGTTATTGAAAGAAACGATGGTGAAGATGTTAAGGCTGAAAATGAACTAGATATATTTTCATATAATGTTGTTAAGACTGGTAAAGGTAAAGTTGCCATTGAGTTTATTGACGATACCAGAGTAGATGTAACTCAACATTCTAAATTAATTATTGATGAATTTGTTTATGACCCGAATACAAAGACAGGTTCGTTATCACTTAAAGCGGCACTAGGTACAATACGATATGCATCTGGTCAGATTGCAAAAACAAGTCCAACAAATGTACAGATAACAACACCGACAGCTACGATTGGTGTTCGTGGTACAGACTTTACGATGACAGTAGATGAGATTGGTAGTTCCACTATTATTCTATTGCCATCATGTGATACAAACGGTTTTTGTTTTGTTGGTGAAATAACAGTTGAGTCTGATGCTGGTATGATTATTATGAATCAGGCATTTCAAGCAACTGTTGTAGATACGATTAGTAGTAAACCATTGAAACCTGTTATTTTAAGTTTAGAAGAAGATTTTATTACTAATCTATTGATTATATCACAACCAAGAGAGATTGAAGAGGCAATACGAGAAGAAGAATTTCAAAAGACTGCTACTGCACTTGATGTTGATTTATTAAAGTTTGATGAACTAGACAAGTCTATGGAAGACTATCTTGAAGAATTAGATGAAGATGATACTGTAGGTCAGCTTGATAGAGATTTTTTATCACAAAACTTCTTAGGCAATATTCTAGACCAATTGAATTTACAATTGGCATTACAAATGGCAAAAACAGGATTAGAGAAAAAGAAAGCAAGGGGTGATATAGTATTAGGTTTAGATGAGACAACGGGAATCACAATATTAGACGAAGACCCAGAATGGTATTGGCATAGAGAAGCAGCAAGTGGTAGTGTTGTAGAATTAAGACTCGAACAAGCAAATAGTTATATAATGAATGTACAACAAGGGGATTTTGAACTGATAGATTTTGAACTAGGAGGAACAGAGAGTGAAATCACTATTATTCAAAATTAGTATAATACTACTTATAGTATTTGCACTTAATGTGATCGCTGAAGATGTTTTAATAATACATCAAGGTTATGGTAATACACACCTCAAATGGAAAAATAGATTAGAGGCTGCTGGTCATACAGTAACAAGTGGGACTAATGTACCAAGCAGTTTTAGTGGATATGAACAAGTTTTTGATATAAGATATTCAGACACAGCACTTAGTAATCTTAGTGGTACATTAGCATCAGCTTATAAAACAATTTTAGCTGCTGGTGGAACAATTGTTTTAAATGGAGAAAATCCATACTTTGACCCTAGAAACACAACACTAGAAGGTTTTGTTCGTGATGTAACTGGGGATAATACAATAACATATCACGATACTAACTACATTGATTATGAAGGCAATAATGAATACCTGTCAAACACTCATGCAATATTAGATTCTTTACCTAATGATTGGGAGGAGGCCTATTGGCCACTTGGAGGAGATATTAGTGACCTTGGTGATAATGGTAAATGTTTATTACAAAATGATATAGGAGAATGTGGTGTAGCATTGTGGGATGGCGATGCTTTATCTAGTTCATATTCAGATGGTAAAGTAATTATAATTACAGATATAAACTATGCTTCTCAATCATCTTATTATACAAATGATAACAAAGAATTTATGAATGCTTTAATAGAGGATGTAACAACCAGTACTGAGACTACCTGTTCCAATTGTGCACAATCAGGCATAACTTCCGCCCAACAAACAATAGTTACAGCCACACAAGCTACTACCCAAAATAATAATTATATTTATATAACTCAAAGTGGTAGCGGTATTGAATTAAGTATAACACAAGATGGTGATGATAATTTGGTTATAGGACCAGATTTATCAGCGGCTGGTCAAATCACAGGAGATAATATTGAATTAACTATAACACAAACCAATGATAACAATATTATAGGAATAGATATTGATGGTAATGCAAATGATGTCGATATTACCC
>Ga0257109_1000234_pt1 | contig 17329 bp, 17 predicted proteins | sample LP_taG_8_FD_191566 | JGI IMG/M metagenome (GOLD analysis project Ga0257109, IMG submission 191566) | Marine microbial communities from Northeast Subartic Pacific Ocean, Canada - LP_J_2011_P26_2000m | ecosystem: Environmental > Aquatic > Marine > Oceanic | place: Canada: Northeast Subartic... | reverse complement strand
TGTTAAAAAGTCTTAAAGCAAAACCACCTCTTTTAGAAATTGAAGGAATTCAAAATCAAGAATCTGTTCAGATAGGATTTTTGATGGAACACTACATTTCAGATTTTGAAATATTTCATTCTCCTTCTAATCGTGTTTTTTTGATTCACATATGGCACAAATTAGACGGTAGTAGTATCGCTGATATAAAAAGTTCAGAGGATAAAAATAAGAATAAGATATTTTCATTACCTGATAAAAATTCAAAAGGACAACCTTTTTATGAATCTTTTATCTATGCGCGTGAAAAATATGGGCCAGAAAAATATTTTGTGTGGTATAATAATTGGTATAGCACTGAAGATAAAATAGACACCAGTAATCAACAAAGAAAAGATGACTTAGATATCTGGGAAAAGCATTGGTCTGGCACTCAGAAAGATAAAAAAGATCTTACAAACTTATATGGTCCTTCATTGCCAAGTAGTTACAAAGCAAATAAGGACGATAAAAAAGATATAGTTAGCAGTAATAATAATATTCCTTCTACTACACAACAAAATCAAGAAAAAAGCTCAAAAAATATCAAGGTGGAAAAAGTACCCGATAAAGCTCTTTCGCAATTAAAAAATGATATCTTAGAAAGAAAGAAAAAATCTGAGCAAAAAACTAATCAAAATAAAATGAATCAGACTTCTATATCAGATGTTAAAACTCAGCAAAAATACATAAATAAAGAGAGCCCTGAAGATTTAGCAGCATATAGTATAATTCCTAACCTAAACAGAAGAAAAACATACTTAAAAATTGGTTGCGATTTAACTGATGTATATATTTATCTTGACGGGAAAAAAGTTGGCAAAACTCCTATAACAAAAAGAGTTCCTGTTTCATCAGGGTGGCATAGAATCAGAATCGATATACCAGGAGCAAAAAAGTTTAACGAATCTGGTATACCGTTGCCAGATTATAGAGATGTCTATGTAACGAAAGGTAGAACGCAAAAAGTCACATTTAAATTTTTAGATAAAACAGAAGAAAACCCTGGATAAAAATGCAGTATTTTGTTTTTCATATGAGACAATCTTTTAGATTGGTCTTTGGATTTCTATTTTTATCCTACCTAAGTGCACAGGGCCAATCAAAGATAGTACATGCTGACATAATATCCGAAGCTGATAAGGTTGAGATTAAATTTATCTTTGATGAAATCATTGATCGAGATGATGTATCTGGATGGATAGATAGAAATAATTATTTCACGCTTAGTCTATTTAATGTTTCGATGAGCTCAAGAGAAATATTTAATAAAAAATTTAAATATCCTCTTCTTTCTGTGGAAACAGCAGATACAGAAGGATCAGTACAAATTATTTTTAATACTGCTCGTACGCTTGACTCTTATCAGCTGATACGACATTCGAAAGGAAAGAATTTATTGGTTATTCTTAATTATTTAGCTGAAGAAAAACAAATAGATAAAGACCAGGGTGAATTGGTTCAATCATTTATTGTTGAAGAATTACCAGATACCTTTGATATAATGAAAGATCGGTGGCGACACCCTAAGACATGGAAAGATGCTAGAGAACGCTCAAGTATCAGGATATTATGTGACACTGAAAATTTACCAATTTATGTCGATAACCAACTTGTTGGAAAATCACCTTTAGAGTATGCAGTTGATGTTTTACCTGGTTGGCATCAAGTTGGATATTTTCCAACTGATCCGGCATTGACTCCTGTGCCTAGATCGCCTAAGGAAAAAATGATGGATAATATACTGAGAATGGGAATCTTAGATGTTTATGTCGAAGATGGAAAAGAGCAAGAGATTGTTTTAAACTATCAAAATCTTGATCAAGATGTATTAGCATTTCAGCGTAGTATAAGTGCAGGTAGTTGGATTGGATTTAGTCTGTTCTTTCTTTTAATTATGTTAATCAGTTGGGGTATAGCATAATAAAAAATAATTTTTTAGGAGTAGGAACTCTTCTTCTCTTTATCTTTTTATACAACACCATATTAGCTCAAATAGTAGCAAATAAAAACTCTCCAAAAACAAAAAAAATATTAAAATATTATAATTACTGGAATCCTTATCGAAGACAATTAGATGGTGAACATAATCGTGATTTTTTTATTTCTACGCCATTTTATGAAACACAAAAGAATAAAAATGGTAAACTAAAAACTGTAACAAAATATGATAGTGATGATAAAAAAGTTGATTCATGGCATTTAGTTTGGGACCGAAAGGGAACTCGTTCTGAGTACAGTATTAAATTTCATCAAAACGGGACAATTACAAGATTAGATAGCTTATTATTCTCTCACAAACTAAGTGAGGTTAAGCCTGGATGGAAAGCAAAGGTCAAAAGTAAAAAAGATGGTAGGCCTTTAAGATTTGATATTTATGATGAATTTGGTATACGATATTATTTTTATAGGTTCCATTACAAACAGCGATCAGATTCAATGCTAACAATGGAGACCATACAGTCTTCTTATTTTCGATCAGATAGCTCTCTTGTTGGAAGACATCTCTTATTTATGGAGAATGGCGAGTGGTTAAGAGAAATTCATTATAAAAACTCCAAAAATGAGCTTGAACAGATTGTCAAATTTGATGTTTCTTTAAAAAAAGAAGAAACCATAAAGACTACACTTGATAGTGATGGGCGTAAGATTGAAAGTAGAATAATACAATTATCATATCCAGATCAGTATTCATATCGTTTTGAATGGAAGCCTGATACTATTATGATAGTTGAAGATATTAAAATTGAAAAAGATACTACAATTACATACATAAGTCCTGTACTTGCTAGTACATGGTATGGTTTACCTTTAATTCAAGAATCTTCCCTTAGCTCAAATCCAATCTATCCATCATATGGTTTTTTCTTTGCACCAAGAGGGAATATGATAATTAAAGGTAATGAGTATAGTTTAGGTATGGAGGTGGTTTCTTATAAAATACCGATAAAAGATTCAACTGGTTTTTTTATTGGCGGCGTTGGTGCTTTTGCGGCAGCACAATATAATTTGAATTATAATTCTGATTGGATACCCCAAAATGTTGAGGCAGCTTTAAGACTAGGTGGAGGTATGCTTGCTTCTGGATATGGAGTATCATTAAGTGGTTCTTTCGGTTACCATTTATTGCCTAGTCGATATTATATAGGTGTATATGTTCAGTCCATAATAGCGATTGATGAAATAAATGAAGGTGCCATGACAGGATGGGGGAGTCTAGGTTTATCGTTTGGAGCCAACGTTGGTGATATCAATCCGGACTTATTAAAACCATACCAAGATAAGCTAGATGAAGAAGCATTAGTTTTTAATTTAGTAAAACAATTAGTTAGTAAATCAAATATTATCTTTTCTATTGATAATCCAGTGATGGTAGATACTATAATTACAGAATCATATTTTCCACCTAACGTATTCAATGGATATACTGTTAGAACACCATTTTCTTTAAGTCTTGGTTCAATCGAGTTTAATTTTGTGTTAGAATATCTAGACTATATTTATGAACCAAAAAAAGTTAATGATCCAAATTATGAAGGTAACGCATATTTTTTTGGTACCAATATAGTGCTTGATAAATTATTCAAGTTAGGTGGTGATAGGCTTGGAAAATCTATTCTACTTGAAGTCGGGTCTTACCACAGTGGCTTCGGAATATGCACAGGTTTAGAGCTAGATTATCATTTTAACCGAATTCCGTTTTTTATTCATGCTTATGGGAAGTTGTATGGATTACCTAATGAAGAAATTTTCACTGGATGGTTTAGTATGGGACTAGGTGTAGGCATTGATTTAGAAACATTATTTCTAAATTCAAAAAGTGAACAAAATGCTAAAAAAAAATAGTATTTGAATAAGAAGTATTAAAAAAGGATAACAACGATGAAACTAATTTTGCTCAGACATGGAGAGAGTCAGTGGAACTTAGAAAATAGATTTACCGGATGGACAGATGTTGGGCTGACTCCAAAAGGAGAAGTTGAGGCTAAAGATTCAGGAGGATTGTTAAGCAAAAAAAATATAGAAATTGATATTGTTTTTACCTCTGTTTTAAAAAGAGCCATTGATACGATGGAGATCTGTTTAAAGCAGATGAAGAAAAATAATATTGAAGCGATTTATAATTGGAGGCTTAATGAACGTCATTATGGAGCCCTACAGGGCTTAAACAAAGCAGAGACAGCCCTTAAATATGGAGATGAGCAAGTACTAATCTGGCGTAGAAGCTATGATATAAGACCACCTGAGCTAGATTGGGATGATGAACGGCATCCGAGGGTTGATGAAAAATATAAAACTTTAAAGAAAGAAGAAATTCCTTCTTCTGAGTGTTTAAAAGATACTGTATTAAGATTCTTACCTTATTGGGAAAAAACAATTAGTCCCGAAGTGAAATCTGGAAAGCGTATAATGATTGTCGCTCATGGTAACTCACTAAGAGCTTTAGTAAAACACTTAGATAAAGTTTCTAATAAAGATATTGTAGGATTAAATATTCCTACAGGTATACCCTTAGTTTATGAATTGGATCAAAATCTAATTCCTATAAAACATTACTATCTAGGTGACCAAGAAAAAATATCTGCGAAAATCAAATCAGTTGCAAATCAAGGTAAGTCTAGATAGTTGTAATAAACATTACTCATCTAAAAGATTAATTACATTTTCTAGTTTGCCATCTATTTCATGGTAGGATTTTATATTTAATATGTGTGCAATTAGAGGATAAATATCAATGTTGTTTATACTAGAAATAGTATAATCTTTTTTAAATGCAGGCCCCTGTGCAAAAAAAATTGCCTGCATACTTTGTAAATCATTGTCATATCCGTGTGCAGCCTTAGAATAAAAATAATAACTACCTTCGAGATTATCTTTAAGTATTGTCCATCCTTCTTTTGCTACGATCAATATGTCTTTTATTCGATGGTGTCTTTTAAAACGCCATTTGTCAGGTATATTTTCTTTTTTATATACATCAATATTGGATAACTGTTTTAGTTTTAAATAAGATTTTTCAATTTCATTATTTTCATCACTATATAATAATGTATATGCTCCTGATCCCTCCATTTTTATTTTTTTAGTATCAATATATTTACTCAGTACTATTTTTTTTGTTTTATCAATTTCTGTCATGCCATGATCACTAACTAGTATTACATTTAATTTTTTATAAATTGTTAAGGTTTTTAGTTTATTAAGAATATTACCAATAGTTCTATCAACCGACTCTACCATTAATTTATTTTCTTTACTTCTGGGCCCATATTTTTGTCCAGTATTATCTGGCTCATGAAAATATAGCAGAACTAACCTAGGGCGATTTTTTATAGGCTTTTCAAACCATTTAATTACTGAATCAATCCTTGCATCAAATGATTGTTTTTGATCATACTTTTTCCATATTGAGGGGTAATGCCCGCCAGCTTGAGCTTCAGAACCAACCCAAAAATAAGAAGCAGTTTTTAATCCTTGTTTTTCAGCAGTGGACCAAATTGGTTCACCACCATAAAATCTTTTATCTTCTACCTTTTCTCTGTCTTTCGTTTGATAGAACTCATTTAGTTTTTTATCAAAAAATTGATTACCAATTAGTCCATGATTTTCAACGTACATACCCGTTGCTATACTGTAATGATTTGGAAAAGTTTTTGTAGGGAATACTGGCTTTAGGCTCTTGGCTTTAACCCCGTTAAGTTTTATTTGATCAAAATTTGGAGTATCATACCAATCAATATAATCAGCACGAAAGCCGTCAAAAGATATCAGTAAAACATATTGATCATTCTTATTTGCAGATAGGAGCGTTAAGAACAAAACGCTTTTGAAAAGAATAGAATATAATATTTTCAAGGTTAGTCTAGTGGAATATATGCTAGAATGGTAGTAGGATATTTATCAGTAGCAATAAGGAACCCTTTATTCTCATATCTTGCTAAAGCTTCCCATTTTCTAGAAGTTTTTTCTCCTTCCAGCTCAAGCTCAATATGCGGATTATCTGTTAGAACAATCCTATTATTATTAATCTTATACTCTACAAGTCTTTCCACTCTTTCTGATCTACTGTGTGTAGGTCCTTCACCATACTTAGATATCAATAAATCTTTACTTGGTTTCAATGTTTTTTTATCTCCTGGAAAAAAATAATTAATTGCCCAAAAACGATTATTTTGATCAATCCTTGTAGCATCAGCAATTCTATAATTTATAGAAGTAGTTGGATGCTTTTTTATTTCGTTGCCAGAAACATTAACTGATAAGACATATGGATTTTTTATTAGGCTATCCCCATTTGCTTCAAATAATGCATACACTCTATTATTTTTAATGACTAAGGACTCATAGGACATATTATCCACAAAGGTAGGCACCTCAAGGGGTGTAAGCGTTTGCTCAGGTATAGTAATTTCGAGAGTTTCTTCATCTATATGTCCTCGTGCAAGCAAACAGCCCATACTATCTGGGAATCTTATTTCAATAGATATATAGACCTCATAACCTCTGAAAGCAATCGCTTCAAAAGAATCAAACCCTGGGATACTATTTTTATAATCAGGTGTATTAAATTTTATTTTTTTTGGAGTTATAGTGCTGGTATCAGTTTTGTTAATCCTTGAATCAATTTCAGCTTTTTTAATTAAAAAGACATATCCATTAAAATTTTCTGGAAGTAGGAATAAATTATCTTTATACCAGTCCATCCCTGATATTTCTTGTTTTCTATCTGCCATTGGACCACTTATTTTGATATAAAATGGGGTTACCTCTTTTGACATTTTCTTTGTGCAGGACATTATCAGACAAAGAAAAAATATAATTGTATATTTCAAGGTATATAGTATTTTGATGTTTGTTAATCTATTCATTTATTCACCTGATAAATTTTCGCATAAAGCCCGTAACATTTCAAAAGAATAAATACCACTGTGATGACCATCTTTCCAAAACGGTCTCAATGCATAATACCCAACAGGCTGTATGCCTTTTAATAAAAAGCTATTCTTATTAATAGGGCTAGTGTTACCCTTATAAATATTACCAAAAACGTCTTTTTCTCCTTCGCAGTTTGCACACGGGCATTTCTCTCTCAATGTTTTTAGGTTTATGTATGATTCTAATCCATCTTCCCATTTGAACAACATTAAATCATTAATGGATTCGTACGTTAGAAGATTATTTTTATCTTTCATTAAAAACGCTTATTATTTTGTGAGCACAATTTTTTGTGTTTGAATACCATCTTTATTTTGAAGTAGAACGAAATATATACCACTAGAAATATTATTTTTTACGGCAAAATTTGTCAGATAATTTCCAGGCGCATGATAATGATTTACTAGTGTTTGAATTTGCCTACCTTTCAAATCAAAAATTGAGATACTGATATTTTGTCCAGTGTCAACATTATATGGTATTTTTGAAAAAGGATTAAATGGGTTTGGGAAACTCTGATGAAGCGTCACAGTATTTGGAATAGTAATACTTGAAACCGTTGATAAATTTTCTAGATCAATAGGTGCAAAATTAAATTCGGCACCAGTGATATTTGTAAATGAAAACAAAGGTTTCCACATTGTACAACTGAAACTTCCTATTATACCTTGGTCGCTAACTTCTGTGATCTCAATATTGCCTTGTGTACCTATATACATATCATCTATTAAATTTTCAAAAAAAGAAGTAGATAAAGAGTCAAATGATAATGAATCCCCAATATTGGTGGTATCAGTAAAGAAAGATAGCCACTGGTTAGCAAACGTAGAATCTAGTCCAGGAATAAAAATTGCTAGAGTTGGGAAACTAAGAGGATCTTCTATGATCTCAATAAGATCACTTATACTTACATTCCAATCCCAAATTCGAGGTTGAACCGGAAAAGTTGTATCTTTTAGTATTGTAATAAATAAATCAAAAACATTTTCATCCTGTGGTGATATGCCCATCATCATGAAAGATGTTGAATCATTCATGGTCATGTTTAAAGCGCCACCCATATTAGTTGTATCATCTAAAGCTGATGAAAAAACTCCATTTTCAGCGCCGCTATATGAAAAATTTATTGGACCTTGATATAATGTCTGTGAGAATAGTAATCCAAAGAATAAAGGGATAATATATTTCATTAAGACAAAAGGGGCTTTATGAATTTAATCTATTCGTTCCGTTTTAAAACAAGCATTAGAGAAGCGCCAATATTTCCAAACCCTGTCATTCCTTCAATTGGATTAGGAATCATGTAGCCATTCCCGAATAAGCGAATAGCTAATGGTAATTCTTCAAACCAATAATCTAAATTTCCACCAGCAACAACTCCAATTCCTCCAGCATAATCTTCTTGCCAGCCTAATGAATATGTTAAACCTGTTTCCATGCCAAGATGAATATTTTCTCCAAAGAAATTTAGGATTGGCTGCAGATCAGTGAATAATATACCTGCTAGAGTAATTGATTTAATTTTTTTTTGCTCTTCATCTCCAAAATCTTTATCAAATCCTAATGTGATTATTCGTCCCCCCAGTGACATATTTATTGGCCCTACTGGAAAATAGGGGAGTGAAAAACTGACGCCTAGATTTGGTAATGAAGTCGGATTTTTTCCATCATCTGATTGTAGAGATGGTCTAAAATAAACAGGCATTCCATAAAATACACTTGTACTAAAGTAATCAAGGTTTCCGAGACTATAATCTTCATAATCATCTTCACTAGCTACCATGGAAATTTCTTTAGATTCTTGTCTTTCAATCAAAGAGAACTTTCCATCCATATAGGTTTGTTGTGCAAGACCATCTTCAATTAAAAGGATTCCATTATCTAGTTTTAATAATTCAATATCTACAACTGGAATCTTTTCTGGCATTACTAAACCATCAGGAATAATAAAAACATATCTGGTATCTGAAGATGACAACTCCCCTTTTAAAGTTGTACCATCATAAAAAGTAATTGTGCCATTTATAGAATACGCATATCCAATAGTTAATAGTGTGATTAATAGTTTTTTCATTTTTTACCTTTTTTTTAATTATAGCTAATGTGGGCCCACAGGGACTCGAACCCCGAACCGACGGATTATGAGTCCGCTGCTCTAACCAATTGAGCTATGGGCCCAAAAAGGAACAGAAATTATGCAAGAGGAACAATTAATTGAACAACTATAATTGTTTTATTCACTAACCTTTGATTCCTAATTTACTATTAAAGCAGAATGTCAAAAAAAGTTAATAAAAGAAAAAACGTATTTAAGGTTTATGGTATTAATAATTGTTTACCAATACTTAATAGCTCAAACTATAATATAATTGATATTTTTCTATCTGATAATAGCAATACTGATGTTAAAAAAATATTTAGCCATAAAAAGTATCGGGGAAAGATTCACTATTTAAATAGAAATAATTTTAATGACAAATTTGGAGATTATAGAACTCAAGGTATAGTGGTTACATTCACTGGAAACTTAATAAAAAATATACAGGAAAGTAAATTTGATAAGCAAAATTCTTGTTTGTTAATACTTGACCAAATAGAAGATCCACAGAATGCAGGTCAAATTATAAGAACCTCAGAGTGCGCAGGGATAGATGGAATTATTTTTCCACTTCACAATTCATTTAAAATATCAAATACAGTTCTTAATGTAAGCCAAGGAGCATTTATAAATATACCTCTTTATGAGGTAACTAATATTAGCAGAACAATACAATATTTGAAAAAAAAGGATTTTTGGGTAGTTGGTATAGAAAATGGTTTAGATTCAAAACTATGGGATGAGGTTGATTACTCAGGTAGAATTGTAATAATCGTTGGAAGTGAGGGGAAAGGTATTAGAAAGAAAGTTCTTGATCATTGTGACTTTTCAGCAAGTATCCCTATGCAGGGGTCGATAAACTCTCTTAATGTTTCTGCAGCAGTTTCAGCTATATTATTTGAAAGGTTGAGACAGATTAAATACTTATAAGGAATTATTATGGCATCAACTCATGATTATGTTAAAGACATTCGTAATGAAAATATAAAAATCTATATTAATGGAAAATATTACCATCGGTCCAAAGCTAAAGTATCTGTGTTTGACAGTGGATTTTTGCTGGGCGATGGCGTATGGGAGGGGATAAGGCTTCACAACAACAAATTAATTCATTTAGATAGTCATATTGATCGATTATTTGATGGTGCAAAATCAATAGCTATGGAAATACAGATGAGTAGAGAAGAAATAATTAATGCAATTTGGGCTACATTAAAAGAAAATAAAATGAAATCAGATACACATATTAGACTCATAGTATCAAGAGGCATAAAAAGCACTCCTTATCAGCATCCAAAGGTCACAATCAGCCCTCCCACAATTGTAATAATACCTGAATATAAAAGACCAAATAAAGAGGTTATTGATAAAGGTATACGACTTGTTTTAGTTCAAACCCGTCGTGATAGCGCTGTGCAAGACCCTAAGATTAACTCATTAAGCAAGATGAACTGTATAAGCGCCTGTATTGAGGCTGATAGGTTAGGAGCAGAAGAAGGTCTAATGCTCGACCCACATGGATTTGTATCAACATGTAATTCAACAAACTTTTTTATTGTTGTAAATAATGAAATTTGGACCTCTACTGGTGAATATTGTCTTAACGGAGTAACAAGAGGTTCAATCATTAGTTTGTGTAAGGGAAATAATATCAATGTGATTGAAAAAAATTTTTTAATTGAAGATGTATATAATGCTGATGAAGCATTTGTAACTGGTACGTTTGCAGGTGTTATACCAGTAGTAGAGATTGATGGTAAAATAATGAGTAAAGGGAGTAAAGGTCGTTTAACAAAAGAAATACAAGATTGGTATATAAATGATATAAAAAATTTAGCTTAGCAATGACTTCTCAAAATCAAATAAGAATAGCTATGTGGTCCGGGCCGAGAAATATTTCTACCGCTATGATACGTTCTTTTGGAAATCGAAAAGACACATTTGTAATTGATGAACCTTTTTATGCTTATTATTTATCTAAAACTGGTTTTGATCATCCAGGCCGTGAGGATGTGTTAAAATCTCAAAGTACAAAATGGAAAGATGTTGTAGATTTGATTATTGGTGATATTCCTGGTAAAAAATTAATTTGGTATCAAAAACATATGGTGCATCATATTTCAAATAATCGAGATATAGGCTGGGTTAAATTTTTTAATAATTGTTTTTTAATTCGCCATCCTAAAGACGTAATCACAAGCTATGCAAAACAAAGTCCGATAAACGGAATAAATGATTTAGGTTATATCCAACAAGTAAATTTATTTAAAAAAATTAATAATATAACCAGTAAGTATCCGCTTGTTTTTGATGCAAAAGATATTCTGACTGATCCAGAAAAGTATTTAAGAATGATGTGTCAATATTTCAAGATAAGTTTTTCAAAAAAAATGCTTAACTGGCCGAAAGGACCAAGAGTAACTGATGGGATATGGTCACCATATTGGTATAAAAATGTGATAAACTCCAGTTCATTTAATCCGTATAAAAAATCGTTAGAGAGTATTCCCAATCAGTATAAGAATCTATTAGATGAATGTTTACCGTATTATGATTATCTTTATTCTTTTAAGAAGTAATAAAGAATAAATGAACTCGTTTAGTTTTTTATTAATTAATACTAACTTATGCATGAAAAATCAGATAAAGATCTAACACTATCGGCAGCAATCAGAGGTTATTACAATTAAAAAATTATTTATAGTTGGTACATTATTATTCTTATTTACATCATGCGCTTCTTTCTCTAGCAAAGACCCGGTAGAATACAAACCGATACAATATGCAAAAAATGATTACCGTGTGTTAAAAAAAGAAAATCGCTATACTGGAACATTTATGATTCGTCAAAAATCTAATGGATTTTTTATACCAGATGAAAAAATATCAGTTGATATGGATATTGTTATATCATCTTTAAAGGTTCCATATCTTAGAGTTTCATATTATGGTACTGAACAACTTTCTATCCCTGATGGTCAAACATTATCCTTTAGTTCAGATAATGAAGAAATAAAGTTGAGTTCAAAACGTAAATCAAACAGACTGAAGAAAGGTGGTGAGGCGGTTGAGGTTGTCTCTTATTTAGTAACTCGTGGTCAGATGAAAAAAATATCTAATGGTAGCAGAGTAAAGTGTTCTCTGCATACTTATACTTTTCCGGTTCCAATGGAAATGAAAGATAATTGGAGCTCATTCATTGATGAATATTGGCAATAATTAATTTTTTATTGGCATAAAACGTACTATTCTACCCGGATCTTCTAGAGCTATATATATAAATCCTTCTGGACCTGTTTGGACGTCCCTAATCCTACTACCTGCTTCGTAAATTATTTCTTGATCGATTACTTTATCATCATCTATTTCTAATCTGTATAAACGCTCAAACTTAAGAGAAGATACCAGCAAATTATTTTTCCAATTATTAAATAATTCACCATCATAAAAATCGATACCACAAACTGCTATTGATGGAGTCCAATGGATTACTGGCTGTTCCATACCCTCTTTGTGAGTGTATTTTGTTATTGTAGTTCCGCTATAATTTTTCCCATATGTTATTTCAGGCCAACCGTAGTTTTTCCCAGATGATAAAATGTTTAATTCATCTCCACCTCGAGGTCCATGTTCAGTCTCAAAAAGGATTGATGAAGAAGGGTGTATTGCCAGCCCTTGTGGGTTTCTGTTTCCATAAGTCCATATTGATTTTATAGCATTATTATTTTCAAAGAATGGATTATCGCTTGGAATAGAACCATCAGCATTTAATCTGTGTATTTTCCCGTTAGGATAGTCTAATAATTGTGCTTGATTACGTTTCCCTCTGTCTCCAATCGAAAAATATAAAAATCCTTTATCATCAAATACTATTCTTGTTCCATAGTGGACAGTACTGTTATCATAAAATGTATCATCTGCTTTATAAATTATTTTTTGATCAGTTAAACTAATATTCTTAAGCCTAGCTCTAATGATAGAAGTGAATGTTCTATTTTTTTTACTATTTAAGTAATCAGTAAACCCAATATAAATATAATTATTATTAATAAACTCAGGATGAATCTCTACATCGAGCAAACCACCTTGTCCCTTATATCTCACATTTGGCACCCCGCTAATTTTGGTCTTACTTTTCTCTTTATAATCTACTAGCCATAGGCTTCCATTTCTATCACTGACAATCAGATTTTGATTTGGTAAAAATACCATTCCCCATGGAATATCAAACCCATCAATAAATGTTTCAACCCTAAATGTTTCTTTTTTTGTTTTTTCAACTGAATCGTCCCAATTCTGTATGTCACCAGCTTTAATGAGAGACGATAACAAAAATAATAGAAAAATTTTTGAAAAAATTATCAAATTATTGTTTAGCAATTTTTGAACCGCATTTATTGCAGAATAAAGAATCCTCATCTAAGTCTATTTTTTCACAAACAATACACTCGATTTTATTTTCATTTTTTGATTTTGAAAAATGTAACTCTGTCGTAACAATTCCTGTTGGCACAGCAATTATGCTATAACCTATTAACATAATTACCGCTGATATTGCCTGCCCTAGTGACGTGAGCGGATGAATGTCGCCATATCCAACAGTTGTTAAAGTTACAATTGCCCAGTAAATACTCTTTGGTATACTGGTATAGCCAGCTGCCTCGCCTTCAATTAAATACATGATAGAGCCTAAAATCACTACTATGTTCATTACTGAAAAAAGAAATATAAATATTTTTGTTTTACTAGCAATTAGTGCTTCCCCTAAATGATTCGCTTCGCCCATATATTGCACTAGTTTTAACACTCTGAATATTCTTAACACTCTAAGTATTCTTATCACTGATAAAACCTCTGTTCCAGGAAGTAAGACGCTCAAGTACGTTGGTATAACAGATAATAAATCAATGATTCCATAGAAACTAAATACATAGCTCAATGGTCTTTTAATACAATAAATTCTCATTGAATACTCTATTGTGAACATTATGGTAAAAATCCATTCTGCAAAATTTAGTATTTGCCCATATTGTTGACGATATTCAGAAACACTATCTAAAAGAACAGTAATTATACTAAGTATAATTGCTATAATTAAAATTTCATCAAATAATTTTCCAACTCTGGTATCTGTTCCAAAAATTATTGTTTTGATATTTTGTTTTAATCTACTCATCTAAACCTAATCATAACTTACTATTGGTCTGCCAAACAAAAAACCCTGCAACTAGGCAGGGTTTAATAGTGGCTCTGGTGTGACTCGAACGCACAGCCAATTGTTTAAAAGATCATTGCTGATTTTACTCAAGCACATCATCAAACGTCTAAGACTAAACTTCGCATATTATTCAGAGTCCAAAATTTAGTTATGAGCTTTCTTTAAATTTTTATATAGTTTTGTGTATTCATTTAACATTTTTGAAATTTCAAAATTTTTGCTCAATCTGAAACCATTTATGCCAAGTTTAATTCTTAAATCATGAGATAGAATTAACTCTTTAATTTTATTCGATATATCATAATCATCTAAAGGATTTACAAATAAAGCGCACTTAGATTCCTCGAAATCTACAATTTCTTTTAATCCTGGAATATCACTCGCAACGATAGGCAGTGTGCTATTCATTGCCTCTACAGCTGCCATTCCGAACCCTTCCCAAATAGAAGTTATAATAAATATATCTGATTGCTCTAACAATGGCCATACAGGATCTACTCTCCCGATAAATTTAATTTTATCTATTAATCCAAGTTCTTCTATTTCCCTATTTAATTTACTTCTTAATGCACCATCTCCTGCGATTGTCCATTCAAAATCCAGATCTTTTATATGTAATATGCTTTTAATTGTTAAGTCATAGTTTTTAGCAGCTTTAAGAGCTCCAACTGAGACTAGTTTAATTGTAGATTTATTTTTTTTTCTGATTATTGGTTTTTTGTGTTTTAAGGTACATCCATTTTTTATAACAATTATCCTGTTTTTTGTTTCAGGGATCCATTCAATTAATTTTTTTTTCGTTCCATAGCTTATTGATATAATGTGGTCATAGCTTTTATAAACAATTTTGTCAATTATTTTCCCCCAAAATTTCCCCCTTCTTCTATTATAAGTACTATGCTCTGTAGTAATTAACTTAGCGTTTGTGAATCCCAAAATTTTTATGATTGAACAAAAAAAATTTGCTGGAAATAAATGTGCATGTATGATGTCTTGATCACTAACATTATTTATACAATAATTTTTTATTGCTGAAAATGCCCTAAAACTGTATGGCGTTTCTAAATTAGCTGTTTGAGCATCATTAATATCGTCACTACATTTTAGTAATCCAAAAATTGAAGATTTAAAATCATCCTCTATAAGATGTTTATGAATTGACCTGACTAATATTTCAGCTCCACCCAATTTATCGCTATAGCTATTTATAATATGATGTATTTTCATTGAATGATGGAAGTAATGTTATTGCTAATTTCAAAAATATAATATTCAAAAAAATATATTATTCTATAATGAATTTTTAAACCTATGATTATACTAATTATTATTATTGTAGAGTTAGTGGGTGCTTTACTAAATAATTTTTACACACCCAAAAGTGTAGATAACATTTGTTTCTGTATATCTATTTCTTTTTGATATAATGTGACAAAACAAAAAGCCCCCGAGTTTATCGAGGGCTTATTGAGAGAACTATGGTATACTCGTCAGAGTGACTCGGGTGAGACTCGAACTCACGGCCAATGGCTTAAAAGGCCACTGCTCTACCAACTGAGCTACCGAGTCAACAAAATAATATCACATTATTTAAGATTTAAATTACAAATGATTCAATGATAGCTAAAGTGATTAATAGCCTATAATTATTATTATTTATTAAGCCTACTTAAATAATAATTATCAAAAGAGTGAAGGAGGCTTTCTCTACCTGAATAAGGTCCAGGGGTATATTTTTTTGATTTTATTCCTAATTGTGATAATTCTGAAATATTCCAGTCTTGTTTATTAGTTTTATCCCAAAATTCAATAGCATCATTCTGATTATATTGATCATTATTATCTTTTAAAAATAACCATAAACAAGTGACTTTACATTCGCTTGGAGATATTGGTATGACTGTATGGTACATTACATAATCAAGGTGTAGGCTAATAAGTATATTGGGGAATAGAGAATAATAGACGCGATTAAGATTCGTTTTTGAAACGCCGGGTACTGGCTTAGAAGATAAATTGCCAGTTTTGGTTATACTATTCATGCCGTTATTAAGTGTCATAAACCCACCAAGGAATGGTCCCTTATAAAGGTCATTCTCTCCACTAGTAAAATGGTGGATTTTTGCAAGATCTGGATGAATAGTGGGGCAATGGTAACACTCATTAAAATTTTGCATCACTAATTTCCAATTAGCATTAATTAGATAATCTTTTTTTCTACTATATCAAGCTCAAGGAGCTGCCACTCATTAAACTTGTTTTTAATAGGTTTATAATAAATATCGAAATATTCTGCTTTATCTGACATACAAATAAAAATAAAACCTTCCCATTCTTTAATAAAAATTTCATTTAGTGGATAATCACTTTTATTAAACCCATCCATATTTTCCATGTTTGGAGCACCAACTAATTGACCATTCAGATTGTATGTCCATCCATGATATTTACATTGTATGGTTTTAGAAAAAAACCGTTTTTTCTAAGCAAATTCTAGTACCACGATGTCTTCAAACATTAAAAAATCCTTTTAATAAATTTTTAACATCTCGGACGACAATAAGACTTTCACTGCCAATATCAATTGTTATATAGCTTCCTTTATTATTTATTTCATTGGAACGGCCAATACAAAGCCAGTTTTCATAGAAAATATTTTCTAACTCTGAATAAAATACTTCTTTATCTGTATAATACTTTTTATCAAGGGTTTTTGCTCCTTTTATTAATGTTGTAGCAGTCTTACGATATTTATCTACCATCGTTTTAATACTTTCTGAGCTGCATTATAACCATTCGTTCCATGGAGACCACCACCAGGGTGTGTTCCGGGACCACAAATAAAAAGATTTTCGTGAACATTACAGCATATTTAAAACAATCGAAAAAAAACGTTTTGAAAGGCATGTAACACCTTTAGAATTGGACTGGTATTTAAGAACTGTTTAAAAGTTCAATTTGTTTTTACTGACTAATCGCTTAAATTTATTTTTTATATTCTGTTTATGAATTACGATAACATTAATGAAAAACTTTCAAACGGACGATCTATCCTTTTA
>Ga0257109_1000233_pt1 | contig 17419 bp, 10 predicted proteins | sample LP_taG_8_FD_191566 | JGI IMG/M metagenome (GOLD analysis project Ga0257109, IMG submission 191566) | Marine microbial communities from Northeast Subartic Pacific Ocean, Canada - LP_J_2011_P26_2000m | ecosystem: Environmental > Aquatic > Marine > Oceanic | place: Canada: Northeast Subartic... | reverse complement strand
TGAAGAGATAGATGAAACCCCAGTTGTTCATGTCAACGAAGTTGATGCTATTGGTGAGGGAGGTCTTGCTGTTTCTAAGCTTGACGCCAGCAAACCCGCAATAATAGTTAGCTCAGGTACAGGTACCGCATGCATATTAGCTAAAGATGGAGTATTTACGCATTGCTCTGGAACGGGCGTGGGAGGGGGCACTGTGTTAGGCCTCAGTAAGTTACTTTTAAATACTGTCGACCCTCAAGAAATACAAGATCTAGCTAATAAAGGTTTGGCTAAGGGTACTGACTTAATACTTGAGGATGTGGTTTCTGGTCCTATTGGTCTTCTCCCTTCGGATACTACGGCCGTAAATTTTGGAAAAATAGCAAAATCCAATACTACTGCGTCAAGAGAAGACATAGCTGCAGGTATAGTTAATTTGGTGGGCGAGACGGTGGCCAGAATTGCTACTTCAGTTGCAATGAGTTTTGCCGTTACAGATATCATAGTGATTGGAAGGGCTCCAACTTTTACTGTTTTAAGAAAATCTTTAGAGAATGCAGCCTTTCTTACAAACTTCACTCCTCATTTTCCAGACAATGCTGAATATGCCTCTGCTCTGGGAGCAATGTTAGTAGCAGAAAAAAACCCCAATAGTTAAAACTATCAGGGTTTTTTAAAAAAAGTCTGACAATGTCCTACTCTCACATGGTCGAAACCATACTACCATCGGCGCTAAGAGGTTTCACTTCTGAGTTCGGAAAGGTATCAGGTGGTTCACTCTTGCTATTATCATCAGACATAAATCTATAAGTTCAATGCAAAGTAACTTGGTGATTTTTCATCAAAAAATTATTTGATGAAATATGGTCAAGCCTATCGAGCAATTAGTACGGGTTAGCTCAACGCCTCGCAGCGCTTACACATCCCGCCTATCAACGTCCTAGTCTTGAACGGCTCTTAAAGGACCCGAAGGTCCAGGGAAATCTAGTCTTGAAGGAGGCTTCTCGCTTAGATGCTTTCAGCGATTATCCTTTCCGAACGTAGCTACCGGGCAATGCCACGGGCGTGACAACCCGAACACCAGGGGTTCGTTCACTCCGGTCCTCTCGTACTGGGAGCGACTCTTCTCAAATTTCCAACGCGCACGGCAGATAGGGACCGAACTGTCTCACGACGTTCTAAACCCAGCTCGCGTACCACTTTAAATGGCGAACAGCCATACCCTTGGGACCTGCTCCAGCCCCGGGATGTGATGAGCCGACATCGAGGTGCCAAACACCCCCGTCGATGTGAACTCTTGGGGGGAATAAGCCTGTTATCCCCGGCGTACCTTTTATCCGTTGAGTGATGGCCCTTCCATACAGAACCACCAGATCACTATGACCTACTTTCGTATCTGCTCGACATGTCTGTCTCGCAGTTAAGCAACCTTATGCCATTGCACTCAATGCACGATGTCCGACCGTGCTGAGGTTACCTTCGCACTCCTCCGTTACTCTTTAGGAGGAGACCGCCCCAGTCAAACTACCCACCACACACTGTCCTCGATCCGGATAACGGATCCAAGTTAGAACTCCAAAGCTACTAGGGTGGTATTTCAAGGATGACTCCACGTAAGCTAGCGCCTACGCTTCAAAGTCTCCCACCTATCCTACACAAATAAATTCAAAGTCCAGTGTGAAGCTATAGTAAAGGTGCACGGGGTCTTTCCGTCTTGCCGCGCGTATACGGCATCTTCACCGCAAATTCAATTTCACTGAGTCTCTGGTGGAGACAGCATGGCCATCGTTACGCCATTCGTGCAGGTCGGAACTTACCCGACAAGGAATTTCGCTACCTTAGGACCGTTATAGTTACGGCCGCCGTTCACCGGGGCTTCGATCACGAGCTTCGCCACAAGGGCTAACCCGATCAATTAACCTTCCGGCACCGGGCAGGCGTCACACCCTATACGTCCACTTTCGTGTTAGCAGAGTGCTGTGTTTTTAGTAAACAGTCGCAGCCATCTGGTATCTTCGACCCTCTTCCGCTCTGAGAGCAAGTCTCTTCACGTAATGAGGGCGTACCTTCTCCCGAAGTTACGGTACCATTTTGCCTAGTTCCTTCACCAGAGTTCTCTCAAGCGCCTTGGTATTCTCTACCCACCCACCTGTGTCGGTTTACGGTACGATTCCTTGCTACCTGAAGCTTAGAAGCTTTTCCTGGAAGCATGGCATCAGCCACTTAGTATTTCTAAAAGAAATATTCGTCATCAGTTCTCGGTCTTAGAATTCCGGATTTACCTAAAATTCCAACCTACAACCTTAAACAAGGATATCCATCACCTTGCTGGCCTAGCCTTCTCCGTCACTCCATCGCAGTAACAAGAAGTATAGGAATATTAACCTATTTCCCATCGACTACGGCTTTCGCCCTCGCCTTAGGGGTCGACTCACCCTGTCCCGATTAACGTTGGACAGGAAACCTTGGGTTTTCGGCGGAGAGGTTTTTCACCTCTCTTATCGTTACTCATGTCAGCATTCTCACTTCTGATACCTCCAGCAAATCTTACAATTTGCCTTCAACGGCTTACAGAATGCTCCCCTACCATAATAAACCGGTCGTAACCGGTAAATTATCCGCAGCTTCGGTTTGTGATTTAGCCCCGTTAAATCTTCCGCGCCGGCCGACTCGACTAGTGAGCTGTTACGCTTTCTTTAAAGGATGGCTGCTTCTAAGCCAACCTCCTAGCTGTTTAAGCCTTCCGACACCGTTTCCCACTTAATCACAATTTGGGACCTTAGCTGGCGGTCTGGGTTGTTTCCCTCTCGACTACGGACGTTAGCACCCGCAGTCTGTCTCCCTTGCTGTACTTGTTGGTATTCGGAGTTTGCATCGGTTTGGTAAGTCGGGATGACCCCCTAGCCGAAACAGTGCTCTACCCCCAACAGTAATACAAGAGGCTCTACCTAAATAGATTTCGGGGAGAACGAGATATCTCCGAACTTGATTAGCCTTTCACTCCGATCCACAGCTCATCCCCCCATTTTTCAACATAGGTGGGTTCGGGCCTCCAGTAAGTGTTACCTCACCTTCACCCTGGCCATGGATAGATCGTCCGGTTTCGCGTCTATTACCTGAGACTAAATCGCCCTATTAAGACTCGGTTTCCCTGCGCCTTCCTCATAAAGTTAAGCTTGCCACAGAAAATAACTCGCTGACCCATTATACAAAAGGTACGCCGTCACTCTTTAAACCGCGAACGGTTTAAAAAGCTCCGACAGCTTGTACGCAAACGGTTTCAGGTTCTATTTCACTCCCCTCTCCGGGGTACTTTTCGCCTTTCCCTCACGGTACTGGTTCACTATCGGTCAGCTAGGAGTATTTAGCCTTGGAGGATGGTCCCCCCATATTCAGTCAAGATTTCTCGTGTCCCGACCTACTCGATTTCACTTCTATTTAGTTTTCGTGTACAGGGCTATCACCTTCTACGACCGGCCTTTCCAGGCCATTCCACTAACCAAATAAGAGCTTAAGGGCTGTTCCGTTTTCGCTCGCCGCTACTCACAGAATCTCAATTGATTTCTTTTCCTGCGGTTACTAAGATGTTTCAATTCTCCGCGTTTGCTTCTATATCCTATGAATTCAGATAAAGATACCTAGGTTATCCTAGGTGGGTTTTCCCATTCGGAAATCTTCGGATCAAAGCCTGTTTACCGGCTCCCCGAAGCTTATCGCAAGTTACTACGTCCTTCATCGCCTCTAGCTGCCAAGGCATCCACCGTATGCGCTTATTTACTTGACCATATTACATCAAACAACTTAATGATTAATGTTCTTCAAGTATCTATTGTCATTCGCCAAAATTACTTTGCAGTATGTACACCAAACTTATGTTCTAAAACATGACGGGTTTGGTGACATTTGCACATCATTCATATCTAAATTAAAAAAATTAAGACACTATGATGTGACTTGATTGAACTTATAAAAATGTTAAAGAACTCTCCGTAATCTCATATCCCTAAAGATATGATTTAGGTAAAAGCAAGCAATTCATGTGAACGCCTATCCTAAGCGATTATTTTTTAAGGAGGTGATCCAGCCCCAGGTTCCCCTAGGGCTACCTTGTTACGACTTCGTCCCAGTTGTGAATCACACCGTGGTGACCGTTTTCCCGAAGGTTAAACAAGCCACTTCTGGTGCAACCCACTTCCATGACGTGACGGGCGGTGTGTACAAGGCCCGAGAACGTATTCACCGCGACATTCTGATTCGCGATTACTAGCGATTCCAACTTCATGGAGTCGAGTTGCAGACTCCAATCCGGACTAAGAATGGTTTTAAGGGTTTGGCTCCAGCTCGCGCTTTGGCGACCCTCTGTACCACCCATTGTATCACGTGTGTAGCCCTACCCATAAGGGCCATGATGACTTGACGTCGTCCCCGCCTTCCTCCGGTTTATGACCGGCAGTCTCCTTATAGTTCCCGCCATTATGCGCTGGCAAATAAGGATAGGGGTTGCGCTCGTTACTGGACTTAACCATACATCTCACGACACGAGCTGACGACAGCCATGCAACACCTGTCACAGCGTTCCCGAAGGCACATTCCTATCTCTAGGAACTTCGCTGGATTTCAAGGGTAGGTAAGGTTCTTCGCGTTGCATCGAATTAAACCACATGATCCACCGCTTGTGCGGGCCCCCGTCAATTCATTTGAGTTTTAGCCTTGCGGCCGTAGTCCCCAGGCGGAGAACTTAATGCGTTAGCTGTGCCACTGGAGAGTTAATTCTCCCCAACGGCTAGTTCTCATCGTTTACGGCGTGGACTACCAGGGTATCTAATCCTGTTTGCTACCCACGCTTTCGCACCTTAGCGTCAGTGACGATCCAGAGAGCTGCCTTCGCCATTGGTATTCCTTCTGATATCTACGCATTTCACCGCTACACCAGAAATTCTACTCTCCTCTCTCGTACTCTAGTTAAATAGTTTTGAATGCAGTTCCTAGGTTGAGCCCAGGGCTTTCACATCCAACTTACTTAACCGCCTACGCGCGCTTTACGCCCAGTAATTCCGATTAACGCTTGTACCCTCCGTATTACCGCGGCTGCTGGCACGGAGTTAGCCGGTACTTATTCTGCGAGTAACGTCAAAAAAATAAGGTATTAACTTACTTTTCTTCTTCATCGCTTAAAGTGCTTTACAACCCTAAGGCCTTCTTCACACACGCGGTATGGCTGGATCAAGGTTTCCCTCATTGTCCAATATTCTCTCCTGCTGCCGTCCGTAGACGTCTGGGCCGTGTCTCAGTCCCAATGTGGCTGATCGTCCTCTCAGACCAGCTAAAGATCGTCGCCTTGGTAGGCCTTTACCCTACCAACAAGCTAATCTTACGCAGGCTCCTCCAATAGTAAGAGCATCAAAGATGCCCCCTTTCCCCCTTAGGGCGTATGCGGTATTAATCCGAGTTTCCTCGGGCTATCCCCCGCTACTGGGCAGATTCCTACGCGTTACTCACCAGTTCGCCGCTCGTCAGCACTAGATTCAGCAAGCTGAATCAAAATGTCTGTTACCGCTCGACTTGCATGGATAAAACCTACCGCCAGCGTTCAATCTGAGCCATGATCAAACTCTTCAATTTAATTGAAAAATGTGTCTTTACAGACACACAAAACCAGAAAACAAAAACTTAAACTAGTTAAGAAATATTAACTGGTTGGTAAGTGCGCCTAAAACAGGCGCCCACACGAATTTCTTGCTTTAATAATTTTAAAAAACTCCCCTTTTCAATACAAAGGGAGCCGCAGTATACAACAATAAAACCTTATAGAAAGCTATTTTTTAGGGTATTTTGATTCTAAAAAATTTTCTTTTTCCAACCTGATATAAAAGAGAAGAATTTTGATTTATTTTATATTTTGAATCAAGTATTTTTTCGCCTTCTATCCTAACACCTCCTTGTTTAATCAACCTTAATGCTTCGGAAGTGCTTGAAACCATTCCAGCTTCTTTAAGGATTTTTGGTAAAGAAATATCTTTTTCCATTAATTTTATCTCTATTTCTTTTATCTCAGATGGACTATTTCCTTGCTGAAATCTTGATTTAAATTCTTCTCTAGCTTTGGTTCCTGACCCTTCTCCATGAAATCTATCTACTATTTCTTCAGCTAATAAAAACTTAATATCCCTAGGGTTTAAACCTTCTTTTTGGGATTTTTTTAATTTATTAATTTCATTTTGCTTCTTAAAGCTAAGTAGTTCAAAGTACCTCCACATCAACTCATCTGAAATTGACATAATTTTGCCAAAAATTTCATTTTGACTGTCTTCTATAGCTATATAATTTCCTAAAGACTTTGACATTTTTTTATCTCCATCAAGACCTTCTAATAAAGGTAAAGTGAAAACTACTTGAGGTTCTTTTCCATAGAATTTTTGTACCTCTCTGCCTAAGAGTAGATTAAACTTTTGGTCTGTTCCTCCAAGCTCTACATCTGCATTCAACGCCACTGAGTCATATCCTTGTAGTAGAGGATAAAGAAATTCATGAATTGAGATGGGCTTTTGAGAAGTATATCTTTTATGAAAGTCATCCCTTTCAAGCATTCTGGCAACAGTTTGAACAGAAGACAGTCTAATAAATTCTTCAGGTGAAAATTTATTCATCCATTCAGAGTTGAATCTAATCTCAGTTTTCTTCTTATCAAGAATCTTGAATACCTGTCTTTCATATGTCTTAGCATTTTTCTTAATCTCTTTCTCAGATAAGACTGGGCGAGTTTCATTGACACCAGAGGGATCTCCTACCAACCCGGTAAAGTCTCCTATTAAGAAAATTACTTGATGGCCTAGATCTTGAAAAAGCTTAAGTTTATTTAATATTACTGTGTGCCCAAGATGGAGATCAGGTGCAGTAGGGTCAAATCCTAATTTAATCCTTAGAGGCCTTTTCTTATCTAATTTCTTATGAAACTCCTCTTTTGGGATAACCTCTTCAACCCCTCTTAATAATAGTGCTAACTCAGAATCTTTCATCTTCTATGTATATTATAAGCTTAGTTGAATAAATTAATCTTGGACGAACGCATCCAATATTCGTTAGTATTAAATGTTTTTCTGGCCCTATGTTAAGAAAAATCTTAAAACAGATAAAACTTATTTTCTCTAGTTATCCAAGAAGACACTTATATCTACTCTTGGTAGGTATTATTTTTCTTATTTCAATGACCCTTTTTTCCAACATAAAGATTGATTCTAATTCTCCCAAAGAAGCCTTGTTTAGCCAGGTATCTATGGAGGAACTAGACCTTGAATCTGCTGTTGAAGCTGAAACCTCTAACTTTATCAAATTAAAAAGAGCAGAAATAAAAAGGAACGATTCACTTTTTTCTATTTTAAAAAGATTGGGGATAGAAGAAAAAAACATTGTCACTTTAGTTAACTCAGATAGAAGTAACTTATTAGCACAGATTAAGATAGGCAAAACTTTAGAAGTCGGAATAAGTGATTTTAATAAAGTCATTTCTCTCAATTACATAAAAGATTTTAAATCTGGGGTTAGGGCAAAAAAAAGTGGAGAAGTTTATGAAATTGAGGAATACGAACTAAATACAGAAAAGTATAGAGTCTTTAAGAATATTGAAATAAACAACTCCTTGTATGTGGATGGACTGAAGGAAGGATTACCAGATAGTGTGATAATGGATTTAGTTTATATCTTTGGATGGGACATTGATTTTGTACATGACATCAGACCAGGAGACTCTTATAGCCTCATTTATGAAGAAGTATTTGTTAATGGGGAAAAAAAATTAGATGGAGACATCCTTATAGCAGAATTTATAAATCGGGACAGAACACACACAGCCATAAGATATAAATTACAAAATGGATTTTCTGAATATTTTTCACTTGAAGGCAGAAATGTTAAGAAAGCTTTTTTGAGATCTCCAGTGAAATTTAGTTACATTAGTTCCAGTTATAATCTAAAAAGACGACATCCCATACTGCATAAGATTAGAGCTCATACAGGGGTTGATTATGCAGCTTCGAGAGGAACGCCTGTTAGAACTACTGGAGATGGAACAGTTGTATTTGCAGATAAGAAGGGAGGCTATGGAAATCTAGTTGAAATAAAGCATACGGAGGATTACTCAACCCGATATGCTCATTTAAACAAATTTCATTCAAAAATTAAGGTGGGGGGGAAAGTAAAGCAATCAGAGACCATAGGGTACGTGGGCAGAACTGGAACAGCAACTGGAGATCATCTTCATTATGAATTTAGAGTTAATGGGAAACATACCAACCCTTTAACAGTTAAATTGCCTAATGCAAAACCAATTCACGAAAATGATAAAGACAGCTATGGTTTATATGCAGAGAAAATACTTGCTGATTTAAAGAATTATCAAAATTTAAGTTTTTAATATATAACTACTTTTATGGAAAACCTTTTCATAGGCTTGATGTCAGGAACAAGTGTCGATTCCATTGACTCTGCATTGGTTAATATTGATACAGGAAGTTTTGAACTTCTTGAAAGTAGCTCGTCATCAATTAAAAAAAACTTAAAAAAAAGAATTTTTGAAGCAGTTAACTCTGCTGATATTTCTAAAGTTGAGATTGAAGAATTAGATGTTGATCTGGGAAGGGCTTTTGGAAAAGCAGCTAATCGATTGATACAGAAAGCTTCCCTAAATAATAGAGATATATCTGCTATTGGCAGCCATGGACAAACCATAAAACATGCACCAAATACCATCAAACCGTACTCTCTTCAAATAGGAAAACCAGAAGAGATAACAAGAGTAACAAAAATAAAAACTGTAGCTGATTTTAGAACAGCTGATATACAGGCAGGCGGCCAAGGAGCTCCTCTTGCCCCTCTTTTCCATAAGTTTATTTTTAAAAAAAATAAACTTTCTGAGGGTGTAATAATAAATATAGGAGGTATATGTAACTTAACTTACTTAAATAACCTCAATGAAGACATAATCGCTTATGACTGTGGACCAGGAAATTGTCTTATAGATGCATGGAATAGAAGTAACAATAACGGAGAATTTGATGAAGAAGGTTCTTGGGCTTCATCTGGAAAGTTTATTCCAAAACTATTAGAAGTTATGCTTAGAGATCCTTTCTTCAGCCAACAACCCCCAAAGAGTACTGGAACTGATTATTTCAATCTAAGCTGGGTTAAACAAAATGTTTCAAACTGTAAGAGTGTTTTTTCTCCTGAAGACATACAGGCTACTTTAACTGAATTAACAGCCCAAGTTATTTTTAAAGAACTAAAAAATTTAAAAGCACAAAAGAAGAGAATATATATTTGCGGTGGGGGAATTCACAACACCTTTCTGATTAACAGATTAGAAGGAATAATCGAGAACAATATTTTTTCTACTTCCTTACTTGGGATTGATCCTGACTTCCTAGAGGCCAGTTGTTTTGCATGGTTAGCCCACCAAAGGTTAGACAGAAAAAAATTTGACCTCTCTAAGGTAACAGGAAGTCAGGGAAGGGTTTTACTTGGAGAAGTCTGGGAAGTAAGTTAAATAGAAAAAGATTCTCCACAGCCACAGGTTGTAGTGGCATTAGGATTTTTTACTATAAACTTAGATCCTGATAGATCCTCAGTGTAATCTATAGTTGACCCAGCTAGGTACTGAAGACTTAGGGGGTCAATAACCAGGTTTGCCCCATCCCTTGAAACACAGGTATCTTCTTCATCAACTTCTTGGTCAAAGGAAAACCCATACTGAAATCCGGAACAACCACCTCCAGTTACATAGACTCTTAAATTAATTTCTTTACTCTTATCTGAATCAGAAAGAGAGTGTATTTTGTTAACTGCACCTTCAGTAAGATTTAAAGTTGATGGATTAAATGTTTCTACCATGACTGAATTTTAATTTAATCTTATATTTTATTCAAAATTAAACATTAAGTTACAGTTCTGATACAGGTTAGAATTTCAGTTGTAAAAATAGATGCTCCAATAATTCCAACTTTTATTTTACTCTTTTCTTTCATCAACCTCTTCCTTGTCCAAATATAACTAGGGTCAATCATTATAAGGCTATGAATTAAAACCACTTCTAAAATTTTGATACCTTATTCAAATTATTTCTGAGCAGAATATATTTTTAGAAGCAGAAGTTCCCAGGAAGAAGCATTTTTATTCAGTAGACCTCTTTCTGCAAAAGCAGAAGACTCTTTTATCAACCCCTGTTCTAACCTTAAATGAGCTAGTCGTAAGTAGAGGGCACTTTCGTCTTTTGCAATTCTTAATCCTCTTTCTAAAGCAGAACTAGCTTTTTTTAAATCTTCTTCCATCCACTTATCATCTGCTTCAATCAAAATCCTTTGAACTGAAGGTTTATTGGCATTAACTTTAAGAATTTCTTTTTTTAAAAATTCTAAATCAGTTAAGAGTAATTTTACGGACGAAGAGAATTTTTCAACTTCCAAGTCATAAAAATTTGTTTCCTTTTTAGGTGAAGAAGTACAGCCTAAAAATAGAGACATTAAAATTAGTGCAACTAAATAGGTATTAAAATTTTTCTTCACTTTACTTCTATAGCTTCTTTTATCTTATTAAGAACCTTTGCGGTATAAGACTCTTCACTAATTCTACATTTCTTTCTGTTTTGAGGAATCATTTCGGGTTCAGTACCTTCTACAAAAGGTATAAGAATTGACCCCTTGCACCTCTCCCCACTTAAAAGTCCATCTTTTGTATCTACCCATTCGTATCTTATTCTTGAAGGCTTCCTGACCTCATAAGCTATTGGATCTAATCTACTCATAAAGTTTTTCCAGACTTGTAGGGCTCCCGTCCTACCAGTTAGGGGAGACTTTCTGTTATCGTCAAAACCCAACCATACGACCATCAAATAATTGCCGGCGTAGCCCACAAACCAACTGTCCCTTTGGTCATCTGATGTTCCAGTTTTACCTCCTGTTTTCCATTTTTCAATGACTCGCGATGAAAAGCCTCTGGCTGTCCCACTTATAAAAGTTTGCTTTAGTACAAATTTTAAAAGGTAGATTGGTTCTGGCCTAAATCTTTGTTCTACCTTGTAAGGATAAGACAAAGATAATACATCTTCAGAGCTCTCAACTGTCCGAATAGAATTCAGAGGCGAGTAAAAGCCTTCTGAAGCAATTGTTTGGTAAGCTTGAATAACCTCTAAAGGAGTCATTTCAAAAGATCCCACAAAAATTGAAGGATACTTGGGTATTTTCTTCTTAATACCTAACTTAGTAAAAGTTTCTTGGACAACAGAATATCCCAAATCCATTCCCAGTCTTGTGGTAGCAACATTATAAGACTCGGATAAAGCCACATGTAAGGGGATATTACCGTGAAATTTTTTATCAAAATTATTGGGTTCCCACAGTTTACCTCCAGGTAAAGAAACTGATAACTTTGAGTCATCCAGCAAAGTAGAGAGATTATATTTGCTGTAATGCTGCAAGGCCGATAAGTATATGAATGGCTTAACTAGAGATCCGATTGGTCGGACGGCATTAATGGCCCTATTAAACCCGTAATTATTAGGTTTCGTACTCCCTATGGCCGCTACAACTTCTCCGCTAAATGAATCTATAACTATTCCTGCCCCTTCTAATCCATTAAGTTGACTGCCATATCTCCTTTTAAGTTGAAGCTTAGTGTCCTTGATACTCTCCTCAAGATAATCTTGTACAACTGGGTCTAAGTTTGTAATGATTTTTAATCCTTTAGTTCTCAAATCACTATCATCAAAATTCTTTCTTAGGTCTAAAGTGACTATGTCATTGAAGGCAGGATATTTTGATAAGCTTTTAAAGGAAGGTGGTATCACCTTAAGAGATCTACCCTTTAAATCTAGATACTCTTCTTCAGTTATAAGAGAATCATTCTTTATTAAAGATAAAACCAAATCCCTTCTAGTTTTAGCTCTGTCAGGATTATTTATTGGACTATAAAGAGAAGGGCCTTTTAACATGCCAACTAATAGAGCTTTTTGATCCAAGCTTAAATTTTTTAAGTCAGTTCCAAAAAAGAATTGTGAGGCCAAACCAAAACCATGAATCGCTCGTCTTCCAGATTGCGCTATAAAAACATCATTTATATAAGCCAGAAGAATTTCTTGTTTCGAATAATGTATCTCTATCAACAAAGCAGCAATAGCTTCTTTGATCTTCCTCTTTATTGTTTGTTCAGGAGAAAAAAACAAGCTTTTGGCCAATTGTTGAGTGATCGTGCTTCCTCCCTCCTCTATACCCAGAGCTCTAGTATTCTTGATAAAAGCCCTCATGATGGACCTAAGTGATATCCCTTTGTGACTATAAAAATTTCTATCTTCTACAACTAAGATCATTTCTTCCAAATCTTTTGGTACTTGCGAGAAATTCAACAATATTCTGTCTTGTAGATGAGAGGGAAACATTCCTCCTATCGAAAGTGGTTCGAGTTGAATCAGGTCTATAGAAATGCCATCTTTCCTTTTTATAGAATCAATTTTGTCATTCTCAATCTTCAATCTATACAGACCCGGTTCCTGAGATCCAAAACCTCTAATGAATATATTTACAGACCGTTGACTTTGTGAGAACTCCCCAGGAGTATCTGGGATACCTTTTGTTAGTTCATACGAGAGTATTTCCAATTCCTTTTTTAAAACATCTACATTGATCTTTCCTCCTTCAGCTAATTCTAAGGGTCTGGCATATACTTTTGCGGGAACTGTCCATAAAACCCCATCCAATTTATTAACAACTTTAGAATCGAGTATTGATACGTAAGCAATGCTAATAACTGAAAAAATAATTAAACTTAAATAAGTAATTAGTTTTAACGAAAGTTTCATTAATTTTCTTTTTTGTCAGTTATAGTCTTAGTCAAGTTTTTACTCTTTCCAAGATAAGGAGTTTTTAAAATGAAATTAGACATCTCTTCTCTAGGTAATGCCATAGTTGATGTTCAATTTAGCATAGAAGAAGATTTTGCTTCTAAGTTAGAGAAAATGTCAATTCCAAAGGGCTCTATGACATTAATAGAGGCTGAAGAACAATCAAACTTAATTAAGTTACTAATGGCAGAGTATGGGAATTCCAAACTAAGTTGTGGGGGAGCGGCAACTAATTCCATAGTAGCAGCTTCAAATTTTGGGTCAAAATGCCATTTTAGTTGTAGGGTAAAAAATGATGATCTTGGAATTTTCTATTTAGAAGATCTTGAAAAAAATAATGTTCTCCATTCTAACAAGGTCTCAGAATCTGACTTATCTACTGGAAAGAGTGTGATAATGATTACCCCAGATGCAGAAAGGACAATGTGTACTTATTTGGGAGTAAGTAATCTTTTAAGTAGTGATGATCTTGATAAATCAGCCATAAGAGATTCTCAATATCTTTTTCTAGAAGGGTATCTTGTAGCCTCAGAATCGGCCTTAGAAGCTTGTTTTGAAGCTAGTAAAGTCGCTAAAGCATCAGGTACTAAAATAGCAATATCACTCTCAGCCGAAGCTATTATTAATGCTTTTAGGGATCAATTGAATTCTTTAATAAAGCTGGGTTGTGACATCTTGTTTTGCAATGAGAGTGAGGCGCGTGTTTTTACACAATGTGAAGATGTGTTTGAAGCTGAGAAATTTTTAAGAGAAGTTTCTTCTCAAAATTTTATTACTCTAGGGAAGGAGGGAAGTATGATTTGGAATGGAAACAAAACCGAAATTATTAAAGGATTTGAGGCCAAAGCAATTGATACAAATGGTGCTGGAGATATTTTTGCAGGTTCTGTTCTACATAAAATCTGTAAAGGGAAGGATCTAAAAACTGCTGCAAAGTTTGGTTGTTACGCTGCTTCTAAACAGGTAGAAAAATTCGGACCGAGGCTAACAGAGAGCGAGTACAGAAAAATTAAAGAAGAATTTTCATAATTCTCTAGAAATAGATACACAAATCTGATAAATTGCGCCGCCTTCTCTAAAAAGCAAAAAGTAATTTAGACCTTATGGCTATTAAAAAGACTACAAAAAACTCAAAAACAACAACTAAGAAAAGCACTTCTAAAAAGACTGTAAGGAAGTTAGCTCCAAAAAAAGTGCAGCCAAAAAAGCCTTCTGTTGTAAAAAAAATTAGACAGTCAAGTTATCTTGCTGAAGAAGCTTTTTTAGCTACTATTGAGCCCTATAAGTTAAATAAGAAAGAAAAGTACATGAGCGCTAAACAAAAAAAACATTTTCTAAAAATTTTAGAAAGATGGAAACAAATGCTTCAATTAGAACAAACTAGAACAGCAGATAAAATCCAAAACAATAGTAACCATTTTGCAGATGACTCTGATAGAGCTACGCATGAAGAAGGCTTTACTCTAGAAATAAAAACAAGAGAGAGAGAGAGAAGACTCCTTTCTAAGATAGATCAGTCTATCAATGGTCTAATTGATCATGATTATGGATTCTGTTTAAATCCTAATTGCGGTATAGAGATTGGTATCAGAAGATTAGAGGCAAGACCAACCGCTAGACTCTGTATTGACTGCAAAACTCTCGAAGAAATTACTGAAAAACAACAATATGGATAAATATCATTATTTGCTCATAGAAAATTAAGGATTTAGTAAAAAACACAGGTAAGATAATCAGCTCTTATAAGAATAAGTGTTGATATGGGAACCAAGATTATAAACCTGTCAAATTACAAGAAAGTTCCTAAGTTCCTAGCCGTAGAAGGTCCAATCGGCGTGGGTAAAACAACCTTAACAAAACTTTTAGCCGAATCTTTTCGCTACGAAACATTCCTAGAGCAGCCTTCCGACAACCCCTTTTTAGCAGATTTTTATAAAAACCCTTCTCAATCGGCTTTAGCTACTCAACTCTTCTTTCTTTTTCAAAGAGTAAAACAAATTCAAGACCTTAAGCAAGGGGATATTTTTACACCGATCCATGTTTCAGACTTCCTTTTAGATAAAGATAAACTTTTTGCAAAAGTAACACTCTCCGAACATGAATTATCTCTTTACAATCAAATTTATGATTACCTCTCCTTAGATCTCCCATCTCCTGACTTAGTTATTTATCTTCAAGCTGAAACTAAGACATTATTCGAGAGAGTGATTCAAAGGGGAAGAGAGATCGAAAAGAATGTTTCTTTTGAATATCTAGATCTCCTCAATGAATCCTACAAAGAATTTTTTCTAAATTATGACCGATCTCCTGTTTTAATAGTTAACTCAGAGTTCTTAGATTTGGCCCATAATCAAAATGACTATACTCTTCTTTTAGAAAAGTTATTAGAGTACTTTAATAACCCGGAAGGAAGAATGATGTATTTTAATCCTTCACCTTCATTAGCTTAAATAGAGAAATAATGGCAAAAGAAATAGTGCATCAAGTTCCCGATCTCATAAAGAAAAATGCTTTATTAAACGATAAAGAATACGAACAGCTCTACAAAGAATCTTTAGACCATTCAGAAGACTTTTGGTCCAAGCAAGCTAAAGAATACTTAGATTGGATATCACCTTGGGAAAAAGTTTCTGAAAGCAACCTTACCAAGGGCGAGGTCTCTTGGTTTAGTGGAGGAAAAATTAATGCTTCAGAAAATTGCATCGACAGGCATTTAGAAAAAAAGTCTAGCCAAATTGCTATTATTTGGGAGGGAGATGATCCATCTGTCTCTAAATCTATAACCTATCAAGAATTATACGAATCGGTTTGTAGATTTGCCAACGCTCTTAAAGACAGAGGAATAAAGAAAGGAGACAGAGTTTGTATTTACATGCCCATGATTCCTGAAGCAGCTTATGCCATGCTAGCTTGTGCCAGGATAGGAGCTATTCATTCAGTCGTATTCGGAGGTTTTTCTCCTGAGTCGTTAAAGGACAGGATTTTAGATTCAGATTGCCAGACAGTAATAACAGCTGATGAAGGCCTGAGGGGGGCAAAAAAAATCCCACTCAAAAAAAATGTCGATGAAGCTTTAATCAACTGTCCTAACGTTCATACAGTATTCGTTGTAAAGAGAACAGGAGCTGAAATAAATTGGGTTGATGAAAGAGATGTCTCTTATGAAGAGATTGTTAGTTCAATGAATCCCGATTGTCCACCAGAGGTAATGGATTCTGAAGACCCTCTTTTTATTTTATACACATCAGGTTCAACAGGAAAGCCAAAAGGGGTCTTGCACACAACTGCAGGTTATCTTCTTCAAACCACAATGAGCCATAAACTAATCTTTGATTACCATGAGGGAGAGGTTTTCTGGTGTACTGCAGACGTCGGTTGGGTTACAGGTCACTCATATATTGTTTACGGACCTCTATCGAATGGAGCTACAACCTTAATGTTTGAAGGGATACCAACCTACCCAAGCCCATCAAGATTTTGGGAGGTGGTAGATAAGCATCAAGTGAATATATTTTATACCGCTCCTACGGCCCTAAGGGCTCTCATGGCTCAAGGCAATGAGCCTTTAGAGTCTACTTCTAGAGCATCTCTAAGAGTTCTTGGTACAGTTGGTGAGCCCATCAATCCTGAAGCTTGGGAGTGGTATTACCGGGCAGTGGGCGATAAGAGATGTCCGATAGTGGATACTTGGTGGCAGACTGAAACCGGATCGGCCATGATCAGCCCTTTAGCTGGTTCAACCCCTCAAAAACCTGGAAGCGCTACTAAACCCTTTTTTGGAATTGAACCAGCTCTGTTAGACGAAAATGGACAAGAGATTGAAGGAGAAGGTTCAGGCAATCTAGTCATTAAAAGAAGCTGGCCTTCTCAAATTAGAACTGTGTATGGTGATCATAAAAGGTGTGTGGAAACTTATTACTCTCTTTACCCAGGTTACTACAACACGGGAGATGGAGCTAGAAGAGACAAAGATGGCTATTATTGGATCACTGGAAGAGTCGATGATGTTCTAAATGTATCAGGACATAGATTAGGAACCGCCGAGGTAGAGAGTGCTCTGGTATTACATGAAACTGTCGCCGAAGCAGCAGTTGTGGGTTATGAGCATGACATCAAAGGTCAAGGAATATACTGTTATGTAACCCTGATGACCGGCATAGAACCCAGTGATGAACTTAAAAGTGATTTAGTTGGGCTGGTAGCTAAAGAAATTGGAGCTATTGCTAAACCTGATATTATTCAATGGGCCCCTGGTCTTCCAAAAACTAGATCGGGTAAAATTATGCGTAGAATTTTACGAAAAATTGCAGGAAATGAGATTAAAGATCTTGGAGATACTTCAACTTTAGCCGAGCCTGAAGTGGTAGAAGAGATTATAGAAAATAGAGAAAATAGATAATGTCTTTAATTGATCTGGTAAATAAAAAATCTATTCTTCCTTCTAGATCTGAGGCTTTGCCTGGTCGTACAGAAGAAATTGAGGTTCCGTCTGAACATTTTGTTAAAAGCACTCCTTTAAAAGGCCCCTTTCCACAAACTTATGAAATGGCAATATTT
>Ga0257109_1000231_pt1 | contig 17436 bp, 15 predicted proteins | sample LP_taG_8_FD_191566 | JGI IMG/M metagenome (GOLD analysis project Ga0257109, IMG submission 191566) | Marine microbial communities from Northeast Subartic Pacific Ocean, Canada - LP_J_2011_P26_2000m | ecosystem: Environmental > Aquatic > Marine > Oceanic | place: Canada: Northeast Subartic... | reverse complement strand
GGCGCCAGAAGGCACGGACCGGCAGGCTGGATGCCGCCGGGGGCACCGCCGAGGTGGTAACCAGGCGCAACGACCGCTGGAACGTGATGGTCGTGGAGCGCGACCAGGGTGAATGGTTCCTGGGTGGCACGATGCCCGCGTTCGCCGGCCCGCCGCCGTACGGCTGGGTGGAGCGCATCCACCCGGAGACCCTGGAGCCGATCAGCTGGTCGGGGGAGCTGCCGTGCGGCGACCACGTGTGGTGCGGGGCGATCCTGGCGCATGCCAACGGGTCGATCCATTCCGTGAACGGCTCCTACCTGCACCGCCTGGATCCGGACTGCCAGGTTCTCGCCGAACGTGAGCTGCCGGTGGACCGGAGCCACAACGGCCTCCTGGCCCTGTCCGACGGCACGTTGATCACCAAGGACCTCCGCCTGGAGGGCCAGGGTGGCACCACGATCACCCGACTGGACCCCGACACCCTCGAGGTGATCGATGAGCCCATGGTCCTGCCAGAGGGGTCGATGGGTCGCATCGCCGCGGACCACGACCCGGACGGAGACACGGTCGTCGTACCGGGCACCGAACACCTCTGGCGGATCCGGGTCGACGGCAGCGGCATGCACCTGGACGGGAGCTGGTCGCCCCGCTACCGGACGGCCAACGGCGACCAGGGGCTGGCGTGGGATTCCTGCCTCTCCGATGGTGCGGCCTGGCTCATGGACTGCGGCGACGTCGCACCGGTCCGGCTCATCCACACCACCGAACCGAACGGTCGTTGGGTCGAGCATCCGGGCAACCGGCTGTCGTGGCGGAACCCGGTCGCCTGGACGGGCGCCCTGCGGCTGCTACGCGTGGACGTGGGCGGTTCCGGCGAAGTGGACGTGGTCGAACCGTTCGGCACCCCCGGCGGTGGGATCATCGCCCCACCGGTGCACGTGCCGGAACACCAGATGGCCCTCGCCTGGGACTCGCTGAACGGCGGCCTGGCAGGCATCGACACGTCGGACGGACTGGCCGTCAGCTGGCACCTAGACGTCCGGCCCACCATGCAACCGGTGGTGTTCCCCGAGTCGGCCGAGATCGTCATCAACGACTTCACCCGGGACGGCACCGACGACCTGATCGTCGTCGACATCCTCACCGGAGACCTGCTGGACCGTGTCCAGACGGGGTCCCGTATCGCCAACGGAATGTTCCTCACGCCCGGCGGCAACCGCGACGTCTTCTACTGCACCACCCTGACCGTGGCCCGCGTGGTCTGGCGCTGAACCGACAGGTCCCGGGCGACGGACGGTGCCACTTCTCCTGGAAACATTCATGGGATTCCATGCTTCGAGGAGATGACCTACCCGCTGCCGGTGACGGCCGACCGACCGGGCCGGTATCGGCGTTGTCGGAGTCAGTCAGTCCGACGCCCCGTGATCGACGTCTCCACCCAGGTAACTGGCCTCAAGGAGGTCCTGCCGGGCCAGCAGGTCGGCGGCGACACCTTCCATGACCAGTTCACCGTGGTTCAAAACGTATCCGCGGTCGGAAATGTCGAGGGCCAGATTGACATGTTGCTCGACGATGAGCACCCCGGCCCCAGTGCGGTCGGCGAAGTCGCGCACGATGGGCAAAAGATGTTCGACGACGATCGGAGCCAAACCGAGGCTCATCTCATCGACGAGCAGCAACCTCGGTTGCGACATCAGAGCGCGGGCCATAGCCAGCATCTGCTGTTCGCCACCCGAAAGCAGACCGGATCGGCGACCCATGAGTGGAAGGAGTGCGGGAAATAGTTCAAGGGCGCGTTCCAATCCTGCTTCCTGCTCCCGATGGCTGGATCTCAACCCCAACTTGAGGTTTTCCTGCACGGTGAGGTTGAAGAACAGGGAACGATCCTCGGCCACATGGGCCAGACCCAGGCGGGCCAACCGGTGGGGGTTGCGGGAGTCAACTGGCTCACCAAGAACCGTGATCGACCCTCGGAGAAGCGGAATTAGCCCTGAGATGCTCAACAAAGTGGTGGTCTTGCCGGCCCCGTTGGGGCCGAGAAGAGCCACCACCTCGCCCTCGTCGAGGTGCAGGTCCAGACCGCGCACGACCGGAACGCCCGCATAACCCGTGTCCATGCCCTCGACAGCCAGCAAGCGCTGGTCACTGCTCACCTTTCGTCCTCGCTACCGGTCAGGTCATGCAGTTCCTCGGCGTAGCGAGTCTGGGCCTCGCCCGTCTCTTCACCGAGGTAGACGGCCCTCACGTCAGGATTGGACCGAATCTCGGTAGGGGTACCTGCGGCAATGATCTGGCCAAAATCCATCACGTAGATGTAGTCACAGATACTGAGCACCAGGCCCATGTCGTGGTCAACGAGGAACACGGTGATGTCGTGGTTGAGCAATCCTCGTAGGTGGTCGCCCAAGGCACTGCTCTCCGCCGTGTCGAGGCCCGCAGCCGGCTCATCGAGCAGGACCAGCTTCGGTTGGGGGGCCAGGGCACGGGCCACTCCGACCAACTTCCGCTGGCCGTGGGACAGATCCGTTGGCAGGACGTCGGCCTGCTCGGACAATCCGACGACCTCCAGGGCCCAATCGACTCGGGCATCGACCTCCGGGGTCTGCTGTCGGAGATGCAAGATGTCCAACACGAGCGTGTACCAGCGGACGGGATGGGCGGCGACAAGCAAGTTGTCTCGGACGCTGAGATCCTCGAAGAGTTCCAGGGACTGGAAAGTGCGAACCAGGCCCAACTGGGAGCGCTTGTGGGGCTTGAGTACGGAAAGGTCGTGGCCGTCGAAGTTCGCTGTCCCAGAAGAGGTTGGAACGTAGCCCGTGATGGCATCGATGAACGTGGTCTTGCCGGCCCCGTTCGGGCCGATCAGGCCGACGAACGATCCGGCTTCGACGATGAGATCCACGCCATCGTTGGCGTTGAGGCCACCGAAGGTGACGGTCAGGCCTTCGGTCTTGAGAAGGGGGGTCATGTCATCTCTCTGCCGACCATGTCCGGTTGGGTCACGTGTCCACGAAGGTCAGTCGTTTGGCGGTGCATCACGGTAACTGCCACGGCCACCGACGAAAATCCACATGGACTCTTCAAGGCGGGCACCAGGAACGCCTCGAAGATCCCGGCAGTCCGACCGGCGCGTTGGTCGACTACCGCTGGCTTGCGTTCACCGACGTTGACGTCCGCTTGCACAGGCCGAACGTAGTTCGTACCCGGCCATGATCGGATGGCCGCGACGTGCCTCTGGCATGGTCGTCAATCAGGGGCCTTGACTATCCTGCCCAAGCGGAACAAACGAAGGAGACACACCCGTGAGCAACGAAGTCGAGACTGTCCCCTGGCATCTGAGCGGCAACTGGGAACCGATGCAGGTCGAAGCGACGACCACCGACCTCGAGACCGAGGGCCAGATCCCCGAGGAACTCAATGGCCTCTACCTGCGTGTGGGGCCCAACCCATCCCGCGGGTGGTCCGAACACTGGTTCTTCGGCGACGGCATGGTCCACGGCCTGGCCCTCCAAGGTGGCCGGGCCCTGTCGTACCGCAACCGCTTCGTACGAACCCGGCCTTTCGAGAACAGGGCAGGCGACAAGCCGATGGAGGCCATGGACGATCTGACCATGGGCCTAGCCAACACCCACGTGATCCGTCATGCCGACCGGATTCTGGCCCTTGAAGAAGGGCACTTCCCCTATGAGTTGACCCCCGGGTTGGACACCGTCGGTCCATGGGACTTCGACGGAAAACTGACCACATCGGTAACCGCTCACCCCAAGATCTGCCCGGCAACCGGCGAGTTGCTTTTCTTCAGCTATTTCTCATTCGAGCCCCCCTACCTCACCTACCACCGGGCCGACGCTGAAGGCCGACTGGTCCAGACAGAGCCCATCGACATCCCCAAAATGGTGATGATGCACGACTTCAACATCACCCAGAATCACGTCGTGTTCATGGACCTTCCCCTGGCCTTCAACCTGGAGTCCATAGCCGAGGGAGGACTGCCGTTCCGGTTTGAGCCCGAGGCGGGGGCGCGGCTCGGGGTCATGCCCCGAAACGGAACGAACTCGGACGTGACCTGGCACGAGATCGACCCGTGCTATGTCTTCCACCCGGTGAACGCCTACGAGGACGGCGGCAACCTGGTCCTCCATGTGTCCAGACTGGATTCGGCCTTTGCCGAGTCGGGAGACGACTACTCGGCGTCTGGTTGTCTCTGGAGATGGACCATTGACACGGTGGCTGGCACGGTGCATGAGGAGCAACTAGACGACCGTCGGGGAGACTTCGGCCGAATTGACGACCGTCTGGTGGGTCATCCGGCCCGCTACGGATACCTGATGGCACTGCCAGACACGGGTGGTGACTACGTGGAGTATGGCGAAACGCTCTACAAGTACGACCTGACCACAGGACAACGCTGGGACCATGAGCTGGGCACAGGGGTCAAAGGTGGCGAACCGGTGTTTGCCCCTGCCGGCCCAGACGCAGAAGAGGACGAGGGCTGGGTCCTTTGCATCGTCCACGACGAGAACTCGGACAAGTCGAAGTTCCTCATCATCGACGCCCGAGACTTCGAAGGTCCCCCTGTGGCTACCGTCAACCTCCCGCAGAGGGTCCCCTACGGTGCCCACGGGAGTTGGATGCCCGACCCGGCCTGACAAGAACAACTAACGGTCGGACGTGGGTGTCGGAAGGAGGCCACTGTCTTGATGAGGGTCAGGCGGAGCTACGCCACGACAACACTGGTCGCTCTTCTCGTCGCGTCCCTGGTTTCTTGCAGCGAGGAACGGGTGCAGGAAGGCATTGAGACCGCCTCGACTGCTTCCACCACAGCGCCTGTCATAACTGAGCCGCCCGCCACTACAGCGCCCGCCAGCATTGTGACCACGGTGGCGCCAACCACCACCACCGCCGCCGCCGCGACAACGACGACCGCCGTAGCAACAACCGCCGCCGCCGCGACAACGACGACCGCCGCCGCGACGACCACCGTCCCGGTTGGTGATCCGAACACTGTGGTTGGGCGTTTGGGAGGTGCCGAGTGGTTCATGGGCCAACTGCCGGTTCAGGCACGTGGTGCCGACCCGGACCTTGATCCGATTCGTGTCGGGCTGTTGAACCAGGAAAACTCGCCGGCCGGCTCGTTCCCCGAAGCCCGGGCTGCCGTGGAGGCCGCGGTCCGCTGGGTCAACGAAGAGTTGGGCGGTGTGAATGGACGTCCGGTCGAACTCGAGGTCTGTGTCACCGACTTCACTGTGGAAAGGTCTCAGGCCTGCGCCCAGCAGATGGTGATGGCCGACGTGGTCGCCGTGACAACCGGCATCGACATCGGCAGCACCGGGGCCATCCCGATCTTTGAACAGAACGGGATCCCTGTGGTTGGGGGTATCCCGACCAACATGGCCGAGATGGAATCACCGTCGGCGTTCTACTTCAGCGGAGCGATGGCAGGTGCGTACGCGGGGTTCATCGGTCACGCAATCGAGCACTTTGGCGCTTCTCGGATCGTCCTCGCCCACGGGGAGTTCGAGTCGTTCACCGTGTCCACCCGGGACTACGGCGCGGCTCTGGCGGAGGCTCTTGGACTGGAGGTGAAGTTGATCCCGTTCCCCTTGTTCACGTTCGACTTCCTTCCCGTGTTGACCAAGGCAGCCGAGTTCGAACCGGACGCGATTGTCGTTGCAGCAGCCGACCTCTCCTGCGCCCCCATCATGCAGACCATGGTCGACCTGGGGATCGAGGCCCAGCTCTACCTAGTCGGAAGTTGCGCGGCAGAAGAAATCCTTGAGGTGGCCGGGAGTGCCGCCGAAACCGTCCTTTTCAACTCCGAAAGCCCGTTGGAGGCCACCGTCGACGGTGCCGTTTACGAAGAGGTGGTCGCACAGTACGCCTCCGAACCAGCAGGAGGTGTCGGCACGGTGTCGATGCGGGGATTCCTCAATCTCTATGCGCTTCTGATCGAGTTGGGCCCCGATGCTGGAAGCCGGGAAGCCTTGCTGGATCTGATCCGGAGCGCAGTCGATAGGCCAAGTTTTTGGGGGCACCCCTACACCTGTGACAAGCAGCAGATTCCCGGACTTCCTGCCCTGTGCGCCCCACAGCAGGCCATCTTCTCGATCGTCGAGGGTGAGGTTGTACCCGCCGACGATGGCTGGATCGACACCCCGGCCCTGTTCGCCCAGCTCGGCTGATCGGGACCACTATCGGCAGCCATCTGACCTACCTCCTGCTTGGCTGCGGTACCGGAGCCGTAGTCGGATCATTGGCCGTCGGGCTGGTCCTCACCCATCGGGCCAGCGGGGTCCTCAACCTCGCCCATGCCGCCATGGGCATGTATGTCGCTGTGGCGTTCTACGAATTGAGGGCCACCGGAGAATTGATCCTGCCCATCCTCGGCCTACCTGCTCGTCTCCCAATCGTTCGGGCTCCAACGGTGGCCACCGCACTCGCCGTCTGCATGGTTCTGGCGGCCGTCCTCGGTGGTGTCATCTACCTGGCGATCATCCGGCCCCTTCGCCACGCTCCTCCACTGAGTGCCCTCGTCGCCTCACTGGGCCTCCTCGTCTACCTCATGGAGATTGCTCGCCTGCGCATTGGCTCCCAGGGGGCAACCGGCCTGGCCATCGACGGCATCCTTCCCGACGGCTTGGTGGAAATCGGCGGGGCTCTGGTCGGCACCGACAGACTCTGGCTGGCTGGCATCACCCTCGGTTCGGCGTTGCTGTTGGCCGGCCTCTACCGGTTCACCCGGTTCGGCCGTGAAACCCGGGCGTTGGCAGACAACGAACGCGGTGCGGTACTGCTTGGGATCTCCCCCATTTGGGTCGGAGCCGTCAACTGGGTCCTGGCCTCAGTGGTCGCCGGCCTGCTGATGGTGCTGGCCGCTCCGGCAACACGCCTCGACGTCGGCGCTTCGAGCTTGCTCGTCGTTCCGGCTCTCGCTGCCGCGCTGGTAGCCCACCTTCGGTCGTTCGTAGGTGCGGCCCTGGCCGGACTGGGCATCGGAATGGTCCAGTCCGAGTTGATGAACGTTCAGGTGGAGTGGGCGTGGTTGCCCGACGTTGGGATTCAGCAGGGTGTCCCCCTCCTGGTCATTCTGGCTGTCCTTGCCTTCTGGGGTGATGTCCTCCCACAGCGTGGAGTGGTGCTCTCGCCTCGCCTCCCACGTTCTGCCGGTGTAGACGTCGGGGCGTGGCGTCCCATGGCCCTGTTGGCGGCGGCCGGAATCGCCGTGATGATGCTGGACAGCGAGTGGCGCCTGGCGGTGGCCATCTCGGCGTGTGTAGCCGTCATCGCATTATCAGTAGTGGTGGTGACCGGGCTCGTCGGCCAGGTGTCGTTCGCCCCCTATGCCTTTGCCGGCATCGCCGCCTTCACGGTGATCCGTCTGGATTACGTGCCGTTTCCGATCGCACCGCTTGTCGGCGGAATCGTGGCCGTAGCCGTTGGGGTGGTCGTGGGCCTGCTTGCCGTGCGGGTCCGTGGTTCCCAGTTGGCCGTGGCCACCCTTGCTGGTTCGATAGCCATCGAGGAATTGATCTTCCGCTGGTCATGGTTTAGCGGTGGTGACCTGGGTGCCCGAATGCCCCGCCCGTCGCTGTTTGGCCTCGATCTGGGAATCGGTGCAGTGGGTTCCGCCTACCCTCGCCGGGCTTTCGTGGTGACCACTCTTGTGGTGTTGGCCCTCTGCCTCCTGATGACCCTCGGTATCAGTCGGGGCGTCGTCGGCCGACGTTGGCGGGCAGTGCGCGATAACGAGCGGGCCGCCTCGGCGGCGGGCATCGATGTCGCTGGGGTCAAGCTCACGGCGTTTGCCGTCTCAGCCCTGCTGGCCGGAATCGGAGGAGTCCTGCTCGGTTATCAACGGCAGATCGTGACCGGTAGCTCGTTCGCCTTGTTCGACTCATTGATGGTGGTTGCCGTTGTCTACCTGGCCGGAATCGCCACGCCGTCTGGTGCCCTGCTGGCTGGAGCCCTGTCATCCGGTGGCGTATTGACCGTGGCCCTTGCGCGAATGGGCGATTCGGGTGCTGCCAACCAATTGGCGGTCAGCGGCCTGCTACTCATGATCGTGGTCGTGTGGCTGCCTACCGGGGTATTCGGCTCGGTGGCCCATGTCGGCCGTGCGGTCAGGGGTAGGTCCCGGTGGCCGTCCGGCCCGACAAGGAGTGGAACGTTCGTCGGTTAGTGCCCGACATCGTTTCTGCGAGCGCACCAACCTGTCCGCAGGGCGAACCAGGCCGCGATCAGATTCGGCGGTCGTAGCCGGACCAGAATGGTTCACGTAGCAGGCGCTTCTGCAGCTTGCCCGTGCCCGTCCGGGGCAGTGATTCCCTGAACTCGATGGACCGGGGCACCTTGATACCGGCGAGGCTCTCCCGGCAGAGGACCATGAGCCTGGTGGCCAGGTCGTCGTTGTCGGCACTACCGTCGGCGACCACGAGTGCCTTGACCTCTTCGCCGAACTCCTCGTTGGGAATACCGATGACGGCCACGTCGAGCACGTCAGGATGCCCTCCGATCACGCCCTCGATCTCAGCCGGGTACACGTTGACACCGCCCGAGATGATCATGTCGATCTTCCGATCGGAGAGCCACAGGTAGCCGTCGTCATCGAGGTACCCGACGTCGCCGGTAGTGAACACGCCCGGGGCCAGATGGGCTTCGGCTGTCTTCTCGGGGGCGTTGTGGTACTCGAAGTCCGTGCCCATGGAGTTTCGGAAGTACAAGGTGCCCTCCTCGCCGGTGGCCCTGGGTTCCCCGTCGTCGTCCACCACGAGGATTTCCATGTTCGGCATTGGTCGTCCGACGCTTCCACCGCGCTCAAGCCATTCGGGGCTGTCGATCATCGTGATGATCGAGCCTTCGGTGGAGCCGTAGTACTCGACGATCTTCGGCCCCCACCAGTCGATCAGGCCCCGCTTCACCACGGGCGGGCAGGGTGCTGCGCCATGGATGACAATCTCGAGCGACGAACCGTCGAACGCGGCCCGGCGCTCCTCATCCAACTCGAGCAGGCGCTTCATCTGGGTAGGAACCAGGTGGATGCTGGTGCCCCCGTGGGTGTCGATGAGGTCCAGAACGCCAGCGCTGTCGTACCGGTGCTGCATCACCACCGCCGACCCGCCCACCATGGGCAGAAACGAGAACGCCCACTGGGCCGAGTGGTAGAAGGGCCCGCAGAGGACGGCGGTTCCCGGCAGCGTCATGAGATCGGTGAAGCCGGAGGCGACGAGTTGCCACACTTCGGGCGGCGTGCCGGGTTCGGGGGAGGACAGACTGCTCCGGACGCCCTTGGGATGCCCGGTTGTTCCCGAGGTGTAGAACATCGGTCCACCGAAAGCTTGGTCCTTCGGTTCGGCGTCCGACCCGGAGCCGAGGAACGCCTCGAAGTCGGCAAAACGCGTATCGTCCGGGGCGCCGATGGCCACCGCCAGTTCCACGGCGGAGGACCTGGGGTCGGCAAGGGCTTCGGCAACCACATCGGTGAAGCGGTGGCCAACCAGGACAGCCTTGGAACCGGAGTCCTCGATGATGTAGGCCATTTCCGAGGCCACGAGATGCCAGCTGACGGGCACGAACACGACGCCGGCATGTGAGCAGGCGAGAGCCACCTCAAACCACTCGTTGCGGTTGCCGGCCACCACCGAGATGATGTCGCCCGGCCCGAGTCCGGCGTCCCTGAGTGCGTGGACGAGGCGGTTCACCCTGATGTCGAGCTGAGCCCATGTCCGCGTGTCGTCGTCGTCGGCCAGTGCGAGTTCGTCGCCGCGTGCGGACGCCGCTTCCCTTGTCAGTACCGCCATGGTTCGACCCCTCTCTTTGACTTCGCCCGTGGCTCAATCTTGTAGCCGTTGACCTGCGCGGCTCCCACATTACGTCCCGCCAGCAGGGCTTAGCCGAGGAACTGCGCTTCAGTCATCACTTGGCTGGTTCAGAACCCACAGAGTCCTAAAACAGAAGAACCCCCTACTGAGCAGGGGATTCCAATGGAGCGGACGACGAGATTCGAACCCGCGACCCTCACCTTGGCAAGGTGATGCTCTACCAGCTGAGCTACGTCCGCGTCAGACCGGAACGATAGCGGAAGGCCGCTCGTTTGGCGCTGCCGAGGGTCAGCCCCCGGAAGTGCCGCCCAGGTCGATCCGAAGCGTCAGGATGCCCTCATCCAGGCTGGCCTCGGCGTCCCCGATGATGGCGAAGTCCTGGAAGTCGTTCTGGGCCTGGTGGATGAAGCGCTGGCGTTCCTCGCCGCCCACCGGAGGCAGGGTGCGGGACCGAACCGCCGCGGCACGCTCCCGGAACCGCTCCAACATGGCCTCGAGGTCGAGAGCTGTTTCCGACATGGTCCGACCCTAGACAGGTTGCCCGGGCGCTGGGCCGTCAGGCGGTTCGTGAACCGGTTCCGCAGCAGAGAGCAGCGTGACGGCCTCCACCTCGTCCGGTGGTTGGATCGTCGGCATCCGGGCCTCGAGGGCACCCTCGTCCGACGGCCCCGCCTCGGCGACCACACGGGCCAACCGGTCGGTGGAACCGGGATCGGCGACACCGGCGGCCACCCTGTTGGCCGGCCGGCTCTGCCACCAGTAGGCACCGGTCCCCACGAGGAGCACCGCAGCCAGGACCCGCAGCGTCACGACTATCCGGTCGATCCGGTCCCCCGCAGTCCGACCGTCCTCGTCCACCTCGGGCGGCACGGTCTCCACCGTGGTCACCTGGGCGAGGGCTGGACCGGAGCCGCCGAGCAGCAGCCCGCCGGCCAGCACCACGACAGCCATGCCGGCACGCGCCGACCTCCTGGTTGTGGAACGCGATCGCATCACGGGCAGCCCCTCCTCCGTGATCCGATGGTAGTTGCGTGCGTCAGCCCGCAGCATCCAGCCCCCGGCCGAAGTCAGCCACCAGGTCGTCGACGTTCTCCAGCCCGCACGACACCCGGACCGTCCCCTCCCCGATCCCGGAGGCCTCCAGCTCCTCGGGCGTGAGGCTCACGTGCGTGGTCGTGGCCGAATGGCAGAGCAGCGTCTCCGGTCCTCCCAGGGAGGTGGCCTGACGTGCAATAGAGGTGGCCTCCACGAACCGCCGACCCGCCTCCAGGCCACCGGCCAGGTCGAAGGTGAGCAGACCGCCCATGGACCGCATCTGGCGCACAGCCAGCTCGTGCTGGGGATGGGAAGCCAGACCCGGATACCGCACGTCGGACACCGCATCGTGGGCTTCCAGGAAGTCAGCCAGGAGTCGTGCCGACTCGGTCTGCTGGCGCAGGCGGATGCCCAGGGTCCGTACCCCCCTGTGGGCGTTGTAGGCGTCGTAGGGCGAGGCGTTGGCGCCGTGCAGCACGGCGAAGCCCCACAGCCACGCCATCAGGTCTTCGGAGCCTGCCACCACGCCGATCGTGGCGTCGTTGTGGCCTGCGATCCCCTTCGTCGCCGAGTGGAGCACCAGGTCCACCCCGTGGGCGAGGGGCGTCTGGCCCATCGGCGTGGCGAACGTCGAATCCACGACGGTCAGGGCGTTGACGATGGAACCCAGGGCATCCAGGTCGATGATGTCGAGGCGCGGGTTGGCCGGAGTCTCGGCCAGCACCAGCATCGTCTTTCCAGGCACGACCGCCTCGGCGAAGGCTCCGGGCTGGGTGCCGTCCACGAAGGTGACGTCGATTCCGAAGCGCGGGCAGGCCGTCTGCAGGAACAGCTGCGTCCCGGCGTAGAGCTGGCGCTGGGCCACGATGTGGTCGCCAGACGAACAGATGCCCAGCACCACGGCACTGATCGCCCCCATGCCCGAGGCGAAGGCCCGCGCTGCCTCGGCACCCTCCAGCTCCGCGATCGTGGCCTCGAAGGCGTTGATGGTCGGGTTGCCGTAGCGGCTGTAGAACCGGTCGGGGGCGATGGAGGTGGCCTGGCGCCGACCCTCCTCGACCGTGAAGAACTCGAACGTCGACGACGGGTACAGCACCGGCGCCAAGGACCGCTCGCCCTCGACCCGCCCGGCCAGGATGGCAGCCGTCTCCGGGCCGACGTCCGGTGGGACCTCGCCTCCGGCACCGTTCCGTGGTTCGACCATCAGACATCAACCTCTCTCATGAATCCGGCCAGCAGCGACCCGACCTGTCGGGCCGCCAGCAGGAAGCCATCGTGCCCGTCAGGGCTCTGGATCACATGGTGGTCGCAGCGACCACCTGCCGTACGGATGGCATCTCGAATGGCCGCCTGCTGGGCGGTCGGATACAACACGTCGGAACTGATGCTCAGCGTCATGGCGGGAAGGTCCGCCAGACGCCGGATCGCGGACTCCATGGATCCCCTGTCACGCGACAGGTCGTGCAGGTCCATGGTCCGGTTCAGGGTCAGGTAGCTGTTGGCGTCGAATCGGCGGACCAGCTTCTCACCGTGGTAGTCGAGGTAGGACTCCACCTGGAACCGGTCCCAGTGGCCGAAGACCGACCGGGGGTCCACCAGCTCACGGGCGAACCGGTCGTCGAACACCTCGGCGCTGCGGTAGGTGATCTGGGCCACCGACCGGGCGATCGCCAGGCCGGCGAACGGACCGTCGCCGGGTTTGGCGTCGTAGTAGTCGCCACCCCGGAACCGCGGATCCAGCGCAAGGGCAGTTCGACCCACGGCGCTCCACGCCACCTGCTGGGCGCTGGCAGCCAGCGTCGTGGCGATCGGGGCGATGGCACGCACCCGGTCGGGGAACATGACGCCCCACTCCAGGACCTGCATCCCACCCATGGAACCGCCTACGACGGCCATCCATGAGTCGACGCCGAGGTGGTCGGCCACGGCTGCCTGGCAGCGGACGATGTCCCGGGTGGTGACCGTCGGGAACCTGGATCCGTAGGGCGTGCCGGTCTCCGGATCCAGCGATGAGGGGCCGGTGGAACCCTGACAGCCGCCCAACGAGTTGACGCAGACCACGAAGTACCGGTCGGTGTCGATGCCGCACCCCGGCCCGATGACACGGTTCCACCAGCCGGGGGTGGCATGGGCGGCACCGGCCTGGCCATGGGCGTGGCTGTCGCCGGTGAGGGCGTGGCAGATGAGGATCGCATTGTCGGCCGCCGGAGAGAGCTCCCCCCACGTCTCGAAGGCCATCGACACCTCGGTGAGGACGCCGCCGCCCTCCAGCACGAAGGGACGGCCGCCACCGACCGGAGCGAAGCGCCGATCACCGACCGGGTCGCCCGGACGCCATGCACCGGTGACCGGCAGGTCGCCCGCATAGGCGCGCGGGTGGACAGGCTGGTCGACGGAATGTCCGTCGTCGCTCGTCGGTTCGTGCGTCATGCGGCAGGTCTCCTGCCCGGGTGACACCAGCGCTCTGCGCCGACAGCATGACCCGTGGGCCAGCCGGCGGACACTTCGTTGCCCTCTCGGGCCACATCCCCACCGTCTCCGGTGGGTGAGCACCTTGGGTGTCCGTCCCAGGTTGCCGGACCCGGCGAACCGGGCCTCTCGTGATGTTGTGACGACATTCTAGGCGGGAGGACCACCTGTAACACGGAACGGATTGGTACCGGGTCGAGACGAGTCGGCGCCAGGTGGCCGATCAGGCCCTGGAACGGGCCGGATGGCGGGCCCACCACCATTCCAGGAGGCCCTCCTCCGACGCCCCGTAGGCACGTCCCATGACCGCGCCGAACTCCATCCAGGCATCCCGGGTGGTGGCCCGTCCGGCGCCGTGGAGCGCCCTGGCCAGGTCGGCCCCCTCGTCCCATGCCGTCGAGTCGGCAGGCAGGGGCAGGTCCGCCACCTGGCTGGCAGACAACTTGATGCGTCCGGCCGAACGGGCAGCGCCGACCGACCGCCTGGCCGCCAGGGCTGTCACCGCCGGGGCGCTGAGTGCTGCCGCCAGGTGCCAGAGGTCGCCGGGATCCGGCTCGACGACGACAAGTGGGGTGAGGGGGACCAGGTCCCCGACCGGATCCACGACGACCTCCACGACCGTCGTCTGGGTGGCCACCAGGAGCTTCGGGCGACGGCGTGCCTCCAACCAGGAGCCGACCGTCGGGTCGGTGGCCCCGACCGCCGTCAGGTCCACCACCGGCGCCGTCCAACGGCGTCCGTCGAAGCGGCACGGCACGCTCGACCAACGGGAGTGCAGCGGATCCACCGACGACGTGGTCAGCAGTGGCGCACGACGGTCCTCCGGCCCGGACCGCTCGTATACGGCTCCGACCAGGGCGTAGTAGTGCTGCCGGAAGCCGGCCGTGACGCCTGCCCTGTCGCCGATCCGCCCGTCGCCAGCCGACCGGTCACCGATCCGACCGGCCTCTGGAATTCCCAGGAGGCCGGCCACCAGGCCGCCCCAGGTCTCGCCCGGTACGGGTGGCGGTACATGGCCAGCCGCCTCGACCGAACGATCCACGAGGAGACGCACCGGGACATCGGGTTGCGACCCGGAGGTCCGGGACTCCACGATCGGGGCGCACACCTCGGCGTGACCGGCGAAGACGCCCGAACGGTCAAGCCACAGGCCCGTCAGCCGACCAGACGTCACCAGCCGGTCCCGGACGGGGCCGGCATCCCTTGCCGCCAGCAGCGACTGCGGCTGGATGAGGAGCATCCGACCGCCCGGCGCCAGCACCTCCAGGCCGAGGGCCAGGAACAGCCAGGCAGCGTCCGTGTAGGCCCCCACGAGGTCGCCGAATCTCTCCCGCAGCGCCTGACGGTCAGCACCCGTCCTCGATGTTGACGCCTTGAGCTGGCCCAGGAACGGTGGATTTCCGACCACGGCGTCGAACCCGTCGGCTGGCCGGTCCGGCCATGGATCGACTCCTTCGTGCAGCGGATCAGCCACGACCACGCCGGATACCTCGTCGGGATCGACTCCGGCCCAGGCCCCCAGCACACGACGCGTGGCGTCCACCGAGGCGGGATCCACGTCGGCACCGAAGAGGTGCCGCCGGACGATGGAACGACGATCGGCCGCACCGACCTCCAGGAGACGTCTGGCCGCGGCCAGGAGGAACACCCCGCTGCCACAGGCAGGGTCCAGGACCGTTCCCCGCTGAACGACCTCGGCTACAAGGGCCGAGGCGACGTCCGGCGGGGTGAAGAACGCACCGCGTCGCCGACGATCATCGACCGACTGCAGCCGGACGGACGCCTCGTCGGCGAGCCGGTCGGCCGCCAGGTCCAGGCGCCGGTCGGTCACCCGGAGCCGATCCCGATCTTGCGCGTCCGGTCAGGCGGCCTCGTTGGCCGGGTCCCACGCCATCAGGTCGTCCAGCCGCACATCGTTGGAGTAGACCTCCACGATCGGCTGCTTCAACCCGAGACGGCGCAGCAGCTTGCGCACCTCGAGCTCCTCGTTCCAGAGCACCAGGCTGACCACCACGCCGGACTCCCCTGCCCGCGCTGTTCGGCCGGAGCGGTGCACGTAGGTCTTGGCATCGGACGGCGGGTCGTAGTGGATGACCACGTCCACGTCGTCCACGTGGATCCCCCGTGCGGCCACGTCCGTGGCCACCAGGCACTTCACCTTGCCGGCCTGGAAGTCGGAGAGTGCCTTCTCCCGCTGGGCCTGCCTCAGGTCGCCGTGGATGGCGGCCGCCCTCACGTTCTCACCGAGCAGCTTGTCGGTCAGCTTGTCCGCACCCCACTTGGTGCGGGAGAAGATGATCGTCCTGTTGGACGCCTCCACGATCCGGGCAGCGACCCTGACCCTGTCCATCTCGTGGACGGCCAGGAAGCGGTGCTCCATCTCGGCCACCGTCACATCGTTAGATGCCACCTCATGGGTCACCGGATCGGTCTGGTAGCGGCTGATCAGGGCACCCACCATGCCGTCCAGGGTGGCGGAGAACAACAGCGTCTGGTGGTCCTTCTTGGCGCGCCTCAGGATCCACTCAACCTGGGGCATGAAGCCCATGTCGGCCATGCGGTCGGCCTCGTCGATCACGACGCCCTCCAGGTCGGCCACCGAGAGCTCCTCCTGCTGGATGAGGTCGATCATCCGTCCGGGGGTGGCCACGACGAAGTCGACGCCTCTCTTCAGTGCGGCGATCTGCTTCTCGATCGGCGAACCGCCGTAGATGGCCTCGAAGGTGAGGCCCCGCGTGGCGGCCAGCGGCTCGAGTTCCTTGCAGACCTGCACGGCCAACTCACGGGTGGGCACGAGGGCCAGGCCGGTGGGCCGGTGGGGCTTCGCCTTGGAGATGCGCTGGATCATCGGGATGCCGAAGGCGAGGGTCTTGCCCGACCCCGTCTTGGCCTTGCCACACACGTCCCGCCCGGCGATGCCGTCGGGGATGGCGAGGGTCTGGATCTCGAACGGAGTGGTGATCCCCCGCTTGGCAAGGACATCAACCAGATCCTGGTCGATGCCCAGATCGGTGAACTGGATCGTCGTCTCGGCGAACTGGGTCGTCGTCATTGGACTTCTTTTCCCGGCGGCATGGCCACCGAATCGTCACCCGCGCCTCGGCGGGTACCGTCACCGCTCATCCCGGGTGACGAATCCGACCCGGGGTCGGCATACAGGCGGCCGACCGGACCCGGGTGGGTGCCCCCATCCTACCGTCGCGCCGGTGCCCGGGGTGTGCCGGACGGATGGAGTGTCAGCCGGGCCGCACCCTGCCGTCGCCGGTCGCCACCCCCTCGGCGGCCAGACGGTCCGCCTGCTCGACCTCGTGACCCGGCACAAGGCGCCCGGTCGAGGTCACGACCCGCCACCACGGATAGCCGTCATGCACTCCCAGGAACCTCCCGACCGCCCTGTGGGCCCCGGGATGGCCGGCCTCGGCAGCCACCTCGCCATACGTCACCACCTCGCCGGACCGCAGGGCGTCGAGCACCGCTGCGACCGATGCCTCGAAGGGTGTGAAGCCCTCATCGGCTCCCAGCGTCGGAGCGGTCACGGTGCCTCAGCGGCCACTCGGCGCCGTGAGCTGGACTATCTCGATCCTGTGGGCGAATCCCGGCACGTCGTGCTCCCCCAGGCGGATCTCCACGGCGTTCACCATCTGAAGGGAGACCGTGCCAGCCTGGGCCAGGATCTGGTGCGGCTCGGCCCGGTCGCAGAGACGCGATGCCAGGATCACCGCCGATCCGACGTGGTCGTCACCGTCGATGAGGAGCACCCGACCCCTCGCGATGCCGGCGCGCATGGGTAGCGGCGACCTGCTCTCGTCGACCAGGTACTCGATGTCGATGACCGCCTCGACAAGGTCCTCCTGTTCGACGCCGATCATCATCACGCCGTCGCCCAGCCACTTGGCGAGGCGAACCCCCCTCTCGGCGGCCACCTGTCGCACCGCCATCCGGAACTTGGAGATCACGTCGTACGCCGCCGCGTCACCCTCCTTGTCCGTGTAGGCGGTGAATCCGCAGAGGTCCAGGAACGCGAAGGTCCGCTCCACCCTCTTCAGGGCCCTCCTGGGAAGTGCACTGCCGCTCATCGGACGACCGCCTCTCCGCTGGTCCGCTCCCCGGGAGGAATCCGCCCGGCCCGGGC
>Ga0257109_1000220_pt1 | contig 17726 bp, 9 predicted proteins | sample LP_taG_8_FD_191566 | JGI IMG/M metagenome (GOLD analysis project Ga0257109, IMG submission 191566) | Marine microbial communities from Northeast Subartic Pacific Ocean, Canada - LP_J_2011_P26_2000m | ecosystem: Environmental > Aquatic > Marine > Oceanic | place: Canada: Northeast Subartic Pacific... | reverse complement strand
AGCGTGTGGGAAGCCGGACAAATTTTAGTAGAAGAGATTGATAATGATGGAAACCAAGAGATCATTGTCTCCGTGATGGACGGACCATGGGGCACAACCGGTTCAAGCCGGATAATGATCTTCGAGCTAGAAAACGGAGACCTGTCAGACCCTGTTTGGAACATTGAGTATGAGGATCCGGTAACAACAAACTGGAGCGGTTATAATATATCTGTTGGAGACCTAGACCAGGATGGACTTAAAGAGATCTATACCGTTGCCTATGAGTATTACCATTTAATAGTATATGAAAACCTAGGTAGTCCAGATGAGTATGACTACCAGACAGACTTTTATGTTACCAATGAGGTTGCTGAGAGGGCAAACCAGAGCATCGTTATCACGGACATAGACTCAAACGGAACAAATGAGATGTTTGCGGTGACATCCGGAACAAACTCACTAACCGGTACGCTGCTTACCCCTGGATATTTCTATTCGATAATCTGTACTACTGGGGTAGACTCACTTACGTTTGCTGATTTTAACTATCTAGCGGAATATCCTGGTGGACTAAGACAACTTAGATTAGGCGATGCAGACCAAGATGGAAAGCCAAATCTCTATTTAGCAGGCCACTATAATGAGGCAGTTTATGACTGGGAATATAATGGAGGAGATCTTGAAGATGTAGGCAGCTATAGTGAGCATATTATTTTTATGGATGATACAACGGACAACTTTACCCCAAACAATGATCAGGGTAAGGTTAGGGTGGCAAAATTATTCTCTGGAGACCTAGACAACGATGGTAATGGTGATTTGATTATTAGCTCAGCAAGTTTTGCCACGGACAAACCACACCTGTTTATGATTGAACACGAAGAAGAAGATATTGTTGTAGGTATTGATAATGGTGATCTAGACATAATTCCTAATAAGCTAGGCCTAGAGCAGAACTATCCGAACCCGTTTAACCCTGCCACAGCATTTAATTATAGTCTTGCTAACTCTGGAACGATTGAACTGACCATCACAGATATTATTGGCAGGAAAGTAACCACCTTGATAAGTGGCTACCAGAGATCAGGAAACCATAATATCCTTTGGACAGGAAGAGACACTAATGGTAACCAAGTTCCAAGCGGAGTATATTTTTTTAATCTAAAAAGTGGATCTAAAACGATAACCAAAAAAATGACCCTCTCAAAGTAGGGCGACCCTATGACTATTTACAGATTCAATAAAGCACAGACAGCTTTCTACTATATCCTAATTCTCAATCTATTAATATCAAACAATATAGGCGCAACTAGCTGGCCTACGGAGTCTTGGAAAAAAACTGACGCTGTCTCGGTGGGAATGAACCATGACTCGCTAGAAGCATACAGCAATATATTAAAAAGTGGAAGCCTAGGATATATTGATGGTATGCTGGTCACCCGGATGGGAAAAATTATTTTTGAAGAAGAATATACTAACAACTATGATTCACTATACCGGCAAACAAAAACACTTCCAGGAAAGTACAATTACTATGACTCGAACTGGCACCCGTACTATAAAGACACAAAGCTGCACACCATGCAGTCTGTCAGTAAAAGTTTTACCTCTACGGCTATCGCTATAGCAAATAAAAATGGACATATACCGGACCTAAATGCAAAGATCATGGACTATCTTGGTGACTACAAATCAGCAATTCCAGATCCGCGTCGTAATGATATTTCAATATTGGATGTTTTAAACATGTCCACAGGTATCAAGTGGGACGAGTCATCCATGGCCTACACTGACCCAAGAAGTAACTGTGTTCAGATGGAGCAAAGTCCAGACTGGGTGCAGTACGTGATTGACCAGGAAATGGCAAAAGACTCAGGAACAAAGTTTAACTATAATAGTGGTGAAACAATGCTCCTATCACTTCTGATTAATAAAACCACTGGAATGGATCTTGCTAAATATTTAGAGACGAATCTTTTTTCCCTTATTGGCATAAAAGATTATTTCTGGAAACATACTCCAAAGGGTCTAACAGATGCCGAAGGAGGACTCTATCTTACCCCTAGAGACCTAGCAAAGTTTGGACACTTAATTCTCAATAACGGTGTCTGGGATGGAAAACAGGTACTCCCAAAATCCTGGGTAAGTCAGATCCATCAAACTTCTGTCACCACAAAGACAGACTGGCTACGATATGGCCTGCAGTGGTGGGTCATGCCCTATGGAGATAACAAGACAGCCCTGCTCGCATCAGGCCTAGGCGGCCAGAGAATGATTATTATTCCTGAGCATGACATTGTCGCTGTTTTTACAGGGTGGAATATCTATGAGATACCCTCCCTGCACTCGTACAAGGCAATGCAAAAAATAATTAACGCTGTCAAACCAGAAAAAGCAAACAATACCAAGATTTTTATCCTTGGCCTATACTTTCTGATTCTTCTTGGCATAGGATTTACTGCGTCAAAAAGGATACATAATATCAGTGATTATTACGTAGGTGGCAAAAAGCTTAGCTATTGGATCGCAGCACTCTCCGCCAGGTCAACCGGAGAATCAGGCTGGCTATTACTTGGCGTTACCGGGATGGGCGCTGTAATGGGACTTAGTGCCTTTTGGATCGTACTGGGTGAAATACTTGGTGTATTTATATCCTGGCAGTTTATGGCAAAAAAATTCAAGTATATGACAGATGAATATGATTCCATAACCATACCAGACTTTCTTTCTAGCCACTTTAAGGCAAGCTCAAACCTTATACGTATACTGGCCGCGACAGCACTATCCCTGTTTGTTATTATCTATGTTAGCGCACAGATTGATATTACCGGAAAAACTTTCGAATCGTTTCTTGGGTTTAACTATTATACTGGTATTGCCATTGGCTTTGGGATTGTAGTGTCCTATATTTTTTCAGGAGGATTCTTGGCTGTAGCATGGTCAGATTTTTTCCAAGGCGCTTTAATGTTTCTAGCTCTGCTGGTACTTCCTTTTGTCGCTTATTTTACTCTCCCATCAGATACCTCCCTTCTATCTGGACTAAACAGTATTGATCCAGCGCTGGTTAATATATGGGGAAGTGGCGGTTTTAATCTGATTAACCTAATTTATATAATCGGACTTGTCTCTATCGGAATAGGTTTTATGGGCTCTCCCCAGGTTTATGTACGTTTTATTGCTATCAAAGACGCAGAAGAAATTGATAAAGGTAAATGGGTAGCAGTGCTCTATACACTTCTTACTGATACAGCAGCCGTGATGATAGGAATGATCGGAAGGTATATACTTACTAAAAATGGACAGGACCCCGAGTTAGTATTAGGGCCATCTGGAGAAAACGTATTATCTCTACTTTTAGGACAGGTTATGCCTACAATAATTATCGGAATTTATATTGCTGCCGTTCTCTCAGCGGTAATGTCCACCGTAGACTCATTGCTTGTTGTAGCATCAAGCGCTGTCGCTAGAGACTTCTACCAACAGATACTTAACCCGAATGTAGACCAGAAATGGCTCATTAGTTTCTCAAAAAGGGTTACACTAGGTTTAGCTCTCCTTGCGCTCGGAGTTGCACTAACTGTTTCGGTACTTTCACCGGACAGGACCGTATTCTGGTTTGTTATATTTGGCTGGTCTGGGATCGCAGCCACCTTTTGTCCAGTAATTATTCTGGCTATATTTTGGAAAGACTACAATGAAAAAGGTGCAATTTCTTCTATGGTCACCGGCTTTTTGTGTGTGCCGATCTTTAAATTCTTAGTACCTAATATCAGTGGGATAGGTATTTATTTTGATAAGCTTGATGTGATGCTTCCATCTGTGTTACTCGCAATGCTTGCTGGTTATATAGCAAGTACCTATGAAAAATAAAATAATTATTTATCAGAGCTAAATTTCATTGGAGCATCCATCAGAGTGCTCATCCATTTTCCACTCTCAGAGTTTGACAGCGCTATCTTAATCATCATCGTAAGTGGTACCGAGAGCACCATCCCTACAGGACCAAATACCCAGCCCCAGAATAATAATGAGATAAAAACCAAAAGCGAAGAAAGACCCAGTCCATGTCCAAGAATACGAGGTTCAATAATACTGCCAATGGTAATGTTTATAACAAAGTATCCGGCAACGGATAAGAATGAGCTAAAAACTCCAAACTGAATCAGTGCAAGCAGAGCTGGCGGAACCGCGGCAATGATAGAGCCTACAGTCGGAACATAGTTAAACAAGAATGTCAGAAACCCCCAGAGCAGTGGATAATCTACACCTATAATCATAAGCCAGACGGTTGCGATAATTCCGGTAGCAAGACTTGTACCTGTTTTGATTAACATATACCGATTCACGGTATTAGAAAAGGAATCAACCTGGCTAGCTCCATCGCTCTTGCCACCAAAAATATGTCTAATCTTATACTTGAATATAGTCGCCTCTAGCAGCATGAAAACCACCATTAGAACAATCAGCAAGCCACTGCTTAGCACTCCCCCAAGTCCTGATAATATTGATGATGTAAGTGACATCGCCGCGCCAGGGTCAAAACGTTCAATAATCGAAGAACCAGATATGTGTACTCCTCTATCCTCAAGAAATTTGAAAAAATTAGCAGCAGAATTGTTGAGCATTTCTTTGTACTGCGGAAGATTATCTGAAAAATCATTTAGAGAGGTACCCAATAGTGAGGTTATGCCAATACCAATAGCGATAATCCCAAGAATAACTATTACAATAGCACCTATAATTGGAATCCCGCGAGAGCGAAGCTTTATTACAAGAGGATTAGCGATAACAGAAATAAAAATTGCAAGTAAAAATGGAATTAGGATTTCACTGGATGCACGCATACCAGCCACAACAATCACAAAAGCAGCAAGATTAAAAAGATACTGCTGCACATGGCTTGGGCCGGTGTTTGGAACATTTCCCATGTCCAAACTTAGAATAAAATAGAATTATTTATACAAATAAATTCTATTCGAATTCTTCTAACTCTCCCAACCTCTCCGCTATAAGATCTATAAATATGCTGATCTCTTTAAGCATGTCCATTAGCTCTTGGTATATCTGGTTATGTTTAGCAGCATCGTTATCAGAATCAGACCCAGAACGCTTAATATGTTCGATCCTATATTTTTCTTCAAGATCTTTATACTTTCGACCCTTACTTACAATCTTATCAATTTTTTCCTGATCATATTTTTCAAAAAACTTACCAAGTCGTTTTATCTGCTTTACCATTTTTTTATGATAAGATTCTACTTCATCAATTAGATTAGCTGATAAATTTTCAGACTCACTCTCCTTTTTTATCAGAAGATCATGCAATCTCAGGTTCACACTATTCTTAATTGAATTAATATTATTTACCACTGAAACTAGAGTAAAAACCTCTCGAGATTGTGTGTCAGTTAAGTCCTGGTTATTTATTTTTATTAAGTAAGAAGATATCTCATTGTTTAAGTAGGTTATCTTTTCAATACGATTTTGCAGTCCTTTTTCAAAGTCTTCGTCCTCGTTTTCTATATCATGTAATGATTCAGAGGAAATAAATGGTATTGCAACAGAACCAACCACGCGTTCAAGAAGACCAACAACTCCTCTAATCTCCGCCTGCGCGTTCGTGATCGCAATCGCAGGAGTGTCAAACACATTCTCATCGAGATTCATGACAGCGGGCTTACTGATATCCCTGTCAATCTCTATATCTGGAAAATATTTAATGATCAATCTGGCAATTAGCGGAGTAAATGGAATAAAAACAACGGTCGCAATAATATTAAAAATTGTGTGTGCGTTTGCTATTTGTCTAGGAATATTATCTGAGGTATTAGATATCCAATCTGCAAACGTAGGAATCCAAAAACAAAAAAGTGCCACACCGGCTACATTAAACGTAACATGCGCGATCGCGACTCTCTTTGCCTCCCTAGATGCATTCAGTCCTGCAAGCAAAGCAGTTACACAGGTTCCAATATTCGCGCCAAAAATAAGAGGAATACCTGCTTCAAGTGTTATGGCTGGTGGTTGTCCGGGCAATACGGGAAGACTGGCTAGAGTAATAACAATACCTGTGGTTGCGCTACTACTTTGAATCAGAGCCGTAAATGCTGCCCCGGCCAGTATACCCATAAAAGGATTCTCAAAACTAGCAAGTATCCTGATAAAAGCATCATTACTACGGAGAGGCTTCATCGTATCAGACATCACCTTCATTCCATAAAAAAGTAGTCCAAAGCCAAGGATCACGAATCCTATATTTTTTGTAGAATCTTTTTTCGAAAACAGTGCCATGATAGAACCGACTGCAATGAGGGCCAAAGCATAGTCTGTTACCTTAAACGCTACAATCTGTGCGGTGACTGTGCTTCCGATGTTTGAACCAAGGATCACTCCGAGGCCCTGGACAAAGCTTAACAGGCCTGAGTTAACAAAACTAACAAGCATCACAGTGGTAGCACTACTGCTCTGTATTACCATTGTGACAAAGGCCCCGACTCCAACGGCAAGAAAACGGTTTGAAGTTAATTTCTCGAGAACTGTACGCATTTTGTTACCTGCGGCAATCTTCATCCCATCGCTCATCATTTCCATTCCATAGAGGAACATTCCCATTCCGCCAAAAAGACCAGTAACCATCAGAAACCAGGATATATCTTTTCCAGATGATCCAGCAGCTGAAGACGCTAGCAGAAAAGATGGTGCTACCATGAGAAAACAGATCATCATTGGTAAAGAATTTTTAATTTTTAATTTTTTGTACATATCTTACCATTTGTTAGTTTTTTATTAGGGAGTAAATGTATTGAAAAATTATTTCTTTATAAAGATACTTTAAGAAAAAATTTTGCGATTGGCTGAAATTTGAAATAACTTACAAAATGAACAGTGTTCTAAAAGACTTTTTTTCAGTTATCAATGTAAAAACATTTATTGTTATAGCTGCAGCCTGTATTACGACACTCATCTGTACAGAGCTAGAGTTTTACTATAATGTTCCAACAGATTTAATAGGAATTGCAATCGTATTCCCAATTGTTTTCTCAATAAACGCAGCCTATAGCAGAAGAGAAAAAGCGCTTGAGCATTATTCAGTTTTCAAAGGAAGTGCCTTATCCATACGATATGCACATATGCACTGGATTGATGAAAATTCAAAAGAAAATCGTCGTGGATTAAAAATAAATGGTGATGAACACGTTAATCGGATTGATACGATCTACAGGAATATTTTTGACAATTTATACGAATATTTACACTCAGCGACACCAAATCCTGAGACCTATGATCGGATAATTGAACTCTTAGGCGATGTATCATTATCTAATGAAAAAATAAGGCCATTTCTTATAGACACAGAAAACTCAAGGCTCCAAAATAATCTCAGATTCATGGCAATTGGACTTGAAAAAATTATTAATATTAAAAACTACCGGACACCTAATTCTCTGCGCGCTTACACAAAAGTTTTTCTTAATATTTTCCCAATTATCTTTGGACCATTTTTTGCACATATCGCTACTGATAAAGGCATAGAGTTTGGAATTGCAATTGCAATATTATATAGTTTGGTTCTCACGATTCTTGATAACATTCAGGAAGATCTAGAGGATCCATTTGATGGAATCGGTACTGATGATATAAGACTTAATTTTCCTACTATGCTAGGGCCAAGTACTATTCAAGACTAGACCAGCTACCTATTAGCTAGAAACAAAATCCTCAGTACTCTATCATGAATAACTTGGAAAAGTATAATACCTAGATAATGGATATATTATTTACTCTAAAATTGGTAAAAGGAATTTTTACTATTCTTGATTTATTCGTTTGGGCAAGAGTTATTATCAGCTGGATGCCGCATGATCCTTCTAACGATATAATCAGAATCATCTTCAAGGTCACAGAGCCAATGCTTAAGCCTATAAGAGAGATCATCCCAGCCACTTCTATGGGCATAGATATCTCTCCATTTATCCTACTTATCCTATTGAATATATTTGAGTCAATGGCACTTAGGGCATTTGTATATTAAATTTATTTAATTGGACCTGTATTTAATTGTTATAAGATTTCACTAAATCATGCAAAAAACTTTTCTGATCTTATTTACTTCACTGTTTCTTTTTTCCTGCGAAAAATCAGCAGAGAAAAATTACAAGACACTGCCTGTAGAAACCTTCTTGAGTGGTGGATTGGAAAGGGAGTATACGCTCTATATTCCACCGTCTGCCTCTAAAAACAGCCCCCTGGTTTTTATGCTACATGGTCTTGGCAGTACAAACACAATAATAATGAACTACAGTCAGATGAACCAAGTAGCAGATAAATACGGTTTTGCTGTTTGTTATCCCCAAGGTATAAAAAGCTCAAAAAGTTCTATATACACCAAAAAAGGAACCCCCTTTTGGAACGTTGGCTATGACACACACAAGGATGAAACCGTTAACGATATAGAGTTTATCACATCACTAGCTCAATATCTGCAGAACGAACATAATTTTAATCCTGAAAAAACATTCTGCGCTGGGATGTCTAATGGAGGAGACATGAGCTACTTACTAGGATGTCAAGCTCCTGATGTGTTTAAAGCAATCGCTCCAATCACCGGATGTATGATGGGCTGGATCTATGACAGTTGTAATCAAAACGATCCTCTGCCCGTTTTTCAGGTTCACGGTACGGCAGATAATACGACCTATTATGATGGTGATGAGGATAACAGCGACAAGTGGGGCCCATATATGGGTGTGGAAAGAACGATTGATCTTTGGATAGAACGTAATAAATGCAAAAACATGGTTATTGACACACTACCAGACACTGACCCAAATGATGGTAGCATCGTTATCACTCACAAATACACAGAAGGCATAAATGGCAACCAGGTCTGGTTCTATAAAGTCATTAATGGCGATCACGAGTGGCCGCCTGGATGGCCTAAAAAATCCGGAAACGGTGACCTAAATACGAGCGAAGAGATCTGGAAATTTTTTGTGAATGATATGGAAAACCGAGGGGTTTTATAATACTCCTAAAGCTTGAACGTAATACCAAGCTGAGTACTTAGTCCAAGAATACCTAGATCAGATACTGAATAGTCTACCATAAACCTATATGGTATCAATGGAAAACTCTCTGAAGAGAGCCCCATGCCCCAGGACCACTTAGTTACATACAACTCTGAGTAAGAAGAATTCCCTATCTTATCAGTATTCGAATCATCTATAGAATCACTAAAGTAGGTAAACTCATGGCTAAATCCAGTTCGTAAAAAAAGCAAGTTCGCTAGCTTTAGCTCTAAGCCTGCAAGATAGTATGGATTCAGGTCCCTGGAATCATAATAGTCAGTGTTTATGGTTAACTCCAGCTTTGAGCTCTTCACCATTGACTCTGGACCTATTGGTTTTACAGATAGGCCTACCCTGAATGCCATTGGCAAGGGCCAATCCTCCGTTCGAAGATTTGCTATAACATCAGGGTTTCCATCTAGATCCTGATAGGCATCCACGTCTACTTTTTGGTCTGTACCATTGAGACGCATTTTTGTACCAAAGTTCGTAATCGCCATTCCTATCTTTAGCCCAGAAAACCTTGTGATATACTGTGAACCCGCATCGATTGCAATAGCACTTGCAGACGCAAAAGATATTGACTCTTGCACGATCTTTAACTGAAAACCAGCATTAAACCGGTCGCTCATATGTTTCGCAAAGGTAAACCCGATAGCAACATCGGAAGCGGTAAACGTTGTTCCAGTTCCCTCAGGCTCAAACTCTGTGGTTCTGCCCATTCTTCCCATATCCAGATAGTTTACGCTAAACCCAAAGTGACCGACTCTTTCCCCTGGAAAAATGACAGCAAAGTAGCTATGTTTTAGATCCAGTATCCAATCGTTCTGGTTAATCGAAAATTCTACCCCAGTTGCATTGGCAATACCAGCAGGGTTCCAGAACATGCTGTTGGGCCCGTCTATGCTGCCAACGATAGCACCACCCATCGCTGCTGCTCGTCCGCCTACACCAATTTTTAAGAAATTAGCTGCAGAGGTACCAGAATTATCAAACTGACAAAATAAAACTGATAGAAAAAATGTGATAATGGTTAGAGCCCGTATCATTTGATTACCGCAAACTTCCCGACAAACTCTTTGCCCTGATCGAACCCTTCTGAGACAACATGAAAAACATAGACACCAAAGGCGATATCCTGGTTGTTATAGGTACCAAGGTTCCAGGCCTCAATACTTGGCCCTCGGTATCCGGGGCTTGAAGGTTTATGTTCTAAAAGCTGTATCATATCCCCAGAGGTATTATAGATCCTGATAATACATTCTTCCGGAAGACGGGTAAAGTGTAACTCTTTGCTATATGAAACACGTTCATAGACAGAGGTAACAATATATGGATTGGGGACAACCTTAATATGTTCAAGGTCACCATCCTCAAGCGTGTTATCATCACTGCTGGTAGCAATAACATAGTGATCTACACCGGGTAAAATCGGGTTGGCAATGTGTATACGAAAAATATCGCCATGATTAAAGTAAGAGCTTTCTTTGTCCAAATTAATTATCCAGCCCATTTTATCCGCATCCTGAGCATAGTGAAGTTTCTGAGTTTCTGAGTAGTTAGTATATCCCGGAATAAACTGAAAACTTGTTTTAAAACTAAAACCAAAAATCCAGGACGTGTCAAGCGTAACAGTATCCAAGGAGAATAATGAGTCTATCACTATAATACTGTCAATATTCCAGGATTTTCCTTCAGGCTTATTGGTGCCAACGGTCTGGTAAACAGCCAGGTTTAGCTGCTGATTATTTTCGATATCCCAGACCTCAAAAGGGACTAATAAAGTATCGATCTCCTGCATACCATATAGTGTTAAAATATTATAATAAGAAGCGACAGAACCATCATCTGTAAATCTTAATTCTAGATCATTCCACAGGTCCGATAACAGTGGATCACCTCCTAGCTCTCCGATACTGCTTGTTGGAAGGGTCTCAAGATAACTTTTCCAAGTTTTTTCAGTCGCGCTAGGATGCCCCAGCCCCGCAAAAGAGACTGAGCTGGCAGTGCTCTGGTCGAAAGCAAAAAATACGGTAGAGTCTTCTTCTGTTATCTTCCAGGTAGCTTTTGTAAAAGAAGGAATAAAACCATCCACAACATGCTGAACCTCAGAAGAAATATCTGTCTCCCTATTAATGATCGTGTCCCCATTATCAAGGTTAACAAGAGACCAGAATCTTGTATAGGTAGTATCATAGTTTTCAATCTCTCCTGAGCTCACATCAATCGAGTCTATTTTTTCATGAAAATCAATCCTATAGGTGTAGCCTTTGCTATTTAGATCGTCAAGAGTTACCTCATTATGTCCAAGGATCTGCACCATAAATGGATCTGCGGTTATTGCATTGAAGGTCGCGGTAGACAAACCATGATGAGTTATGCTCACAACCCCGCCTTTATCTAAGCCAGCAGGTGCAACCTGGGGGATCAGCGCAACGGTGTTATCATTTACTATCGAGGCATCCTTTGCCTTGGAATTTTCCATTGGGTCTACCAATGCCCCAGCCCAGTTATCCGGACCATCGTAAGCCGTAACCGCATACCAATACTCATAACCATTAACGATATTTCCATCTATAAAGGTGTACTCAAGGCCAGACTCTGATCCAAGATTATAATAAGCAAGAGGGTCAGACATTGTGTAAGCGCCGGAGATTCCATCTGTAAGATCATAGATAGCCAGAGGCTGATAAATGTCTGTGGGGTTACCATTAAGATCGGTCACAATATTCCCCCATGTGCTCCCGCGGTCAGTGCTACGATATACACGGTATCCCTGAAACATATTATTTCCAGTAACAGGGTCTATAGACTGCTCACTTCTTTTATCCCAGAATAGTACAATTTTATGGTCATCCTGTTTTGCGCGAACTAGTGGCTGTGTAGGCGGTTTTGGGCTAGAGCAGTTATTATCATAGAGAGACTGAAAAACTTTTGCGTTCCTTAATAGATCTGCCTCATTGATCCCTAAAAAGTCAGCAAAAGTAAAAACAACTGACTCTCCCGGAGCAACATTAAGAGCGGGCACGGTTTCGCCATCTGAGTTTGTATGCTCCGGGCCACCAGATGCCATGATCCATGTACAATTGGGTCCATAGGTATAGGGCTTATTATACATATCGGATGAGACTGGAGCAGTATTATCAGGCTCTTCTATTCCGCCAAGCAGCTGCAGGTTATAGGCCTCGGCATCACTCTGAGTATCATTCTCCCATGGTACCGTGTGAAACGCTGAAACCCCATAGTCCTGAGTATTTCCTTGATTGTCATAATAGGTACACTCCAAAAATTTTACTCCTGCCCAGGCAATCCCAGAAGAACGGAAACCTTCTGACTTATCATCAGGGTCCCACATCATTGCCAAATTTTCCAACAAGTGCGCGTCTGTCGTGTCAGAGATTTTCTCTGCTATGTGAGGATCATTAGGGGTTATAAAAATGCTCAGATCATCGGTCCACTCGTTCCACCCTTGTTCTGGTGTATCCGGGTCACTGTTCACACCAAAATAAAAATCTTTAAGCGTATCCTTTCCAACATTTGTCATTTTTTGAATAAAAATGAACCCATCATTACCAAATGTGTTACTATAGTTTAGTACCCATACATCAATACGAATGTCTAGAGGGCCAGCACCATTGTTACTGGCAAAAGTATTACCATAGTCTGGATCGTTATCAGTGACGACAAAATATGCCTCCCTGTCTGCCTGGACACCAATCCCGCATGGTGCATCCGGGAAACCATCTGGGCCTAGTTCAGACTCTACTCCCGCAAAATAAAGCGTGTCCGATGGAACCTTTCTCGCATCGTATATAACTGACATAAACGTATCACCCATTGCTGTCTCTATCGGCCACTGATCCGGCCAGGATTCGGGAATATCACTGAACGCTATTCCGATATTTGCTTCCGTGTCAACATATCCAGCGTCATAGCCTGATAAAGGCTCAAACTCTTCATCATGGTCTCTGGCTGAGTACATGGTTCCCACGCTAAATGATGGCACACCATTTTTTAATGCTCCAGCCACAGGCGCAGCGGTCCAATAATAGGTACAGCATCCGTCCATTAACATACTGCCAGCCGGAAACTCATGGTTTAGTCCCCAGGGATCATAGCCATAGATACCAGTGTTTTGCATTCTCAGAACTACATTTCCTTTGTCCAAAACACTTCTCTTTCTATCCTGGGCGCTTGCTACCTTTAGCGCACTTCTGTTTGTACCAGGTTTGGCAATGTATTTTTGATAGTATTCCATCTTGGTTAGTCTTTCTGTCTGAGAAAAAACACTAGCAAAGGATACTGCAATCAATATGGAAATAACCCGGTTTATCATGCTACCTACTAACACTGATTCCTATCTCTATATGTCTTGGGGCACTGATATAATATGGTTTCCAAACAACCATTGGCGACTGACCAGAGTCAAGCGTAGCATCAGGCTCACCAGTCGTATTATCAACCGCCAGTACGTTTTCTTTATCTAACAGGTTCGTTATATCCGCAAAGAACCTGACATCATAGCCCATCATTTTTCTATCGTAAAACAGTTTCAGGTTTACGTTCGATGTCGATGGCATCCTGCCTGAGTATTGTTCATCAATAGGCCTCGCACGGGCATCCTCCGGCGTGTACGGAAGACCACTGCCATAGCTAGCTATCGTGTTAAGCCCAAAACCTGCTGGCATAAAATAATTGAGCCTGAAGTTAATCGTGTGAGTCTGATCCCAGGGCATTGTATAGGTACGATTAAAATCTTTCCAGTCATACCCGTTGGCCCATTCAGCCACATACCAGTGATAGTCAGGGGTAGGTGCATTCCCCTCTGCCCTGGAAAGTGTATAATTCAGATCCCAGTCTATCCCATTTGAAAATAATTTTTTCAGGGTGAACTCAAGACCGCGCGAGTTAGCATAGTCCATGTTCTCATATATTGCATACTGACTAGGATCCGCGTCATAGCGCTTTGAGGCAATATAGTCAAACATATCTTTATAGTAGAGATTGACCGTTAGAAGATATTGACTCCCTATCCTAGTTCTGAGACCGGTCTCGTACTGGACAGAACGCTGCGGCTTAACATTTGGTGTTCCGACCTCTGGTATGTACCAGTCGGTAATATTATAAGGAAAAGGATAATAAGGGTTCCCATATAAAAAATCCTTTGCCAATGAGTTAGAAGCATCAGACCAGCCTGGGGGTGAGATGCCCTCACCCTGAAAATTAGAATAATTATACATGTTCACTAGATCGGGAAACTGATAGAACTGGCCATAAGAAAAGTGAAACGCGGTTCGATCGGTAATGGGGTAGCCAACCCCTAGTCTTGGGCTCCACTGGTCTTTTACTGGCGCTCTTGGGGCACTGTCAAATCCAGTTAGGTTTCCACTTTCATCATGCTCTAGATACCCCCAGGATAGTGTTTGTTTTTCATCGGCGGTTAATAGATTTAGACTGCTAGGCGTGATAGTATGAGTTACACCTGCTGCATCAGTGTACTCATAACCCAGCTCTTTTGTTGGATCAGGGTAGGTGCTGTTTGGGTCAAGCCTGTCATACCTTATCCCAAGGTTTATGACTATATCACTATACTCTATCTTGTCCTGAATATACCAGCTGCTTGATCTTGGCCTGTGGTTCCACATGATAAAGCTTGCGTCGGAAGAGTTGCCGAAGAAACCGCCCCCGATTCCTGAGGCCCAGAACTCACCAATGTCATACTGCCTGCTTTCTATGCCTGATTTTAGCTGGTGCAAATCATTGTACTGCCAGGTCAAGGTTGCTCCAATCGTTGTATAGTCTGAGTGGTACCACCAATAATTCTGACTGGTGGACCTTGCGGTCCTAACGGTGTCTCCGTAGTTATTGTATATGAGGTAATCACCCCAAAACTCATAGCTTGATGTACCATCGTATGATACCTCACTTGTTGATGGTGGGTCAACCCCAAAACTATATTTATTATTCCCATCCATGTCACCATATGGCTCCTGGTCTGGTAGACCATCACCATCCAAATCTATCATATTCCAGATCCCGTCATTATTCCAGTCACTAAAATATTCGCCATTGTCCCATACGCCATTTCCATCAGCATCATGCCAAAACTCAGCAGAATGCTCGCTCCAGGCACCGTCTCCGTTTAGGTCCTTAAACGGTTCCGCATAATAGCTAAGCCATAAAAACTCATCGCCTCCAGATAGTGAGGATGGAACGTATCCCTCCCAGTCATCCGGTATGGTAAATATTTTTGTATACAGCTCGTGCTTATCATTTAGATAGGGTTTATACCCGTTCCACTGCTCTCTCTTATACCGGTGATACTTGATATCAAAGAACATATTCTTAGACACGGTGTAAGAGCTTTTCAGCTGAAAATCACGTGTCCAATCCAGGCCCGTAGAGTTCATCTCTGGGATGAGCCTGTAGCCCATCGAGAAACCTTTTGCTGTAGAATAAAAGTTGTTTACAGATGCTACTATCTTAAGCTTCTGTAGTGGCCTTAAGACCAGTTTTCCATTATAGCGTGCCTGATTGGTAAAGGTTTTGTTGACCTCGACCGCACCTTTCGCAAGAGGAACTGGATTGTCTTTTCCATCGGCCGTGATATCCGCTACGGCAATGATATCACCATCAGACTCATCATAGATTCCATCACCATCAATATCTTGCTTTAGGATATCCCATGGCAATTTATTCTTCCACATCGAAGTGCGAGTGCCTAGAATATCACCATTGAAAAATATGGTAGCCAGGTTTGGCCTTGATCGGATTAACGGCCCACTAAATGTTGCCTCCATCCTGGATAGACCCTGTGCATGGTAGCTTGGGTTTAAAAGAAAGTCTGATACACCTCGGAGGTTCCAAGAATAGTCTGCATTTCCCTCTTTGGTTACAATATTAATCACACCACTTGTCGCCTCACCATACTCTGCGTTAAAAGCACCTGTTATCATAGAGATCTCAGAGATTGCGTTTCTAGAAATATCCAGTCCCATGTCTCCATAGAGAGCGTTCTCTACAACAAAACCATCTACCAGATAGGTTATCTCACCTGCCCTGCCGCCACGAAAATGGTAACCGCCGCCTACTATATAGTTTCCTCCATGGTTCTCCAGAACACCTGCCATGGTAGATAAAACATCCGAAATACTATTCACCGGCATATTGTTGATGGTCGCGCTCTCGACCGTGGTCGTTGTCGCGGTCTGGTCTTTTACAATAACCGGTCTCTTGGCCTCAACGATAACCTCCTCACCCTCTACCGCTGCAACGCTCATACTAAAATCAAGAACAGTAGTACGGTCTGCGTTGATCACAACATCCTTCATCTTTATCGTCTGATATCCTACATAGGATACGACAACCGTATAGGTCGCCGCAGGAACATTTATAATAAGATAGCTTCCAGACTCATCAGACGCTGTGCCCGTTGCTGTACCATCAAGGTACACGTTTACGCCTACAAGAGGCTGCTGACTCTCAGTATCGATGATTTTGCCCTTAATCTTACCCGTAGAACCACCAGCTAGAGGTATGACTGACACCAATAGAAGCGTTATAAATAAGACCGAACGTTTAATCATTTGTTGTCATATACATTAAAGTTCTTTGAATATATTAGATTTAATAATAAGATAGTAGGCGAAAGATTATTCGCACTTCACAGGGAGGAAAATAAAATGAATAAAACACTCACACCTTTTATAAAAATTTCTATCATTATGTGTCTATTTTCTGGTGCATTAGTATTCGCCCAGGATCAATGTCCTCCCGCATTTATCAGCGGCGTGCCGCTAGATCAGAGCATTGCTCTAGCATGGGAGAAACCAGATACTCTTGCTGGATACGGAGTGGAAGTATACTCTCACTGTTTCACAACCTGCAGCAGTGAAGGTCTTACGTTTGAATACAATGGCCAGGACAGCTCAGGCGGCTGGTTTCGAGATAATGATGGGCTTGCTGTTGACTGTGACACAGACATGTATGCCTGCAGCGATGCCTCAAACGAGACCTGGATAACCGAACAGTTTGGAGCCGTTGCACTCTGGTCAGACACTACCGCACCAGTAAACAGCCGGATGAGCACTGCACTAATTGATCTTAGCTCATACACTAGCGCCTCACTATTTTTTGATGAATACATTGACTACAGTAGTTTTGCACATGACTCAAACTTTGTTGAGGTTTCCACGGATGGCGCAAACTGGACCACGGTACACTATTCAAACCCGTTGACACTTGGAGACGGTTATTTTTCAAACCATGTTGACCTCTCTGCATATGCCGGACAGTCGGTCTATATTGGTTTTGTTTACTACGATCCGGTAGGATATGGCTGTAACTGGTTCGTGGATAACATTCGAGTGTTTGGAGGAGACGGCAGCGGATACTCTAACCCCTGTGGTACCCTTCTTGGTTACAGGGTATACCAGAATGGTAGCATGATAGCTTTCGTAGAAACAAATCAGTACACCGCTACTGGACTGACAAATAACGTAGAATATTGTTTTAAGGTTAGCACAAGCTATGCCAGCGGAGAATCTGATTTTGCATTTGAATCCTGCTATGCACCGATAGATCCATTTATCCTGTCACAATCAGCTTTTAGCGATACGCTTGATCCTGATCCAGAATCAGGAGAATACTCTACGTTTGAGTTTACACTTATCAACC
>Ga0257109_1000217_pt1 | contig 17744 bp, 19 predicted proteins | sample LP_taG_8_FD_191566 | JGI IMG/M metagenome (GOLD analysis project Ga0257109, IMG submission 191566) | Marine microbial communities from Northeast Subartic Pacific Ocean, Canada - LP_J_2011_P26_2000m | ecosystem: Environmental > Aquatic > Marine > Oceanic | place: Canada: Northeast Subartic... | reverse complement strand
CCAAAAGAGGTAATCCCCTTGTGCCGGATATTTGGTATATCTTCACCTCTATTGGGTACCTTTACTGTATCAATCTTTATGCAATCTACCGGACAGGCACGCTCACATTTTAGGCAACCAATACAATCATCTATATCCACATGCAGACGCGACCTGATAACATTGTATTTATTGTGGTCAAATCCGATATCACGTTCTGGGCGGGGCCAACGCTCTTCCGGGTATTGCAAGGTTACGTTGTCACGGCGAATGGCTAACATATGGCGCCATGTCACTCCCATGCCAGTCAGCAAGGTAGAGACTGTTTCCCAAATAGTTGCTAAATATTTTATCATAGTTCTATCCTAAAGTTAAATACCAAATACCAACACCAAAGATGTTCACCAAAGCGATCGGAGTAAACCCTTTCCAGCAAACACTCATTAGCTGATCCACCCGTAATCTTGGAAATGTCCACCGAAACCAAATCATCACAAATATCAAAAACATAGTCTTACTCATGAACCACCACAACCCCCAGGCAGGACTATTGAACAATCCAGGTATGGGACTTTGCCATCCGCCGAGAAATGCAGTTGCAGCTACACCAGCTACCACAAACATATTTGCATACTCACTTAAAAAAAAGAATGCATAGCGCATACCAGAGTATTCCGTAAATGCACCAGCCACCAGTTCTGATTCTGCTTCCGGTATATCAAAAGGTGTGCGATTACATTCAGCTACTCCGCTAATAAAAAAAATGAAAAAAGCTACAAACGTAAAGGGATTATTAAATATTAACCAGTTGGGTAAAAACCCCCAGATCAAACCGCTCTGGTATTGTATAATGCCCTGCATACTCATTGTACTGGTCAGCATGATCACCGCAATTATTGACAGTGCAGCAGGAATCTCATAACTAATAATTTGCGCGGCCGAGCGCATAGCACCATACAGGGACCATTTATTATTTGAACTCCACCCTGCCATAATCAAACCAATCACTCCCAGGGAACTGACTGCCAAAATGTAAAAAATACCAATATTCATATCTGCAATGATCAGAGTCTGGCTGAATGGCAGTGCTGAAAAAGCAATAAATGCGCCAATAAAAACAATGAAAGGTGCCAGGATAAAGAGCTTTTTATCGGCTGAGGCCGGAATGATATCTTCTTTTAAAATCAATTTTAATGCATCAGCAACGGGCTGCAGTAATCCCCACCGCCAAGCATGAAGTCCCACACCTTGACCCATCGGTCCTACTTTATCCTGCATAAATGAAGAAATCTTCAACTCACCATATATAACTACCAAAGCATATACCGCAATAAATAAAAAGACAGGGACTGCACAAATAAGAACAGCCAATAGAAAAGTAAGACCAGGCCATGTAGCGCTTATTGGGAACCAATCAATTAATCGATCTACAGTCATCGATCTATTTCTCCCAGAACAATATCGAGACTGCCTAATACTGCGATCACATCTGATAGCATCCATCCGCGGGATATTTCATTTAATACACTAAGCGCTGTAAATGCTGGCGAGCGCATTTTTAAACGGTATGGCTGCGGCGAACCATCACTAATAATATAATACCCTAAATCACCTCGTGGACTTTCAGTGCGCCGGTAGATAGAACCTTTCGGCGGACGAATTTTTTTCGGAAGTGCCTGGTGAACATCGCCATTAGTAGGTATATCTTTTAATGCCTGTCGAAGAATTTTCGTACTTTCTATCATTTCTAGCACACGAACATAAAACCGATCCCAGCAATCGCCTGTAGTACCTACCAGACCTTGCCCTATCGGTATGTCAAAATCAAAGCGTTCATAGATCGAGTACGGTTCGTCCTTGCGAATGTCCCATTTAACCCCGGAGCCACGAAGATTTGGACCGCTCACACCAAAACTGATTGCCACCTCCGGCAGGAGAACACCAACATCGGCCGTACGTTCAATAAAAATTTTATTGTAGGTAAGAATATCATTGTATTCTTGGACTTTTGGCTCAAAATAATCCAAAAAATTATAAACTGTTTCAACGAAACCAACTGGCAGGTCATGGGATACACCGCCGACCCACATGTAGTTATAAAGGAGCCTTGCGCCGCAGGTTAGTTCAAAAATATCTAGAATCCGCTCACGGTCACGAAACATATATAAAAACGGTGTAAAAGCCCCCACGTCCAGACCGTATGTTCCTAGTGCCAGGAGATGACTGGCAATGCGATTCAATTCGGCCATGATAACGCGGATGTATTCCACCCGTTCAGGTACCTTGATTTCCATCAAATCTTCCATGGCAACCACGTAGCCAAAATTATTGTTCATCGACGCGATATAGTCGCACCGATCGGTAAATGGAATTACTTGTTCATAGGTTGAGTTCTCACAATGTTTCTCAAAGCAACGATGCAAATAGCCAATAACTGGTGCAATATCAGAAACAATTTCACCATCGGTTACCACCTTCAGCCTCAGTACGCCGTGCGTACTGGGATGCTGGGGCCCAATATTCAGGACCATCTGGTCGCCTTGTACTACTCCCATCCTTCTTTCACTTTCGGCACCACAATACCGTGGTATGTTTCCTGGACCTCATAATCCTTGCGCAAGGGCCAACCTTCCCAATCGTCGGGCAGTAAGATACGACGTAGGTCCCGGTGACCTTCAAATTTAATTCCAAACATATCGTATGTTTCCCGTTCGAACCAATCTCCAATACGCCAAACCGCTTCAACCGATGGTACTTTTGGGTTTTTATCTGAGCACGCGATCCTGATCTCAATAGCGTGACGATGGGTCATAGAATGCAGATTATAACGAACCTCCAGTCCAGAGTCTTCGCCCAGATCCACTCCGGTAATGCATTGCAGCGAGTCAAATAAGCAGGCTGGATCGTCGCGTAAATATTGGGCAACATCAAACCACTTTGCCGGTCTCAATTGTATATGCGTTTCCGATGATAATTCTTCGTCGACGGTATTAGGGAATTGGCTAGCAATAATACCAGCAAACTGCTGATTAGGAGATTGGGACGCCGGTTTTGATTCAGAGCCGGATTCCTCAGATTTTTCTTCAGCACTAGGTTCAGCAGATGTTTTCGCTGCTTCACGCTTGGCTTTTACTAGTGCGGCCTTAGCCTTGGAACGGGTAACGCGATCTTCAATATTATTAACCGCATCCATATCCCCTTGCAACGCTTTTTTAACAGCTTCTTTTATAAGCTGTTCTTGATTATCCGTCATGCAGTCTTTCGGGTAAGGGGACGTTCACTCTGAATTTTTTCCTGTAATTTTAATAATCCTTCAATTAATGATTCGGGCCTGGGCGGACACCCAGGGACATATACATCAACAGGGACTACCAGGTCTACACCTTTTAATACATGGTAGCCATGCTGCCAATAGGGACCACCGCTCGTGGCACAACTACCCATCGCAATTACGTATTTTGGATTTGCCATCTGCTCATATAATTTTTTAACCCGTAAAGACATTTTCATGGTTACCGTGCCGGCCACAATCATTACATCAGCCTGCCGGGGCGATGATCTGGGGATCATACCAATGCGCATCAGGTCATGGCGGCTGGCGGCCGTGGCCATCATTTCAATTGCGCAACATGCTAATCCAAATTGAAAAAACCATGGTGATGTTGATCTGGCCCAGCCCAATAGTTTATCCAGAGACGCAACGACTATATTATCCTGAAATTTATTTTCAAATACTCCCAATTGTTTCTCCTTCTGTTTGCAACTCTTTTTTACGATAACGGCCGCGACCATATTTAACATTATATTTCACCCAGTCGAGATCACCTTTTTTCCAGACATAGGCTAACCCAACAATCAGCACAACTAGAAAAATTCCCATTTCTACAAATGCCAGTAGACCCAGATCCTTGAACACCATCGCCCAAGGGAAAAGGAAGACAACTTCCACATCAAAAATTAAAAATATCAGCGCGATAACGTAAAAACGAATATTGAACTGTACCCAGGCGGAACCTTCCGGTTCCTCACCGCATTCGTAATTGGCTAGTTTATCCGGAGTTTTTTGGCTGGGCGCTACAAGCTTTTGAATTAGTAAGGGTACGTATACCAAAACAATGCCCAGCAGTGCGAAAATCAGAACGGTTCCAAAGTCTCGATACATTAATCTAATAGCTCAAAAGAAGCATTGAATTTAGCGGAATGCTTTTTCGGTAGTCAAGCCAAAGTTAGCTATAATTCCCTTCTGTAAAGCAATTGCTAACATTCTAGCCAATACGCTAAATTAGAAGACCATGTCTTGGATAAATTCCAGTATCGTTTCCATGATCCGCATCATGCCGCGCTGGTCCATCCATCCTTTTGCAAAAACCTATGTCGCTGGTGAGTCTGTACAAGAGACAGTATTGGTGGTTAAAAAGGTAAATGACCGCGGTTTTACCTGCACGCTGGATATACTCGGAGAACACGTTCAATCTGCCACAGAAGCGGAAAATATTACCCGGGAATACTGTGACCTGTATGATGTGATTACCGTAGAGAATATGAACTGCAATATTTCCATAAAACTAACTCACATTGGTCTTGCTTTGGATAAGAATATTGCAGTTAAAAATCTTGTACAAATCCTTAAACAGGCCAAGCTCCATAACAATTTCTGCCGAATCGATATGGAGAATTCTCCCTATACGCAGCAAACAATCGACCTATATAAAAACTGTGTATCTGATTACCCAAATATGGGTATCGTTCTACAAGCTTACCTGAAGCGGTCATTGGAAGATGCTCGCAATTTAAACCGGACAGGTTTTAACACTCGGGTATGTAAAGGGATTTATAATGAACGGGAAACTATAGCCTTAAAAGATAGGGCTGCGATCCAGGATAATTTTTTTAATATCACCAAAGAAATTCTTTCTGGTAACGGTTTTGCTGCCATAGCGACCCATGATATTCCTCTAATTGATCGTATTGATGAATGGATCGAATCTACCCAAGTTTCATCCAATCGGTTTGAGTTTCAGGTATTATACGGTGTTCCTATGGGTGGTCGCTTGGAACAATTAATGGATAAGGGGTACACAGTTAGACAATATGTACCGTTCGGTAAAGAATGGTTTGATTACTCTTTGCGCCGATTAAAAGAAAACCCAAAAATTATGTCTTATGTTTTAGGTAACTTGTTCAAACGATGAATTCTATAGAAGAGATAAATAAGATTTTCCAGATGAAAACTATCGCTGTGGTGGGAATGAGTCCTAAGGCTGAGCGACCCAGTCATTATGTATCAATGTACATGAAAGAGCAGGGTTATAATATTATTCCTGTCAATCCAGGTCATAATGAAATTGCCGGTATGAAGTCCTTCCCTTCATTGCTGGACATTCCACAAACAATAGATGTGGTAGATGTCTTTCGCCGTTCAGAATACGTTCTGCCCATAGCAGAAAGCGCAGTTACGGTCGGCGCGAAAGCCCTGTGGCTGCAGGATGGGGTGATCAACGAAGATGGGGCCGCGTTAGCGGAAAAGGCCGGTTTGCTGGTGGTAATGAACGATTGTATGCTCCGGCGACACCGGCAAATGCAAACTAATTAAATTTGAACTTCTCTCGAGCTCATAACCTAATCGGAGATTTTTTGAGCTTAATCGGGGTTTGTATTTGTGGACTTAAGTCAGTCTCATAACCCGATGGGTAGAATTTTGTGATCAAGTTTATTATTGGGTTCTTAGATTACTATGTAATTATTAATACAATAACTTTCTTTAATTGGTATCATATTGAATTTGGTAGTTGATTATATAAGTCTTTTTCTTTCGGAGATGTGGTCTCTTTGCCTGAATATGGCTCCTTTTCTTCTTATGGGAATGTTTGTTTCTGGACTTATTTCCATGTTTGTAAATAGCCGTTTAATTCTGAAGCATATAGGCTCAAAAAACTTTTTATCTATTTTTAAGTCCACGGTATTGGGGATACCTATTCCTCTATGTTCATGTGGCGTTATACCTGTCGCTGCTACCCTTCGGGAAGCAGGCGCATCAAAAGGATCCACCGTATCTTTTCTTGTATCTACTCCTCAGACAGGCATTGACAGCATTTTCCTGACGTATGGAATGCTTGGTCCTGTATTTGCATTATTCAGGCCTTTGGCTGCTTTTGTTTCTGGGATTTTTAGCGGTATAGTTATCAATAGCTTTGATGATGATCTGCATCATCATCTTCCTGATGCAGATGGTGTGCCCAATGCTAAAAAATCCTTGATTGAGAGACTGGAATCAGGACTTAGGTATGGATTTTTATCTCTACCCTCTGATATAGTGGTTCCCCTGTTTCAAGGGCTTCTTATAGCTGCGGCAATAGCCATTTTTATTCCCCCTGATTTTATTGCCGAATATTTTTCTTCCAGTCCGTATATCATGCTTTTTATGATGCTTGCCGTATCACTGCCTGTTTATGTCTGTGCAACGGCATCGATACCAATTGCTGTTGTCCTTATGGCTAAAGGTGTGTCTGCAGGAGCTGTTTTTGTGTTTCTGATGGCCGGGCCTGCAACCAACGCTTCTTCAATTGCCGTTGTAAAAAATATTCTGGGGCAAAAAACCATGTACCAATACCTGCTTCTTATTTCATCTACAGCGATTGTATTTGGTTTTTTCCTCGATTCTTTTGTAACCATCGTACATCCTACCATGTCAAGTTTTTCGCATATTCATGCAGTTAATAGTTACGGGTCGCTTTTCTTAACGATTTTATTTCTTCTGATCTTGATTAATGCCTACGTCTATAAGTATAAAGGTGAGGTGTCAAAACCTACTAATGGTGGGAATGATTTTGATAGGTCACAGGACCGTCTGTCAATTGTGGTTGATGGTATGACGTGTAGCCACTGCAAGGCAAGTGTAGAGAGCGCAGTTTACAGCTGCAGCAGTGTTGAGAGCGCATCTGTTGATCTATTAACCGGCCAGGTTATAGTGCTAGGAAGCGGCCTTGATGAGAGTGCCATAAAAGATAAAATAAAAGGCAAAGGATTCTCATTAAAATAAATAACTTGCACATATTTTGTGTCATTACGATTGATTATTAAACTTTCATTGGGTTTATCCTTGATACTCCCGGTGCTTCAATGAAAAAGGAGAAGTGATGAAGACATTCCATAAAGAACTATGGTTTCATATTCCTGAACGAATGGGATTTGTCAATATTACATCTGATGTGAAAACTGCTGTTGATGAAAGTGGCATTCGGGATGGGTTGTGCTTGGTCAATGCTATGCATATTACAGCATCTGTATTCATCAATGATGATGAATCGGGGCTACATGAGGATTACAAGCGCTGGCTGGAAGAAATTGCCCCATTTGATCCAAGCCCGGAAAAATACCATCACAACAAAACCGGAGAAGACAATGGAGATGCTCACCATAAACGGCAGATTATGGGCAGAGAAGTGGTGGTGGCTGTAACGGACGGGAATCTGCATTTTGGGACTTGGGAACGAATCTTTTATGGTGAATTCGACGGCAAGAGGGACAAACGGGTATTGGTTAAAATCATTGGTGAATGAGATGTTTTTCAGAAAAGAACTTAGATTCCCAACTGACCGCCGGGAAAACCTCGTTGATATTACGGAAGAGATAAATGCAGTCATCTCTGAATCGGGTTTAGACAGCGGGGTGTGTAATATCTATGTACCTCATGCCACTTCCGGAGTGGTGGTAAATGAAAATGATGATCCCAACATCATTGAAGATGTTTTGGAAACATTACGCAAGATGGCGCCAAAAGGTTCGTTTCTCCATGATAAGATAGACGGAAATGGCGATGCTCATGTGAAATCTGCTATTATGGGCCCCAGTGAATCCATTCCTTTTGAAACTGGACGGATGCTGCTTGGTACCTGGCAGAGTGTCATGTTGTGTGAATTCGATGGACCAAAATACGAGCGAAAAGTGATTGTGACACTGTTCACAGGTTAAATATTATAACACAAAATACAAATTAGTTTAAATCTCAAATTAAGCCCCACATTCGTGGGGTGTAATATTGCTATTATGAAGCGATTCCCTAATGTGAGTCCCAGATGAAGCGAGTTGGGTTGGCCCTGGTCGGATTGGGTAATGTAGGACGCCGTTTCCTCAGGCTTCTCATTGAGCACGACGACACGCTTAGAGAGAAGTATGGCCTTACCTTCAGCGTCCATTGTGTCGTTGACAGCAGCGGTGTCGCGGTCAGTGATGATGGGTTCGATCTCGCCCACTTGCTGAAACACAAAGGGTGTGGATTGAAGCTTCGTAAGTTACGAGAGTTTGACGAAGGCCTGACCCTGGCGGTAGCACTTGACAGCGTCCAATGCGAGATTCTTCTGGAAGCGTCACCGGTTGACCTCAACACGGGGAATCCAGGTCTCTCTAATTGTAGGACAGCGCTGGATCACGGGCTGCACCTCGTATTGGCCAACAAGGCTCCATTGGCGCTTGCTCAAGCAGAGCTTGATCGTCTCGCGGCGGATGTTGACGTGGGTATCCTCTACAGTGCAACGTTTTGTGGCGGGCTTCCTGTGCTCAACATTGTCAGGCGTGACATGGTTTGCGGCAAAATTTTAGGCTTCCGAGGTATCTTCAACTCCACAACGAATTTCATTCTGGAAGAAATGCTCAAGGGGCGCAGCTATGCAGACGCGCTCAGCGAAACTCAAGAACGAGGGATTGCTGAAGCTGATCCGAGCATCGATGTCGGTGGCTGGGACACTGCCGCCAAGCTCGTCATCGCCGCGAACAGTATCGTGGACGCAATGATAACGCTCGCAGACGTGAGAGTGAGTGGCATTGAAGACGTGCAGCTCGATTGGCTGGAGCAATGCCGTAGGGAAGGCTCAGTTCTTAAACTCGTGGCTACTGCCGAACGTATTGATACCGAATGGCGTTTCCAAGTCGAGCCTACGCCTATGCCAGTCGCAAGCTTTTTGGGCAGTTGTAGCGGTTGGGAGATGGCAATAGAAATTCAGAGTGATATTTACGGAAAATCGTTTCACAAATTGTGGGAGCGTGAACCCGTGCCAACAGCGGCGTCGATGCTCAGAGATGCTGTGCACTTGGCAACGATGGGACGCCAGGGTTCGCTATAGCTCTATGAAACGCCTCTGGTTCAAATAGCCTCCTCACGGCGGGGTTTGTATTTGTGGACTTAGGTCAGTCTCATAACCCGATGATAAATGTATATTATCAATAAAAAAAATTATTTATTAATTTTGATTAATTGAATAGTAATCTTAATAAACTACGGTATAATCCGTGCTCAATAACTTATAATAATTAATACTAATACTAAAATATGAACTATACAAAAAATGAAAACAGAGAATCTTTTTTGAATTTTTCTTTAAAAGGTGAACTAATAAAAGCTATCAAAGAGCTTGGCTTTAATCATCCAACGCCTATCCAGCAGAAAGTTATTCCACATTTAATGTCCTCTAATCAAGATTTGATTGCTTCTGCGCAGACTGGGACAGGAAAGACAGCTGCATTTGGCTTACCTTTATTAGATTTGACCAATACCCGGGATACCAATGTTCAGACACTTATTTTATGTCCTACACGAGAACTTTGTATTCAAATTACAAATGACCTAATAAGTTATTCCAAATATATAAAGATGATAAAAATTTTAGCAGTTTATGGAGGAGCTAAAATTCAAAAACAAATAAGTTCATTAAAAAAAGGACCTCAAATTGTTGTTGGCACTCCAGGTAGGACAAAGGATCTAATAAGAAGAAAAAAGTTATTTATTGGAAATATTGATCGTTTGATCTTGGATGAAGCAGACGAAATGCTATCAATGGGATTTAAAGATGATCTTGAAACAATTATTAACACAACATCAAAGAAAAAACAAATTTTACTTTTTTCAGCAACAATGCCTCCTAAGGTTGTTATGGTTACAAAAAAATACATGAGAAACTCTTTAGAGATAGCTGTTGCGCGGGTAAACCGAGCTGCTGATAATGTTCAGCATATATTTTATATGGTACAAGCAAAAGACAGATACGAAGTAGTAAAGCGAATTGCAGATATGAACCCAGATATATATGGAATTGTATTTTGTCGTACACGTAGGGAAACCAAAGAAGTTGCTAATAAACTAATGAATGATCATTACAATGCTGATACTATACATGGGGATTTATCCCAAGCTGAAAGAGATGATGTTATGGGGCGTTTTAGAAAACGTCAATTACAAATCTTAGTAGCAACAGATGTAGCCGCCCGTGGATTAGATGTTGAAGATTTAACTCATGTGATTAATTATAATTTGCCTGATGATGATGAAATATATACCCACAGAAGTGGAAGAACTGGTAGAGCAGGAAAAAAGGGCGTATCAATGGTTATTATTCATGGACGTGAAATAAGAAAATTAAAAGATATAGAAAGAACGTGTGGTATATCCTTTACAAAGAAAGATGTTCCAAATGGATTAGACATATGTAAGGAACGTTTGTATGCACTTATTGACAAAATTGAGAAAGTCAATGTTAATGAAGAGCAAATAGAGCCATTTTTGCCATATATTTACGAGAAACTAAATTGGCTGGATAGAAAAAAACTCATTAAGCACTTTGTATCAACTGAATTCAATAGATATTTATCATATTACAAAAATTCTAAAGATATTAATGTAGAAGCCCATGAGAAGGGAAATCCAAAAAGGAAAAAAAATAATAGAAAAAAATTCTTTAATTCAAAAAAAAATAATAGAAAAAATAAACGGTACAAAAGAAAAAGAAAGAAGTAATTACACGTTTATTTTTTGATCTAAAAAAAATACTTACAGATTAAATCGACGCCCATTCGTCCTCCAGCCAATTGAAAAAAGAAGAAGCTGCGTGAGACTCATAACCCGATGGGTGGATTTATTAACCCAAGCGACCTGCTTGATAATCTTCAAAAGCCTGCAATATTTCACCTCTGGTATTCATTACAAAAGGGCCTCCGCGAGCCACCGGTTCGTTTAGTGGCATTCCTGCAACCAAGATAAATCGAGTGTTGTTTACTGTGGCAGTACACCTAAATACACCCTCTGTGCTCAGGATGGCAAGATGACTTTTTGAGACCGTTTGCCCGCAAGATATTGATCCTTCATATACATAGCAGAAGCCATTCCATCCATTTTCTATGGGTATAATAATTTCAGATCCAGTATCTAGTAATATATCATAATAAAGTATACCGGTGTGAGATATCCCAGGACCGGTGATGCCCAAAAATGTACCTGAAATGATTTTAACTTGCCCTCCTGGGACATTTACGATTGGAATCTTATCAGCAGGTATATCATTGTAGGCAGGTTCGATCATTTTCTTTTCCTTAGGGAGGTTCAGCCACAGTTGAAATCCCCTGACCAGACCCTCCGTCTGCTCGGGCATCTCACTGTGGATAACACCCTTTCCTGCAGTCATCCACTGTACTGATCCATCGGTAAGATATCCTTCATTACCTGCTGAATCCTTGTGCCGAAATTTCCCATTTAGCATATAGGTTATTGTTTCAAATCCCCTGTGAGGGTGAGGCGGAAATCCGGCAATGTAATCATCGGGGTCATTACTGCCGAATTCATCCAGTAATAAAAACGGATCCAGCATATTAAGCTCAGGTGAACCGATGATGCGGGTGAGATTCACTCCAGATCCGTCACTCGTTTGGATACCCTTTACATTTTGCTGAACAGTCCGGGTCTTTGTATTCTCAGCTGTCAATTTCTTTTTATCATCAATATCTTAGTTGTCCACACACACCTTGGTCAATAGTTCATATTATTTTCACTTCACTTGTGCAAATGGTCAAAAAGATGGCTGAATATTTATTTATCTATTGGCAATTTAGGGCGAAAAACGTTTTTCCCTTCAAACTGTTTTGTCCCATTGACGTAGCTGTAATATTTTCTGCACTCGCAGGAAAGATATTCAATATCGATGGGTTGAAATGCCCGTTTGGCTTCTGGCCAGTATTCTTTTTGCAACGCAATCATTCTGTCGCATGTTTGCTGATGATCGTCTAAGTCAAAATGTGCCTGGAGTCGATCTAGGTAAGCAACAGCACCAATGCCTGTGGGAACATGGCTTCCTGGATCAATTATATCTGGGTGAAACCAGGCCAAATCAATGATGGCCATAAAAATAGGGAAGTCGTTTTGCATTCTAAATAGAGCGTTCACCGCATTGGTAGCTTTGATCACATCACCTTGAGCTCCGGTGATAGTCTCAGTTAATGATTCTTTGATTTCTCCAAAAAGTATAGTGGCTGCATCGAACCGTGAGTATTGCATCCCTTCCCAATGCACCGGTTCAACAGGGTAAGCCGTCACGTTACACCAAGGCTCAATAGTTTCCAGTTTTTTACGTAATTCTTTGGGCCTAGAAAGAATTTTTATCGATAATTTTCCTAGAGTCTCTTGCCTATTGCACCAGCGAGCGAAAAACAGGGCATGAATCAAAGCAGATAGATCTTTTTCTAAACTTCTGGCGAAACGCAGGATAGCCTTGCTGCCGCGGTCGTCTTCGCGAAATACATTCAAGAATCGACCCTGTTGAAAGGTCGGGTCCTCTGTCCACGGATCCGGAGCGCCGCTCTCTCGAAGGAACCGAATCTGTTCCCGTTCGCGACAAAAATCAAAAAAAGCGGATACAGGGTCATCAAGCACTAATCCATCAAGTGCTGTGGCATAAGGATTGTGAAATTCATTCATTTAAGTAGCAATTATAAAACAACAAGCCAATTTATAATAGAAGAGATGTTGGGCTCATAGCCCGAAGGTCGGAGGTTCGAATCCTTCCCCCCTACAATGAAAACCTGTCTTTTGACGGGTTTTTTGTTTTTTTATAGCTAGCAAATTATCTCATATCTATAATTAAAGTATATTTACATAAAAAATAATTATTATCTAAATTCGTAGGAACTTATTTAATTGGTTTGAGTGCAAGATTTTATCTAATTAGGGGAAAAACATGAGATATACTATTCAAATTTTAATTACAGCTTTTCTAATTATGATGGCTGGTTGTCAAAATAGTGGCACAGAACCAGTAGGGGGATCTGATGCGGAATTAATCCAAGCTATTATTGACGCTGATAAAATCAGCGTTGGCATGGATGGTTTGCCATCCAACTCAAAAATAATCGTTGAAGAAGATTATAATGAATATGATGGTATTGATGCAAAAAAGGCATATGGGTTAGGCTACGAAGTAAGCATGGATGGTAAAGGCCATAAAATGGGTCACCGTTGTGAAGTCTATTTCAATCTGGAAGGCAGGAAATTAGATCCTAATGATAAAAGAGGAGATAAATCTGATTGGGATAGAGATGATGATAAAGGCGACTGGAAATGTTTTGACCTAGTTTTACCTGTCACGTATGTGATGCCTGATGGCTCAACGATTACCGTAACAAGTGATGAGGATGATGGCTGGGCAGAGATCAAGGCCTGGTATGAGGCTAATCCTGATGCTGAAGAAAAACCTGCGTTACAATATCCAGTAGATATTTCGTTTGAAACCAGGGAAGGTAGTACAACCCTTACAGTTACCAATGATGAAGAGCTGAGAGGTGCGTATGGACGCTGTGGTGGTGGCCGAGATTATGAAGATAGAGAATGTTTTGACCTTGTATACCCTGTTACATACTTAATGCCTGATGGATCAACGATTACGGTAGAGAATGATGAAGATTGGGATCCAATAAAGAATTGGTATGATGCAAATCCTAACGCTGAAGGGCGCCCTGAACTACAGTATCCAGTGGATGTTGTATTAGATGATGAGACTTTTACTGTTAATAGTGCTGAAGAAATGGGTGAAATCAAGCGTGAATGCTGGGAAGATGAAGGTAGAGAATGTTTTGCACTGGTATATCCAGTAACATTTGTTATGTCCGATGGTTCAACGATTACGGTTGAAACTGATGATGAAGCAGGTTGGCAAGAAGTAAAAGACTGGTATGATGCAAATCCTGAGTCTGATGAACGGCCTACTTTAGAGTACCCTGTAGATATTGTTTATGAGACAGACGCAGGAGATTCCACAGTTACGATTAATAATGAAAGTGAAATGGAAGCAGCGAAGGATGAATGTTGGGATGAGTGGAATGATGAAGAGGATGACAGAGAATGTTTTGAGCTAGTCTTACCCGTTACCTTTGTAATGCCTGATGGATCAACCATTACTGTAGAAAATGATGAAGGTTGGGGCAATCTTAGGGACTGGTATATGAATAATAATGAAACAGAAGAAGAACCAGCATTACAATATCCTGTAGATATATCCTATGAAGATGGTACGACCCTGACCATTAATAGTGATGAAGAAATGGAAGCCGCAGAAGAAGATTGTAGTGATGATGAAGATGGTAATAGGCCTTAATAGACCAAATTATTAATATGACTTACTACCCCCCTAGTTAGGTCATATAAAACAATAAAGTCCTGATAAAATTCAGGACTTTATTGTTTATAGAATATTTCTGGCAGATTATTTACTCATAATGGTTGTCAAATTATCAATTAAAGTTGTCCCCGGATCATCGCAGAATCGTATAATAGGCTGGTTGGGGAATGCGCTGAAAATACACGTTAGCGCTCAGCCCGAACAGGGCCGTGCGAATGCTGCCTTAGAAAAGATCCTAGCCAGTACGCTAGTAATACCTGCAAAAAATATTAAGGTAATCGCAGGAAAAACATCTCCATGGAAAATTGTAGAATTAACGGGCCTTACTAAGGCAGAGGTTAACAAAAAACTAGCAAAATATGGATTACCAAAATAATTACTGAGATTAAAGTAATCTGAATGAATCAGTTATACTTATAAATTATTCCTCACCCCGGACACCCCAACCCAGTTTGGTCCGCAAGGTATTAAAATAATTCGAATCTGTGAAATTCACCATGTTAATTTCGAATGGAGCTTTCTGAATCACAACTTTTGCAGTTGATTTAAGGTATTCAGTTACCTGGCCATCAACAGCCAGAGCCATATCATCCCCACCATCAACGGGAAATGAAATTTCCAGGATCTGATCATCTGGAAAAACAATAGGACGCAAGGTCAGCGTATGGGGACAGATAGGGGTGACCACCATTGAACCAAATGTTGGCATCACAATGGGTCCGCCGGAAGCTAGGGAATAGGCAGTGGATCCTGTCGGTGTAGCTACAATCAAACCATCCGCTTTGTATTTAGCCACAAAATTATCATTGGCCAATAATTCACAGGTAAGTAGGCGGTGAGATTTCCCGCGGTCCACTACAATATCATTCAGTGCAATAAATGTCTGTGGCTCGCTGCCATTATTCACAATACATCTTATAACCATGCGCTTTTGAATATTAAAATCACCTGCGGCTACTGCGTCCAGGCGCGTAAACATGTCATCCAGAACCACTTCTGCCAGAAATCCCAATTCACCCAGGTGAATACCCAAAATAGGCGTACTGCGATTACCAACAGCTCGAGCCAATGAAAGAATGGTTCCGTCACCGCCGAGAGTCAGAATGAAATCCAGCTTCGCAAAATCATCGGCACTTTCTATAAGTTGATAATTATAATCGTGATCTTTCAGTTGGGCCTCAATTCTGGTGGTGATGTATAAATCAAGGCCCCTCTCCTTGGCCCAGGATACAATATCAGGCAATACCTTCCAAAATGCAGGTTTATCCGTATTGGCCCAAATGCAAAAACTGGTTGGCTTATTCAATCTATATCTTCCAGGGACAAATTGCCGCCAGAATCCTTCAGCAATAGTTGAATCTTTTGTTCGGCAGCTTCAAGTCTTGATTTGCACGTTTCAGTTAGTGTAATACCCTCTTCAAAAAGAGTCATGCTATCTTCCAGTGATAAATCACCCGATTCCAGCTTGGTGACAATATCCTCCAGACGCTTGAATGCTTCCTCAAATTGGATTTGTTTATCTTTTTTCGCCATAATCTAATATTACAAAGACTAGATGGTTCGAGGGTCTATTTTTTCTTGTTTGCTCTTTTGGCCCGGAAAGTACCTTTAAAGGTCTGTAACTCAAAAGGATCCCCTTCTTTTAGATCTTGCGGATCACGTATAATTTTCTGATCAGTTTCACGATAAGCGATAGAATATCCCCTGGAAAGAATATTCATCGGGTTCAATGCCAGCAGTTTTTCATTCGCCCCAGCAAATTTTCCAGAAAAGCCCTGGATCCCCAGCCGATAGGCTTGCACCATTAAATGGACCAGTTCCCGGGAATGGGTACGATGCTGTTTCAATAATTGACTTGGTTGCTGTAGGACAAAACGGTCTTTCGCGCTATCCAGTCCCTGCCAGCGTTTTTGCAAATCACGCTGCATGGCCGAAGCCAGGTTTCGCTCGTAACCATGAATATATTCAATCAGATCACTTGCCGCAGGTGAAACAACCTCCGCTGCCGCTGACGGCGTAGGCGCACGCATATCCGCCACCAGATCGGAAATGGACAAGTCTGTTTCATGGCCTACAGCAGAAATGATCGGAATGGAGCACGCAAATATGGCCCGTGCTACTGATTCTTCATTGAAGGGCCACAAGTCTTCCAGTGATCCACCACCCCGCCCGATGATGATCACATCCACAGCGTTAAATGCTGCCATGTCATTTATTGCTTCAGTTAGATCAAACGCTGCTTTATCACCCTGGACGCGGGAAGGTTTGAGAATTACATCAACGTGAGGCGCACGGCGGTCCAGTACCTGGAAAATGTCACGGACAGCGGCACCGGTCTGGGAAGTGATCACACCAATGCACCTGGGATAAACCGGCAGTTTCTGTTTTATTTCCTGGTCAAACAGACCTTCCGCTGCTAACTGTTTCTTCAGTGCTTCGAAAGCCAGGTATAGGGTCCCAATTCCAGCCGGTTCCATTTTCTTGGCCACTATCTGGTATTGTCCCCGGGCCTTATATACAGTCAAATCTCCCTGCAGCAGTACCTGCATGCCATTTTCCGGTTTGAAATGTAAAAATTGATTAAACCCCTTGAACATGACGCCCCGGATTTCCGCTTTCTCATCCTTGAGTGTAAAATACATATGTCCTGATCCATGGTGTACAAAATTTGAAATTTCACCGGAAATCCACAAAATAGGGAAGCTGCCTTCCAACACATTTTTGATCTGCTGGGTAAGATCAGATACGGATATGGCCTGCGGCTCGGGTGTGCTCATCGTTTCGGTGGTGATGGTTGTCCAGCCTCGTTCCAGCAATAGACCCACATTGCTGCTATACGTAGTACTGCCATTTCTATTCGATCCTGTACCAGATCAGCGGTTTGATCATATAAAGATTGTAAGTAAGGACCTTCAAAAGAAAGGATGTCGTAGCTGTTTAATTGCTGCTGTTCACTTAATGAAAGAAATTTTCGTGCTTTCGTATCCGCGTTAAGGATCTGCTGCATAGTAACATAGGATTCTCGTACGATATTCATCGAGAAATCAACTACGCTGCTAGAAACCAGTGGCAATGGACCTGTGGGGCGAATACTTTTTACGTGTTCATCCACCATACGTCCTTCCCAGCGAAAATGGATCCCATCATTGCCTGTTAGCTGGCCATTATAATTTTCCACAACATGAAGCGGCACATGAATATCGCTTATATAATGACCGAGAGTGCTCATGTGAAAAATAGCTTCATCCCAGCGCTTGTTTTTCAACATATAAATCACTCTGTTGCAGGTCTCATCGATGGCCCAGGGACCATATCCCCATTTCCCTATCATAT
>Ga0257109_1000212_pt1 | contig 17969 bp, 22 predicted proteins | sample LP_taG_8_FD_191566 | JGI IMG/M metagenome (GOLD analysis project Ga0257109, IMG submission 191566) | Marine microbial communities from Northeast Subartic Pacific Ocean, Canada - LP_J_2011_P26_2000m | ecosystem: Environmental > Aquatic > Marine > Oceanic | place: Canada: Northeast Subartic... | reverse complement strand
ATGATAGTGTGCTACCTACCTGCTGACAATGTTGAGGAGTGGCTTCACCTGCCTTCTTTCCATGCAGAAAAGATATTACTACTGCTGGTTTCCCATTTAAAATATTGATGCTTTTGCCTTCTTTATTAGTAATTGGTTGAGGGCACTTAAAGTTTTTGTGTGCAAGATGATTTTGTAAATTAATAAAAAAGGGCAAATCCTCTATTTTGACTCTTTTTTCAAAGATTGTAAGTATAAAGATATCTTTTGAAGTAGTAATTTTGTAATTGGTGTTTTCTATACCCTCTAAAATACCTTCAAATTTTTCTAATGTTCCAATATCGTATTTTTGAAGAAAAGATAAGAGATCTTCTTTATTCACAGGTGAAAAAACAGCCATACCTTAAATCACTGTCTTTAATTGTTGAGGGATTTTAAAGTTGACGTTTTCAGGAGTAAAATCAGACTCATGCAATTTTATTTTATACTTCTTTTGTATGATTTGAATAAAGTTTTGTACTAATATTTCAGGTGCTGAAGCACTAGCAGTTAAACCTACATTATTAAGATTTTTGAACTTTCTTAGGTTAAATATTTCTAAATTTTCTATTAATATACTTTCTTTGGCGCCGTATTGTTTTGCTACTTCTACAAGGCGAAGCGAGTTCGATGAATTATGCGAACCAATAACAATGAAAAGATCACAACGCGAGGCAATTTTTTTTATTGCATTTTGACGGTTGGATGTTGCGTAACAAATATCATTTTTACGAGGTTCGATTACATTTGTAAATTTTTTTTTAATAGACTGTATAATGGATTCAGTGTCATCCACAGAAAGAGTTGTTTGAGTGACGTAGGCAATTTTTTGATCTCTTTTGATAGGAAGATTATTCAGATCTTCTTCTTTTTCAATTAAGTAGATGGGTGTTTGTATTTGTCCCATTGTACCTATAACTTCAGGGTGATTGCGGTGCCCAACGAGAATGATGGGAACGTGTAACCGCTCAAAATTTTCCACTTCACGGTGTATTTTACTGACAAGTGGACAAGTGGCATCAAAGAAGAGCAGGTTTAAATTTTTTGCTTCTTTTGGTACTGATTTTGGAACTCCGTGTGCAGAGAAAATAACAGGCCGTGTACGATCTTCAATTTCTTCTAACTCATCAATAAAAACAGCTCCTTTTACTTTTAAATCTTCTACTACGTATTTGTTATGAACAATTTCGTGACGTACGTAAATAGGACCTCCATATTTTTTAATGGCTTCTTCCACCATCAATACCGCACGTTCTACTCCTGCACAAAATCCCCTGGGACCGGCAAGATAAATATTGATTACATCCGATGTCATAATTATTTGTTTAATAGATTTGTGTCTATATACTTCTTTTGATATTTATATTAATTAAGTCGTATAGTGAAAAATATTATTTTTTTTATTTCGCTTTTGATGTTGATTAGTTGTGGATCCAACCCTCTGTCGACATCAAAAAAAGAGTTCATTAAATGCCCCACAGTCTTATTTGCAGCTGAACATAAAAAATATTTGAGAATTAATGCCTCTGCTATTAGCGTAGATGATGTTGCATACAAAGCGGAAATAAACAATTATAATTTTTCCAAGGGTTGTTTTATAAATGATAATAATTTCACTGCCTCCTTATCGATCCTATTTATTGTCAAGCCTCTGATAAAGGAACAAAATATTATTACCCTTCCATTTTATCTTGCTATTCTTGATAAGGAAAAAAAATTACGTGATATTCAATATTATTACATAGAAGGTGATTTTAACAAAAATTTGGAGACAGAAACTAAGGAATTTGTCGAAACGGATCTTAGCAAAACGATAACAATTAATATACCAGACGTAGACGAAATGATTACAATTGTTGTTGGATTTATGTTGGATAAGCAACAATTGGAAATTCTAAATTAATTTTTAAAAACTGAGCTTAATTCTTTTATTGATCGATTAATAAGATTTTGTTTTTCGTTTTGGTCTAATTTCTTTTTTAGAATAGTTACGGCTGCTTCAATAGCTGTTCGTGAAATATGTTGTTGAATTGCGGCACTGGCATCTCTTGTCATTTGTTCAATTTTAGCCGTGGCCAATAAGTTGCGTTTATCAATTTTTTCTTTTAGTTTTTCCTCAGCTTGCGATTCCAAAATCTGTATTTTTTCTTTGGCATCTTTGTGAATATTTTCAATTTCTATTTGAACATCATTTTGGCGTTTTTTTAAATCACTGAGAGTATTCTGCGTTTCATTCTTAATATTTTCTGCCTCCTCAATACTATTTTTTATATCCTGAATTTTACTATTAAGGGTTGTGCCAAGCATTTTTCGAATAGGATTAAAAACAGCAACTACGAAAATAATAAAGGCTATTGCAACCCAAAACTGCGGATCAACAAACATAATTAGTTTATTACTTTTGGTTGTAATTGATCGACAGTATCCTTAATTTCATTATCATTTACTGGGATATTAGAAATTTTTGAGAGTGTAAGCTTAGCAATCAAGTAAGTTTGATCATGTATCTGCTTTAATGAATCTTTTATATTTTTTTCAATTGTAGTTGCGGATTCTTCTATTGTATTACTTAAGTTGTTATCTAACTTATGTAATTCCTTAGTTGCATGATTTTGAAATTTAGTTGAAGCTGTTTTAATTAACTCAGATGTTTCTAATCGTGCATTACGCAATTGTTGATCAATTTGTTTCTGTATTTCCTCAGCCTCAGCCTGAAGTTGTTTTGCTGATGTAATATCATCATCAATTTTACTTTCTCTTTTTTCCAACACAGAACTGATTCGAGGTAATGATATTCGCCATAGGAATATAAATAAGAAAGTGAATGTAACAACCAACCAAAAAAGCTGAGAGATAAAAAATTCTGTTTGTTCTAACTGTGGCACTATAAAATTTATTTTTTATTACGTAAATAATATAACCAGAGCGATAACAAGTGCGAATAGTGCAATTGCTTCTACAAGCGCAAACCCTAACATTGTCATTGTAAAAACTTCACTACGTGCAGCTGGGTTACGACCAACGGCTTCAATAAATGAAGAAAAAATACTTCCAATTCCAATACCGGAACCTACTACACCGATAACGGCTAGTCCCGCTCCTATTAATTTTGCTGCTTCTACTTCCATAAATCCTCCTTAGTTGTTAATGTAAATGTAATGCATCATTTATGTATAAGCAAGTTAAGATAGCAAATACATACGCCTGCAAAAATGCGATTAATATTTCTAAACCAGTTAATGCAACTATGAATGCTAAGGGTAAAACACCACTATAAAAAGGCATTGTTATTACAAACATGGCAAAGACTTTTATGAGTGTATGACCTGCCAACATGTTGGCAAAAAGTCGGACAGACAAGCTGATTGGTCGCGATAGATAAGAAATTACCTCAATAGGGATTAATAGAGGTAACATATACCAGGGCAAACCGGGAATAACAAAAAAAGAAAAAAAATGCATACCGTGTTTGGCGAAACCTAGAATAGTGACACCAATAAAAACAATCGCGGCTAGGGCAAATGTAACAATGATATGGCTTGTAAACGTGAAGCTATAGGGGAGCATACCCACCATATTGCCAATTAATACAAACATAAAAATAGTAAAAACAAAGGGAAAATATTTTCTCCCTTGCTCACCAACTGTGTCTTTTAGTAATTGTGCAATAAAACCATAACTGAGCTCGGAGATTAACTGTAAACGGGAAGGAATAATTGATCGCGTATTAACAGAAAGAGTTAAAAAAAGAGTGATAACTGCTATAGTAATCACCATGGCAAGAGACGAATTGGTAAAGGCAAGATCCACACTACCCACCTCAAAGTGCACAAAAGGTGTAATCTCAAACTGTTCAAGCGGACTGTGATTTTCTCCTGAAGCTGACATTTTATATCTGTGTGATATTTGAATTCTTATTGTTTTTCAATGCGACGCATTACACGATAAATATTTAAAAATCCAGCAAATGCGCCAAGAATGAAAAAAATAATCAGTCCAAAAGGTTTGGTATTAAAGTAATTATCCACAAGAAGCCCGATACCTACACCTATGACTAAAGCAGCTACTAACTCTGTACTTATTTTAAATCCAAAGCTAACACCACTTTCTTTTTTAGACATCGATTCGGATTGATGACTTTTTTCGATACTGTTAATTTTTTTCTTTAAGTCAGAAATCTTGTCATTATTATTATTCATTTTCTCTTATTTGAACAGCTTTCTCTAAATCTACGGATACAAGTTGTGAAACACCTTTTTCAGGCATCGTCACTCCAAATAACCTGTTAACTCTAGCCATGGTCATTCGATGATGTGTAATAACAAGAAATTTCGTTAGAGAATTTTGAGAAATTTCTTCTACCAATGAACAAAAACGATCAACATTTGTATCATCAAGTGGGGCATCAACCTCATCAAGAACACAAATAGGGGCTGGATTGGACATAAACACAGCAAACAGTAAAGATAGTGCGGTTAAGGCTTGTTCCCCACCAGACATTAGTGTCAGGTTTTGCAATTTTTTTCCAGGCGGACTTGCATAAATTTCTAATCCCGCTTCTAAAGGATCGCTTTCATCTGTGAATTTTAAATAGGCTTTTCCTCCTCCGAAGAGTTGAACAAATAGTCTTTGAAAATGTTCATTTACCACACCGTACGAAGCAAGTAAGCGTTGACGACCTTCAGTATTTAATGTGTCAATGGCTTCACGTAATTTTGAAATTGCCGCTAGTAGATCAGATTGATCCTTTTTAATTATATTTACCTTTTTTTCCAATTCTGCTCCCTCTTGCTCTGCTAACAAATTAACACCCCCTAAACGTTCTTGTTCACCAATAAGACGTTCTAGTTTTCTCTCTAGATCTTCTAATGAGGGAAGGGTTTTGTTGGGATTAATTTTTGCTACTTCAAATAAAGCCTCCATTTTTATGCTTAATCTTTCCCGTACCTGATCCGTTAGTTGGTGAATAGTTTCATTTAATGTTCCAATAACGCCTTCAATGCGAATTTTTTCTTCTCGTAATTCATTGAGCTTTACTTCCTCTAATTTTAATTTTTTGTTTATTTCATTAGCTTGTTGTTCCGTGTCACGAAGTTTTGCAGCAACTTTATCATAAGTGATTTTATTTTCAGTAATTAAATTTTGTAAACGTGTTTTTTCTGAAGAGATATTTTTGGGCATGGATTCCATTTCTAATAAATCATTATTCAATGTTTTTTTTCGTTCGTGCAATTCATCAATTCTTTTTTGTGCTGTGATCATGATGTCTTGCCATTGTTTTTCTTCAGCAGATAATTGTTTTAGGCGCCTGTTTTTTAATTGTTCTAACACGGCTTTGGTTGATGTACTTTGTTTGCCTTTAGAGGTAAAGCCATCCCAACGCCAAATTTCCCCTAGTTCACTCACCAAAATCTGACCATCAGAAAGGTTATTTTGAAGATCGTTAATATTTTCTTTATTTTGAATAAAACCTATATATTCCAAGCGTTTTTTGAGGTTATCGGGAGCTTTAATGATAGTTGAAAAAGGGATAATCCCCTCTGGAAAACTTGACTGATTGTTGCTTTGTAGTGTTCGCCAAAAGGACGAATGTTTATCACTAATAGAGGCCATTAATTCATCAGAAAAAACAGCAGCAAGAGCTTTTTCATATCCATCTTCAAAGTTTAAGTAATCAATTATAGGATTGTTATTTGTTGAAGATGTTACACGATTCAAATCATCATTACTTTCTTCAACAAATAAATCCCCTTGTTGTTTTTCCAACAATGATTTTTCACCACGAACACGAGATAAGTTTTCTTGAGCATCATCAAATAAAAATTTTTCTCTATTGCTATCGTTTTTAATTTGCTCAATGCGTATTTGAATCTCCTCAATAGCTGTGTTAGCACGCTCAATTTCTTTTTCCTGGTTATCAAGATTAATAGAATTGCGTTGTAATTCTGCTGCAATTTTATTTTCTTCTAAACGTAAATTAGGAAGGGATTGTTGCACATTTTCATAGCCTATATTAATTTTAGCAACTACTTGTGTTTGGTCAACTACCAGGCCATTTTGTTTATAAATTTTTTGTGTTGTTTCTTCCAATTTATTTTTTTCTATTTGCCATTTTTGATAGAATACAGTTGCCCTTGCACGAGTAATATCTTTTTGAATATTTTTATAACGCTCTGCCTGTTTCGATTGTTTTTTAAGAATTTCCAATTGTTCATCTTGTGTTTCAAGTACATCTTTTACACGTTCTAAATTATTTTCTGTTGAATTTAGTCGAAGTTCAGCTTCATGCCGCCGTGAATGCAATCCTGTAATGCCAGCTGCTTCTTCAAGTAGGCTTCGGCGTTGTTCCGGTTTAGCTGCAATAATTGCCCCTACTCTTCCTTGGCTTACCATGGAAGTTGATCTTGCTCCCGTAGAGGCATCCGCAAATAAAAGTTGTACATCTTTAAGGCGAACTTCTTTTCCGTTTACGCGGTATTCGGAACCCTCTCCTCTCCAAATACGGCGTGTTACTTCTATTTTATCATTTTGATTAAAAATACTCGGGGCCTTGCGCTCAGAGTTGTCAAGATCTATGGTTACTTCTGCTATATCCCATGCAGGGCGATTGGAAGTACCATTAAAAATAACATCATCTAACTCACTTCCTCGCATTTGTTTAGGAGAAAGTTCACCCATCACAAAGCGAAAAGCTTCTACAAGATTAGATTTTCCACAGCCGTTTGGGCCCACAATACCCGTGAGCCCATTTTCAATAATAATCTCTGTTGGCTCAACAAACGATTTAAAGCCCTTAACTTTAAGCTTTTTAAATTTTATCATTAACTATTCTGATAATATTTTATCAATGATTTGTCTAAATTCTTTTATAGATTTATTTCCTTCCACTAAATTACCGTTTATTAAAAAGGAGGGCGTTGATTGGATATTAAATTCATTTTGAGCAGCAATAAGAGCTTGAAGAATAGTATTTTCCAATTCAACATTGTTGGTACAAGTTTCAAACTCTTCTTTTGTCATGCCACCGCTTTGCATAATCTTATACAATTCTTGTGTTGATTTGGCATTTTCACGCACGACCCATTTTTGTTGTAGTTGAAATAAGGCATTCATATAATCATAGCGGACATCTTCAGGAATGCAGCGGAGAACCATACTGCCTAATAAAGCGGGATAATTAAAGGGAAAATCACGGAACACGATCCGCGCTTTTCCAGTATCAACATATTCTTTAATTAAGTCCTCAAGCGTATTATTGTGGAAATTGGCACAGTGACTGCATGATAAAGAGGCATATTCTATAATAGTAACGGGAGCATTTTTATCGCCAACAACAAAATCATCCTCTGTCACTTCCAAAACTGTGTTTGCAGATATGGGCAATATAAAAAAAACTATAAAAAAGACAATTGATAAAATACGATATAAATTGCACATGATTATTTATCTTCGTTACTAATGGATAATCCTAAATTCACAATAGATTCTTCAAGTTGTTTATTGGACAATGTAGGTGCAGAACGTTTGATAGCTAATTTTTTTTCTTTTGCATCAATGAGGTTGACATTTCGTTGTTTTAAATCGTACTGATCGGTTTTGACAAGAAGTTGATGTATTTTAATTCCTTTAATTGCTTTGTAACCAAAGTAAGAATTAATTTTTTCAATAATTTTGTCTTGGAAATGTTGAAACTCTACTGCGGCTGCAGGTGAGACGTTAACATGAAGAAAACGATCATATAAAGTTTTCCCTTCTTCGTTTGTTGATTTGGCAATGGAACTGATTTTTTGTGGTTCGGAATGATGAACAAAAAAGCTCCCAACAATCTCTGACCATTTGGCGTGTATTGTGTAATCCAGTTTTCCAAATTTATATAAAAACTTTTTGTTCATATTTCGTAAGGAATCTGAAATTGAGACGGGAGTAAAAGTTCGTTTGGAAGAATCTTGTTTGTTAGTCATTAAAGTTGTTTGACATTATTGCATCAGAATATGATATTATTATGATAGGTTATGCCTATTCTAAATAAAAATAAAGATCAATATATTCAAAGGTTTTTATTAAAATGGTATGAGAAAAACAAGCGCGAGCTACCATGGCGCAACATTAAACCAAATAATCAAGCTAATGCTTATTATGTGTTGGTTAGCGAGTTTATGTTGCAACAAACAACCGTTAATACTGTTATTAAGCGATTTAATGAATTTATTAAATTATGGCCTAGCATAGATAAACTTAGCAGAATATCAGAGAATAGAATTTTACGATTTTGGTCAGGCCTTGGATATTACAATCGGGCAAAAAATTTATTAAAGACAACTAAGATAATTTCTAGAGATTTTAAATCTAAAGTTCCTCAGCACTATGATCAGCTAATAGAATTGCCAGGAGTAGGTGATTATACAGCTAAAGCCATATTGGGTATTGCTTATAATAAACCTGTGATGCCCCTTGATGTAAATATTGAGAGAATTTTAGCAAGATTATATGGTTTTCAATTACCATTAATAAAAATTAAAAGTGAGCTAAAAAAAAAATCAAATGCTTATATATCCAAAAATTCTTCTAATCACTTAATTCAAGCTTTTATGGATTACGGATCTCTTATTTGCACACCAAGAAATCCAGATTGTTCAAGTTGTTTAATAAAAACAAAATGTCTCTCTTATAAAAAAAATCTTCAAAATATTATTCCCGTAAAAATAAAATCAAATTCAACTAAAAGAAAAAAATATTCCCGCGCCTATATTTTATATAATGAAAAAAATGAAATATTAGTCAGAAAACGTTCATCAAAGGGAATGTTGGCATCCATGCTAGAAGTTCCTAATGATAATTGGGTAATAAACAAAAAGAGTCTAGTGCAAGATAAGATTGCTCTAAAAATAAAAGATAAAATGCAATCAAAAGGATCAGTTAAATATTCGTTTAGTCATTTTGATTTAGAGACTGAGGTATTTTTCACAAAAGTAAAAAAAAATATATTCACAAATCAAAAGTGGATTAAAAAAAACAATATCAACAAGATTGGATTACCCACAGTCATGAAAAAAATTATTAAAGTTACTTTTTAAATTAAAAGATTAGTTAAGAGAAATTTTTCTTCTTCTATAATCTCCGCGAATATCATCCAGCAACTTAGATGATGATTTATCTTTTACATGCCAAAAATCCCACCCATTACAGCTTGGAAGACCTTGAATCTTAGCTCCTACTTGATGAATTGATCCTGAGATATCTTTTATTTTAAGGCTTCCATCAATAGATACAGTTGCTTTAAATTTTTCTTTTTTATCGGTGAGAACGGCGCCAGGCGGAATGATGCCTTGCTCTACAAGTTCTCCAAAAGGAACTTTTGGTAAATCTTTCCGACTTTTTGCCATGGTGACAACTTCATCTGCCAAGACTTTCGTTTGTTTTAATCTTTTCTTTGCAAGTTTTATGTATTCCTTATCTTGTTCAAAACCAATAAAATTACGTTGTAATTTTTTAGCCATCACAGCAGTTGTGCCTGATCCTAAAAATGGGTCCAATACGGTATCTCCTTTGTTTGTAGAAGAGACAAGAATGCGGTAGAGTAAAGCTTCTGGTTTTTGTGTAGGGTGAGAGCGCTGATTATTAGATTCACGTAGCCGCTCTTTTCCAGCACAAATAGGAATGTGCCAATCACTTCGCATTTGTTTTCCTTCATTAAGTTCTTTTAGATTCTGATAATTAAAAGTGTATTTGGCTTTTCGTGCAGTAGCGCACCAAAGTAATGTTTCATGGGCGTTAGTAAATCGTGTGCCTCGAAAATTAGGCATGGGATTAGTTTTATGCCAAATAATGTCATTTAATATCCAAAAACCTAAATTTTGTATAGATGTTCCCAGACGTAAAATATTATGATAGCTTCCGATTACCCAAAGAGTGCCACCATCTCTTAAAACTCTCTTAGATTCTTTTAACCATAAAAGTGAAAAGTTATCATAGGCTTGATACGTATCAAATTTATCCCAATCATTTGTAACAGCTTCTACGGTTGTTTGATCAGGACGATACAAAGTATCTTTTAATTGAAGGTTATAAGGTGGGTCAGCAAAAACAAGGTCAATAGATTTATCTGGTATTTGTTTTAGCAGTTCTAAACTATCTCCATGTAAAATAGAATTTTTCTTTATCATCGTAAAAGAATCTTTAAGGAGTTATTGAATCAGGTCAACAGCAGTTATCAACAAGGAGAATCATTTATTATGGATAAGTGATTTTATTGGCTCAAAGCTTTTTCGATGATGAATGGTGATTCCTTTTTTATAAATCTGCTCAATATGCTTCTTTGTGCCATAACCTGCATTAGATGACCAATCATAATCAGGAAATTGAAAAGATAAAAATTGCATATAGCGATCTCTGTGTATTTTGGCCATTATAGAGGCCGCCGCAATACTAAAAGATTGTTGATCACCTTTAAGAATGCCTTTGCTAGGAAAATCACTTAGATTAAGATCAATATTGCCATCAATAATTAATGGAGTAGGGGTAGGCGTCAGTTTTTTTACTGCACGTCTCATCGAGATTTTTGTTGCTTCTAATATATTGTGTTGATCAATTTCTTCGACACTTGCCATTCCTAATTTAAAATTAATTTTTTTGTTTTTTTTTAATTCTATAATTTTTTTCATAGCTACTTGTCTTTTTTTAATCGTTAGTTTTTTAGAGTCATCAATAAAACTTAAATCTTTTGGATTTATTGAAGCGCTAAAAAAAATAAATGCACAACTAATGACAGGCCCTGCAAGAGGCCCTCTTCCAACCTCGTCTATTCCAATCACATTTTGGTTAAAAGATTGTTCAATATTAAAATCAGGCAAATTATTTTTCTTTTAGACGTGGCATGATTTCAATAAAGTTGCAGGGTTTGTGACGAATATCTAATTGATATTGTAAAATATCATCCCACCCATCTTTGCAAGCCCCTGGTGAGCCAGGTAGTGAAAATATATATGTATGATTAATGACACCTGCAATTGCACGCGATTGAATAGTGGAGGTTCCAATCTTATCAAAACTTATTTGTCGAAATAATTCACCAAAACCATCAATAATTTTTTCAGATAAGTCCATTACTGCTTCTGGGGTTGAATCTCTTCCTGTTAAACCAGTTCCACCAGTTGTAATGATAGCATCAATTAATGGATCATTAGATAAATTGGTAAGCGTTTTTTTTATTTGATTAATATTGTCTGAAATAATTAATTTTTTAGATACAGTATGACCTAAATTAATAATACGGTTTTGAAGAAAAATGCCAGATTTATCGTCCTCTTCATTTCGTGTATCTGAAATTGTAATCAAAGCTATGTTAATTGAAACAAATTTCATTGATTGGTCAATAGTGCTCATAACATTTTAATAAATAGGCTCTTTCCCATTCGCTAGCAATCGTAAAGATTTTGATTCTATCCCTTTTTTATTCTGATAAATCCAATATTTTGTTAGAACCTTTTCAATAAACCATCTTGTTTCTCTTGATGGAATGCTTTCCATAAAAAACAATGGATCATCGAGATGATTTGTTTTTTCTTGCCATTTTTGAAGATTTCCAGGCCCACCATTGTAAGCAGCTGTGAGATATATAAGATTATTATCTACAGATTTTAATTTTAACAGATATTCAATATATTCTTGACCAACTTCAAGATTAATTTCTGGAATTTTAAGAATGTTGGCATTGTTTCTTTTAACTTGCTTATTTGTAGTTATAAACTTTGCTGTAGAAGGCATTACTTGCATTAATCCCATAGCGCCTTTGGGACTTTTAGCATTTTCGTTAAACATTGATTCTTGATGTGCAAATGCGTAGATCAATTCAGGCTCTAAAGTAAAACCATTCTTTGGTTGCCAAAAAGGAGTAGGATAGAAAAATTTAGTTGGCAATTCCACATCATACTGTTCAAGAGTGTTAACAATTTTTAGTTGAGTGTATGCTAAATTAAAATGTTGTGCGATATCCAGAGACCACGTAGCAACATTTTTGTTTAAGACAGAATTCATAAAAACAATTTCATTTTCAAGTTGTATTGGTAGGCCTATTTGAATTAAAGCTTGAATACGTTTCCCGCTGGGTAGAGAAAATAACTTATTTTGTTCGGAAGCAAATTTGCTAGAAGATTTCCAATCTATAGGATTTTCTATACCAAGTATATTGGATGCTAATAATCCATAAAAACTATCAGGATTTTTAGCAGCTCTGTTGAGCCAAAAGTTTATATCATTATATTCATTAAGTTTTGCATATGCACGAGAAGCCCAAAAACTTCCCGAAGCCTGATGCCACACATCATGTTTTAAGGATATTGAAAAATTAGAAAAAAATTCAGCGGCTAATTCATATTTTTCCAAACGCCAGGCAGCTAAACCAGCTGTCCATCCTGCGTAAGGAACGTGTAAAGCTGATTTTTCAAGAGCTTCTGAAGAGTATTGAATTGATAATTCATTTTTATTAGCAAGAAAATATCCTTTTGCTATCAGTTCTTTTTGTTGATCAATTTCCAGCTGATCTAAAAGAATAGAAACATCACGTTGGTTAAGTAATTGAACAGCGCCAGTGGGCCAACCACGATTAACACGTGATTTAATAGCGTTAATTAATTTTTGTTTTTCAATTCGTTGATTTTTAGATAATTTCTTTTTACTTTTGTATGCATTATTATTATTTAAAGGAGTTAAATCTTCTTTTTCAATACCAATTGGTTTTATAGGCTTATTGGGACTTTTGTACCCTTTAGGCATTCTTTTAATAGCTAGTCGATAAATTCTTTTAGCTTGAGGATGATCATTATATTTTTTTAACCAATAAGTTAATTCTAGAAACTTAGATTTATAACAGCGAGGATGAAGATATCTTTGAGCAAGAATGTGTCCCATTAGTATTTTGTTTTCAATTAATAGGATGTGTTTATTTGCTTTCTTCCATTCACAACTATCTTGTAATTCAAAAACTTTTTGATAATTTTGAACATCAGTTTCAGATAAAAGATAATTTGAAAATATAGTATTATATTTTGTATAAATTTTTTCATGAATAACGTTAGCATTTAACGATAAAGAAAAAAAAGAAATCAAAAGAATAAGAAAAAATTTATAAATTTTCATCACCGATTTTTTGTTGAAGCATTTGTAAATCTTCCCAAGATTGTTTTTTATAATTTGGCGATCGTAGTAAAAAAGCAGGATGATATGTTGCAATACACTGAATATATTCATTAAAATAAAGACTTTTATATGTATGCCAGCGGCCTCTAAGTTTCGAAATACTAAGAGGGGTGGATAATACACTCTTGGCTGCTACAGCCCCCAAAAGGACAATAAGTTTTGGTTTTATTAATTCAATATGTTTTTGCAGGAAAGGAAGACACTGCAATATTTCTTCATTTGAGGGAGTTCTATTATTTGGAGGTCGCCAGGGAATGACATTGGTAATATAAACTTTATTTCTATCTAAATTTATTGCAGATAACATTTTGTTTAAAAGTTGACCAGCAGCTCCAACAAACGGCTTCCCTATTTTATCCTCTTCGGCACCTGGAGCTTCACCAATCAACATGATATCCGCTTGAGCATTACCATCACCAATAACAGTGTGTTTTGCATGATTTTTTAAATCACAAATATTTGATTGCTTAATAAAAAACTCTAATTCATCAACATTGGAAATATTTTCTATTTTTAAAGTCAGAGAATTCACTTTCTTAGAGTCAGATATATAAAAATCTCTAGGTTTTTCTTGCAAAAATGAGGCAATGCCTGATTTTTTCAAGAAAACGATATATGAATCATTTAATGGGTCACGCATATAGATAAGAAATATTATTAATGATAATACTTTTAAATTAGGAAGCGAATTTGTAAATGAATAAACACATAATTCTATTTTTTATAGCCTTAATTGTAATTACAACCCCTACATATCCATTTTCGTCTTCGTCATACCTAATTACAAATACGGCAGTGAAGCTTTTTGACTATAAGAAAGCTTATTCTCACCTTCCTCCGTATAATGAAAATTTAAATGAAATAGATTTGCATAATAAACTGCTGACATTAACTAATCTAAATTTGATTGATGCAGCTAAAAAGATAGCAGAACAAATTTTAGAAACCAATATGTTAAATCAAGAGGCATGGATGGTGCATTTAGTTAGTGCAAAATTAAAAAATTCATCAGAAGCGTTAGATAAATTAACCCCTATAATCAAGCAGGAAGAAATGCCTCTTATTAATTATGTTTTTTTTAATAGTAACGGAACAATAAAAAGCACTCAGGAAAGCGCTCGCTCTATATATGAAATCGTGCAATCATCTTTGGCTGATCCTAAATCTCAAGATGTGAATTATAATTTTATTCTATTTTATTTAACAATTAGCAATATTTTAGATCCTGAGTTTTACGAAGGATATTATTATTCTGCTCAAATTCATCAATTTTTAAAAAATTTTGAGCAAGCAGAACTATACTATAATATGATTCCTTCAACTCACAACCTTCACATTGAAAGTAAAAAAAATATTGCATTGAATAAAAGTAAACTGAATAAGTTTACTGAAGGAGAAATATATTTATTAGAATTAATAAGTCAGCATCCCAATGAAGACAGTTTATTGATTACTTTAGCTGATTTGTATCGTTTCCAAAAAAAATATGATCAGGCCATTAAATATTATTCCGATTTTATCAATACAAAAAAATATAATTTGTCTGAACGATGGCGTTTATTCTATCTTAGAGGTATTTGTTATGAAAGATCTTCGCAGTGGGTTTTAGCAGAAATAGATTTTTTGGAGTCTCTTAAGTTAAAATCTGACTCTCCTCAGGTTTTAAACTATTTGGCATATGGATGGTTGGAGCAAGATCTGCACTTGGATCGTGCACTTCAGATGTTACAAAAAGCTTATGCAGGAAACCCCAATAGTTATTATATTTTGGATAGTTTGGCTTGGGCTTATTATAAAAATAACAATTTAGATAAAGCAGTTCAATTAATGGAAGAGGTAATTTCTCTTGCTCCAGGTGAAGCGATTTCGTTGGATCACTTAGGGGATATTTATTTCGCTTTAAATCGAAAAAGAGAAGCCAGTTATTTATGGAAGCAAGCTAAAGATTTGGCCGAACCTGATGAAAATATTACTGAATCTCTAGAAAAAAAACTAGAAGAATATTATGCAGGATAATGAAACTATTTACACTCCGGCAAAATTAAATTTGTTTCTTAAAATTACAGAAAAGCGTGATGATGGATATCATAATATTCGTTCAGGCATTACTTTTATTAATTTGTTTGATGTGATTGAGATAAAAAGAAGTGCAAAAATGAAAATTACATACCATGGTCCCTATAGACCAGAGAATGGTTTTTACTCAAACTGCATTATTCAAAAAACACTAAATTTTCTTGATTTAAAACCTAGAATTAACCTTGAAATTAATATTAAAAAAAATATTCCTGTGCAAGCTGGGCTTGGCTCAGCATCAACTAATGCAGCTGGTTTCATTCAAGGTTTGGATAAAATGCAGTTAATTAAGATTCAAGAAATTTCCACCTATGTTTCATTAGGAGCAGATATACCTAGTTTTTTATTTGCTAATAATTGTTTGGTAAGAGGTATTGGAGATTTAGTTTCTGAACAATATTTTCCTAAATATTATTTTTTATTAGTTAAACCTTCAATCAATTTTTCAACCAAAGAGATGTATAAAAAAATTTCAACAATTAATTTACAGCTTACCAATGTTGAAAATGAAAATGAAATTAATGAAGAAGATACAGGAAATGATTTTGAAAAAATATTACATAATAATTTTAGAGTTGTTCAGGAAATTCTAGATTTTTTAGATAATTTAAATGAAACAATTTTTTCACGTATGACGGGTAGTGGTTCTTGTTGTTATGCTGCATTTGAAACTAAAAAATTAGCCAATGAGGCTCAAGTAAATTTTCAATCAGCTTATCCTGAGTTGTGGACATTTGTTGGTGAAAATAATACTATCAATAATTAGAGCTTTTTAATATAAGGCCTAATACTTGGGGCGTCGCCAAGCGGTAAGGCACCGGCTTTTGGAGCCGATGTTCCAATGTTAGTTTCCCTAGGATATTAGCCAAATATTTAAGATTAATCTTTCCGAAATAGAGCTAGATCACACATAGATCACACTCGGAAAGGAAGAAATGGCAAATATTCGCAAGTTTAAGAAGAAGTGGCAAGCGCAAGTGCGTAAGAAAAAAATTTACGTCGCTAAGTCTTTTCTTCGCAAAGGCGATGCTACTCGTTGGGCTTACAAAACGGAAGCGCAAATAGAGACCGGGTCTTATAGGCGAGTACAAGAGGCGGAAAGGATAGCCGACATTCGCATTTGTGAAGTCTTGAACATTTATTACGAGAAACATTTAAAGAAGAAATTCTATTTTGAAAATAAGAGATAGCTAGAAAAAAATCTTAAAATAAAAGAAAATAACCCATAGAAAACAACTTCCCATAGTTAAAAAGATAATCGCGAGTCCAACATAGGCGTCTTGTTGTATTCTTTTTCTCCATTCTTGTCCTTTTTTTGTTTCACTAAAAAACTGCAAAGAATATGAATAAATATAAACAAATATAGTTAGTGCGGTAATTGCAATAGTTATAAAAAAAAATATATCCATTCTGTAAAATAATTTTATTATTTAATTTTTTTCTTCATGATAAGACAATTAACCCAATGAGGAGAGGTTGATTGAAAAGAAACACTATCCATAATTTGATTAATAAAAAATGTTCCAAGCCCCCCAGGTTTAATGTCCTCAATATTTCTTGGTTTAATTTTTTCAGGAATAGCGGGTGTTCCATCATCTTCTAAGGAAACAATAAACTCTTTATTTTGAAAGCTTAGTTTAATAGCTACATTTCCATTTTTATCTCTATAGGCATGGCGAACAACATTTTGACAAGCTTCATCTATAGCTAAAACTATTTCATCTTTATAAGATTCAAGCCCCTTGCACTTATCGATATACCCTCTAACAAAATCTCGGATTTTTTTTAAATTTTCTGCATTTGCTGGAACATCAAGGTGATCATCTTCCATAGATGATATAGTAACAAATAATAATAATTTTACTAGTACAAGTTTCTTAATAAAAAAAAATTTTTATTCAATTTAGAACATTTATTGATATAATGATAATAATATATATGAGAATTTAAAACCATGACAATAGAAGTAGAGAATATTAATAACGGTGCAATTATCCGCATAACAGGAGAGGTAGATCTTAGTGTTTCACCTGCAATAAAAGAAAAAATTTTAGAACAGATTGAACTTAATAAAAAAGAACATAGTTTTAACATAGCAAAATCTATCTATGCGGATCTCTCCGGTGTTAGCTACATTGATTCATCAGGTATAGCCAGTCTGATTCAATCCCATCAGCAAGCTGCTAAAAATGGGGCGAACTTTTATTTATTTAAAACTAGTGAAGCAGTACTGAAAGTTATCAAATTAGCCCGTCTTGATAGTATGTTTAAACTTACGGATACAATTCAAGAATAATCTTTGTCTATTTACCAACCTGTTTTTCCATTATTAGCATTGAGTGTCATTTCATCTGTGCCATCGGGTCTTTCAGTAAAAATTTTAAAACCACCATCGCCATCATCTCCAGATGCAGTACAATAATAAAATTTTGGATCAGAGGTATCAAGCTGTGCTTTGCCCCCGAATAAATGTGTATTAATACTCGTATTACCAGCTAAAGAAGGCGAGCAAGTATCACCGTCTCCGTAATACGCATTATTGGTAGAACTTGCCTTATACTCTTCTTGCACCATGTAAATGGCTTGCATATTATTTTTTGCATTCGTTTTTTGCGTTCCACTTACATAACCAACATACGTAGGTATGCCTACTGCAGATAAAATTCCAATTATTGCAATAA
>Ga0257109_1000211_pt1 | contig 18036 bp, 17 predicted proteins | sample LP_taG_8_FD_191566 | JGI IMG/M metagenome (GOLD analysis project Ga0257109, IMG submission 191566) | Marine microbial communities from Northeast Subartic Pacific Ocean, Canada - LP_J_2011_P26_2000m | ecosystem: Environmental > Aquatic > Marine > Oceanic | place: Canada: Northeast Subartic... | reverse complement strand
GCATTACAAGATTGTCCGCTATTTAAAAAACAATGCCTGGTTCCACCCTCTATTGCAGATTGAAAATCCGCATCATCCAGAATTATGTTAGCCGATTTTCCACCTAACTCTTGAGCAACTCTTTTGACGGTATCAGCGGCTCCTTTAGCTACACTTATTCCAGCTCTTGTTGACCCTGTAAAGGACATCATGTCTATACCCGGATGAGAGGACATGGCTTCCCCAACTGTTGGACCATCTCCATTTACCATATTGAAAACACCTGCAGGCACTCCTGCAGCATCCAATACTTCAGCAAAAAGGATGGCATTCAGCGGAGCTATTTCAGTAGGTTTTAATACCATTGTGCATCCTGCAGCTAAAGCAGGAGCAACTTTGCAAGAAATTTGATTTATTGGCCAATTCCATGGGGTAATCATTCCAACTACTCCAATAGGTTCTTTCCTGATTACAGTTTTTCCTTTGGTTTCTTCCCATTCAAAGCTCTGCAGTATTTCTATAGCCTGGGCAAAGTGACCTAAGCCAGTGGCTGCTTGTGCGGCTTTTGATAAGGAAAGCGGTGCACCCATCTCTTGAGAAATAGTCTCTGCGATCTCATCGTATCTAGATTGATAAATCTCAACTATTTTACCAAGTAAGGCTAGGCGTTCTTCGACTGATGTTTGGCTAAAAGAGTCAAAGGCTTCTCGAGCCGCTGCAACGGCTTTGTCAACATCCGCAGGGCTTCCTAAAGCAATCTGCGCTATTACTTCTTCATTTGCTGGGTTGATGACATCAAAAGGATTGACTCCTTCTGCTGGATCTACCCATTCTCCATTTATATAAAACTGATGATAAGTTTTCATATCCTGTACTCCTTTAAAAATAAATATTTTGACCGATCAGTATATCCATCTAAATTTACTATGTCTCTACTTTAGGATGTAAAAGTTTGGCTTTCAATTGAGGTTGAATTCTTTCAGCCCATTGAGCAAGATATTTACGCGTTTCTCTGGGGTCGATTATTTCGTGAACAGAGAAACTTTCTGCTCTTGGAAAGGGATTTTGTAGCTTGACCATACTTTCTTCAATTTCTTTCCTTTTAGCTTCAGGGTCTTCAGCTGCAGCAATTTCCTTCTTAAAAGCCACTGCTACTCCACCTTCTAAGGGCAATGCCCCAGATTCAGCTGATGGCCAAGCCAAAACATAACCCTCTGGTCCATAGTGGGCGGCAGCAGCTACCCCAAAAGACTTTCTAATCATTACTGATGACCAGGGAACATTAGATTCTGTAACAGCCAGCACAGCCTCGGTACCATGAAGAATCGTAGCTTGCAGTTCAGCTTCTGGACCTATTAAAAATCCTGGTTCATCTACCAAACTTACTATAGGAATATGGAAAGTATCACAAAGTTTTACAAATCTGGTAGTTTTTCTTGCCCCATCAGCTGACATTGAACCAGCATAGAAGTTTGAATCATTAGCCAAAATTCCTACACTAAAACCGTCTAGCCTAGCAAAACCCGTAATAATTCCTCTGCCAAAAGATTTGGTCATCTCAAAGAAAGAATCTTTATCAAAAACCTTTCTTATAATCTCTCTCATTTCATAAGATTTTTGTCTATCTTTTGGAATGATAGAAAGAAGATCTTCCTCTTTCCTATCTATAGGATCTCCAATCTCTTTCCTTAGAGTTAACTCATAGATGCTTTGAGGCATATAGGAAAGGAATTGCTTAATTTGAGTAAAAGCTTCTTCTTCTGAATCTGCGACATTATCTGTGACTCCATTTAGGCGGTGAATATGTGAACCTCCTAACTCCTCTTTGGTCATTTTTTTGCCAAAAGCTCTTTCTACTACAGCTGGTCCAGCAACAAGTAATTGAGCAGTTCTTTTGGTCATGACTCTAAAATGGGAAGCAACAAATCTGGCTGCTGGTAAACCAGCTACGGGGCCTAAAGCTGCTGAAACCACCGGTATTTCTTTAAGTGTCTCAGCTACTGATTTAAATCTTGATCTAGAAAAGACAGGATCTCCACCATATCCTCTATTTTTACTCTTTGCGGGACCAGCAACTGATCCTCCCCCGCCCTCATGAAGCCTAATTAAAGGTATTTTATAAGTTAAAGCCAAGTCTTCGGTGTACACACTCTTTCTAAGCCCTGCAGGATTCGGTGATCCTCCTTTAACAGTAAAATCTTCACCACCCAGAACTACAGACCTACCATCTATTTTGGCAAAACCAAGAATGAAATTAGCAGGAGTTAAAGATTTAAGCTCTCCTTTCTCGTTGGTTTCTATTTCCCCAGCTATTTCCCCTTGTTCTTGGAAAGATCCTTTATCAATGAGTTTATCTATCCGTTCTCTAAGAGTTAACCTACCTTTAGCGTGTTGAAGAGTAACTGCCTCATGTCCACCTTGTTTCTTAGCTAGCTTTTTTCGAATCTTTATTTCGTCTGTTTCTTTTTTCCAATTCATATCTTTTGGTGCCCCGTACAGGATTTGAACCTATGGCCTCCAGATTAGGAATCTGGCGCTCTATCCAACTGAGCTAACGGGGCCAATCTTCATTATATTTTAATACATCCTCTTGAATTATATTTTTATAGCATTACAATCAACCTTAGCACTGATTTGACCCAGCTTGCAGGTGCTTTATAAATACAGCTAAAAGGAACTTCTATTTGAAAACCTGTTTAGCGAAAGCTGGCAGGTTTTTTTAATAATGACATCATGAGTAGAAGTATTTCTTGCCTAAAAGATAATCTATCAAGACTTTTTATAAGATTACTCTTCTTGATGTATTTTGAGGGAATAACAAATGAAATCAAATATAAGTAAGAATACAATTGCTATCAGAGCTGCGTTGGAATCAGATGAGCAATTCGGAGCGGTAATACCTCCGGTCCACTTAACAACAACATTTGCTTTTAAACAATTTGGAGTGGAACAACAATACGATTACACCAGAACAGCGAATCCAACTCGGGATGCTTTGGCTGAGGCAGTTACGGTGCTTGAAGGAGGTCACGGAGCTACTGTAACAAGTTCAGGTATGTCAGCTATAACTCTTGTAACTGCTTTGCTTAATCCCAATGACTACGTTATTGCTCCACATGATTGTTATGGAGGTACTTTTAGACTGTTTTCACGACTTGAAAAACGAGGATTATTGCGAGTCAAGTACGTTGATCAAAGAGACCTTAACCTGCTGGAACAAACAATTAATCAATACCAGCCAAAAATAGTTTGGGTGGAAACCCCCTCCAATCCACTGTTACGTGTAGTTGATGTACAGGCCATATCTGAGATACTGAAACAAGGCAACGCATTACTAGTAGTAGATAATACTTTTTTAACTCCAATCTTCCAGACACCATTCAAGTTGGGTGCAGATATAGTGATCCATTCAACAACAAAATATATCAATGGTCATACTGATGTTGTGGGGGGTATTGTGGTAACAAAAAATGAAACTCTTCATCAAACAATGCAAGAATGGGCCAATATCCTAGGTTTGTCCGGTGCTCCATTTGATAGTTATTTGACTCTCAGGGGGCTAAGAACATTACAGCTAAGAATGAAGGCACATGAAAAAACTGCTCTTGCTTTAGCTGAAGTACTCGCTGAACATCCATTAGTTGTGAAAGTAAACTATCCAGGTCTTTCAAGTGATCCAAACCATTCACTAGCCAAGAAACAGCAGTTGGGATTCGGGGGAATGTTAAGTTTTGAAATTAAAGGTGGACTTCAAGAGGTAGAGAAGTTTTTTAAACACATTGAATGTTTCTCGTTAGCAGAATCTTTGGGTGGTTTTGAAAGTTTAGTTTGCCATCCCTACACCATGACCCATGCACCATTAAGTTCTGAGGATAAGAAAAAAGCAGGTATTTCTGAGAATCTGATCCGTATTTCAGTGGGCATTGAGGAAGAAGAAGACCTTATAAAGAGCCTACTCAAGGCCCTAGAAAAAACCAGAAAATGAATTATTCTAAATTAGAGTAAGTGTAGTTTTTTCATTGATCAATATGGATCAAAATTTCACTAATAATTCTCTCTGGCTTGTCAACGAATAACCAGTGACCTGCTTCTAGCTCAATATTAGTGTAAGGACCTTTCATGAACTCTGCCATCCCATCTACAGCTACCCTGCCTACTGCGCCATCTTGATTTCCCCATAGGAAAAGAGTAGGTGTCTTTACTTCTAGGCTGACGACACTATCTAGATTGGAAAGGCCATTATCTCCTAAAGCTCGATACCAGTTTAATGCTGAGGTCAATGCTCCTGGTTCACTGAATACGTCAATATATTCTTTCATCTTTTCGTCTGACATGCCCTCATACAATGTCTTGAGAACGCTGAAGTTATTAAAGCTGAAGAAAGTTTCTGGTAGCCAAGGGGTTTGAAAAAAAGCAAAGTAGCTACTTCTAGCCTGTTGATCAGGGTCATCCCGTAACGCCGCACCAAAAGCTGCAGGATGAGCAATTGATAAAGCAGTCCAACTGGTGATCCTTGAAGGATTGGTTAACACAGCTGACCAACCTACAACAGCACCCCAATCATGACCTATTAGATGAAATTCTTCTGCACCTATAGTATCTGCTACTGCAAACACATCTTTGGTAAGCTTAGAAACTGTGTAGGACTCCAATGTTTCAGGTCGAGCATCTGGACTATATCCACGTTGATCAAATGCGACCACACGATAGCCAGCCTCTTCAAGGGGTCTAATTAGATCAACCCACATGGCAGAAGTAACAGGGAATCCATGTAAAAGAATCACTACTTTCTTAGAAAAGTCCTCATCAAATCCAGCTATTCGTGCTCTAAAAGTCATATCTCCTATACTAATGTTGACTATACCGTTACCTATAGTCGGACTGAATTTCGGTAGGTCTTTTGTAGCATTAGTATGAGAGAAATTCGAATCCATTGACATCTTTGAACCTGCTACAAAAATTAGTAACAGCAAGATTAACAGTAGAAAAACTCCTAGAAATAGATATTTAAAAATTCTTAAAGTCATAGTTTTTTTATTTAACTCTCTTCCATCTTTATGACTAATTTTCTCAATCCAATTAAGCCCATCCTAAACTCTACTGCATTCAATACTAACGCGCTCTCCTGATCAGGCGGTCAGTAGCCAAAGCAATTAGAACTAGTAAGGCCAGAATAACAAACCGTGGGGTCGTCAAATTGAAGTCAGCTCGTGTTGGGGTGACTTCAGCGTACTCGATTCCGCCGCTGCGGTGCTGGGCTATTTTCAGATACTCATCGGAAGTGACCATGCTGACGAAGTCGCGCCTTGAACGGTATCGCATCAGGATGATCTCGTGCCAATTCCCGTCCTTTGCGTCCCCGTCGAGGAGGTAGTCAGGTATATCTCCTGAATAGATCGGGTGACCGGCGTTCTTTAAGATCATTTGAATGACGGCTTGGCCATAGTTCTGATACACAACTGGCTGACCTTGCTGATCTTCATTTTCCACATACTCATAGCGGTTGAGATTGAGCATAAAAAACTCTTCGCCGTCATCATCTTCCAAAAAGCGCCGAAGATTTTTATCGTTACCGACGAGTGTGTCAACTTCCTCGGCAGTGAATGGGTCCATCCCCCAACCGTCATACCAGGCCAAAAAAGCTAGGTAGAGGACCAGAAAAATTGCTGCATTAATAAGTCTTGTCTTCATTTCTCTTCCCCTATCAAATCTCTAGTTACTTCTTATACTTCTCGTATATCTTGCAAGATTGTGGTTTATTATCTGTCCTTGAATAAAGTTGAACCAATGCCCCTGCATGGCCAACAAATACATAAGTATTTACACACCATACACCAATCGATTCTTGTCTTTCTATCAAATATATCTCGCTATAAGCACTCAAAGAGAATGCTATAGCTATCATTGTCATTAGTATTTTTTTCATGTTTCCTCCTAAAGGTAATATTAAAGTAATAATTTAATTATAAATATAACTGGTTAATGAATCTTTCCTTATATTTATAAATATGAATGTTAATAAAACTTCAATTTAATAGGCATCTGGCCTCAGAGTAATTTTTTTCTGGGTCGTAACTCATTTGCGCTCTTAATATTTAGGAAAGAATTAAAGAAATTGAAATAAATAGGTAATATAAGGCTGTACCTTTATATGTACCTTACACTTAAATTGCTACTTTTTTTGTTAAAATAATACTTTCAGAGTCATAACAATGACAAACTTGCTTAAAATAGAAAACCTAACCTGTCAAAGGTCTAGTAATCTAATTTTTAGTAACTTATCTTTCGAAGTAAAAAAAGGTAATAATGTTGAAGTTATAGGTTCAAATGGTTCTGGTAAGACTTCTTTACTAAGGTGTATTCTAGGATTAGTAGAGAAGAAGGAAGGGGAAATTTTATGGAAGGGTCAATCTGTAAAAGAGTCCAAGCACTCTTTCTTAAAATCTTGTTTATATCAAGGTCATGAACTAGCCCTTAAACCCTCTTTCACAGTTTTAGAAAATTTAACCTATTCTCATCAAGCTTTTGGTCTTAAAGAAGAGAAAATTTTATCTGCATTAAGGGAGGTTGGGCTGGCTGATTCTAAATTGAGAACTTCTTCATATTTATCAACAGGGCAATTAAAAAGATTGGCTGTAGCTAAATGGTTAATGAGTGATAACGAGTTGTATTTAATAGATGAACCTTTTGCTTCTTTAGATCAAGAGGGTGTTCATTTAGTGCATAAAACGATAAAAAAACTTAATTCAAGAGGATGTTCATTTCTTTTTACGAGTCACACAAGCTCTCAGGTAGATTCACAAGAAATTCATCTAGATGACTACTTATGAATAAAAGAAATACCTTGTTTTCTTGGTTCAAGCTCATTCTCAAGAGAGACCTAGCTCTGTCATTTAAGAAAATAGCCACTTTCCTTATACCTTTAGTTTTTTTTCTTATAGTTATAAGTCTTTTTCCTTTGGCATTAGGGACAGAGAATTCATTTTTAAGCTCTCTTTCTCCAGGAGTTATTTGGGTTGCAGCCTTGTTGGCTTCTTTATTAGCTGTGGAAAGAATATTCAATGAAGACTTTAGAGATGGGACATTAGATCATTTTCTTTTAAGCGGAGAGCCTATTTTTATATTGGTTTTTGCCAAGGTATTTGCGCATTGGTTGGTAACTGGAGCTCCTTTATTATTGGCTTCAATAATAAGTACCTTCTTTCTATTTTTACCAGGAGGACTAGTTTTGCCACTTTTAGTTAGTCTCCTGATTGGAACTTTGCTACTTAGCTTGCTGGGTGCTTTTGGGAGTGCTCTAACGATTGGAAAGACAGCAATATTGAGCGCTGTAATTGTTCTACCGCTTTCTATCCCTATTTTAATACTTGGAGTAGCTATAATTACTTCTGCCATTAATAACCAAGACTATCTTTCATATCTTTATTTCTTGGGAGCTATGCTTGCAGTTGGAATCCCAGGACTTTGTTTGGCAACGGTTGAGGCCATATCTATAAACTATGATTAATCTTGCAATCATCAAAAAGTGGTTAATATCCATGGGATCTCCACCTTTCTTTTTTGAATGGGCTTCAAGATTGTTGCCATGGCTTTTCCCTATTTCTTTTTTGATATTGATGATAGGGCTGGTTTGGGGAATTGGCTTTGCACCTTCTGACTATAAACAAGGAGATGTATATAGAATAATTTTTGTGCATGTTCCTTCAGCGATTTTGGGACAATCCATATATTTAATGATGGCAATTTTCGGTTCTATTTGTCTTATTTGGAGAGCTAAATTAGCTGGCATGTTTTTGAGATCTGCAGCTCCACTAGGAGCAAGTTTTACTTTGATTGCTTTAATCAGTGGTGCAGTTTGGGGGAAACCTACCTGGGGAACTTGGTGGGTTTGGGATGCTAGATTAACATCCACTCTAATCTTATTTTTTCTTTATGTAGGAATAATAGGGCTTTACTCTTCAATTGATAATAAACAAAGGGGAGATAGAGCCGCTTCCTTAATTTCTGTCGTTGGCGTAATTATTGTCCCAATAATAAAGAAATCTGTAGATTGGTGGCAAACACTTCATCAGCCCTCTACTTTCAGCCTCACTTCCTCTCCCACAATGACTGCAGATATGTATTTACCACTTTTAATTTGTGTTATCGGCTTTTATTTCATATTTGTTTCTTTGCTATGCAACAGTTTAAGAGCAGAAATATTAACCAGAGAAAGAAATACTGGGTGGGTTAGGAAATATTTAAATAATAAGGTTTCAGAGTAATGGAATTTATTCAAGATTTATTGATTATGGATGGACAGGGCAAATACGTTTGGTTTGTTTTGTTGGTTTTTCTTATTGTTATTTTTCTTAACTTTTACTTGCCTTATAGAACAATTAGAAAAATACAAGAAGAAAATTCTCAATCTAGTGAGGAATAACATTTGCACCCTTTAAGAAAACAAAGACTTTATGTAGTTTTATCTATCGTTCTAGGCACTGCTATTGCGGCTCTTTTAGTATTTAAAGGGCTGTCAGAAAATATAAATCTTTTTTATTCACCTTCAGATCTTCAAAAAGCGCAAATAAATACTCAAATAAGAGTAGGAGGAATGGTAAGAAAAGATTCAATTATTAGAGTAGAAAACTCATTAAGAGTCTCCTTTGTAATAACTGATTTCGAAGAGGATTTGGTTGTTAATTACGATGGAATACTTCCAGATCTTTTCTCTGAAGAAGCAGGAATTGTTGCAAAAGGTAAGATAAATGAGGAAGGTATTTTTGTTGCAAATGAAGTGCTTGCTAAACATGATGAGAATTACATGCCACCTGAAGTTGCTAAAACTTTAAAAGATAAGAAATGATTGCTGAGATAGGACATCTACTCCTCATTGGGTCTTTAGTTGTAAGTTTTTTAGCAGGATTTTCTCCATTACTTAGATTTCTCACAAAGGATGATTTTTTTTATGAGGTTATCAGCCCTCTAAATAATCTTGTCTTTTTATTAATTTTTCTAAGTTTTGTTTCATTAATTTATAGCTTTCTTGTAGATGACTTCTCAGTTGCTTATATTGCAAACAACTCAAATACTTTATTGCCTTTCTATTACAAACTAGCAGCAACTTGGGGTGCACACGAAGGGTCTTTATTGTTGTGGATATTGTGCCTTTGTTTCTGGTCTACTAGTTATTTTTTTCTGAATAGGAAAAAAGATGTGGAATTTGTTGCACTAACATTATCAGTTTTAAATCAAATTATTTTTGCTTTTATAGCTTTTACTCTCTTCACTTCTAATCCCTTTGAAAGATTACTTCCAATAGCTCCTTTCGAAGGAGCAGATCTTAATCCTTTATTGCAAGATTTTGCTTTTACCATTCATCCACCTCTACTTTATTTGGGTTATTCAGGTTTAGCCGTTCCCTTCGCTTTGTCTTTATCGGCCCTCATTTCAAAGAAAATTGACTCAATTTGGGCCAGGGATGCAAGACTGTGGTCACTTCTTTCTTCAGGCTTCTTAACCTTAGGAATAGTTCTAGGGAGCTGGTGGGCTTATTATGAATTAGGCTGGGGAGGTTGGTGGTTCTGGGATCCAGTAGAAAATGCGGCTTTCGTGCCTTGGTTAATATCAGTCGCAATGTTTCACTCTTTAATAGTCACTGAAAGACGTGGACTTTATAAGAATTGGTCAATACTCTTAAGTATTCTTGCTTTCGCTGCCAGTATTTTAGGAACCTTCTTAGTAAGATCTGGTATTCTGACTTCAGTTCATGCTTTTGCTTTAGACCCTGAAAGGGGAGTTTTTATTCTAGCTATTTTTGCCTACTTCATTTTAGGTTCCTTAATTTTCTATTCCATTATGAATAATAAGCTTCCGGGACGAAGTACCTACAATATGATCTCAAAAGAATTTGGATTCTTATTAAATAATATCCTTCTAGTTATTTTGGCAATATCAATAATGTTTGGAACTCTGTTTCCTCTAATTTATGAAGCTATCTATGATGGAGAACAGATTTCAGTTGGAGCCCCATACTATGAGGTTCTGATTCTTCCTTTCGCTATTGCTCTAAGCTTTCTACAAGGAGTAGGTCTTTATCTTAGTTGGAGCTCAACCCGAGAGTTTAGTTTTTTAAACAGAGTCTTGATAGAGAGTTTCTCGCTATTCATTATTATAAGTTTATTAGTTTTTTTAATTTTCGGAACTTTAAACTGGGGAACATTTCTTGCTATAGCTATGTTTAGTTGGATCTTTTCCGGAAATTTTATAGATATGGTTTACCAATCTTCTCAAGTCAAAGAGTTAAAGTCAGTTCTTCTGAGAAGGCTTGGAATGATAAGCGCTCATTTAGGAACTGCTTTTTTAATTTTAGGAGTAGGAATAGTGACAACCTTCTCTTTGGAAAGAGAGGTGATCTTACAAAAAGGAGAAAGTTATCAATTGGGTAGTACAAATTTTGTTTTTAAAGAGATACGAGAGTCTAAAGGACTCAATTACTCTATCCAATCTGCTGGCATAGAAATTAGAAAGGGAGGATTAGTAGACGAAATAAGTGCAGAGAAAAGAAACTATCTATCTTCAAATCAAATCATGACTGAGGCTGCTATAAAACCCACTCTTCTCCAGGATTATTATGTAACTCTTGGAGATCAAGTTGGAGATGGAAAGTGGTCCTTTAAGCTTCAAATAAAGCCCTTTATTAGATGGATATGGTTTGGGGCGATCCTAATTGCACTGGGCACTTTTGTTTCAAGCTTCAGGCAAACAAAGAGGCTATGAATAGAATAACTCATTATCTCCCTTTAATTTTCTTCATCTTCTTGATAATAGGTTTATTCACTTTTCTTGATAATGAAGAAAGTGATCTTCGCTCAGTTTTGCTAGACAAAAACTTCCCTGACTTCTCTCTGTCTAAACTAGAAAACCAAGAAATCGTTACAAAAAATGATTTAGTGGAGCTACCTTCGCTGTTAAATGTTTGGGCTACCTGGTGTATAGCCTGCAGAGTAGAACACCCATTCCTGATGAGATTAAGGAATGAATCCACTATAAATATTTACGGTTTAAATTATAAAGATGATAGGAGTAAAGCAATAAATTTACTGGATCAGATAGGTGACCCCTATGAGTTCAGTATTTTTGATCATGAGGGAATACTTGCTATTGACCTTGGTGTTTATGGAGCTCCAGAAACTTTTTTAATAGATAAGAGTGGGATTATACGAGTTAGGCATGTAGGAGTCTTAACGCCTGAAGTGTGGGAAGAAAAATTTAATGGTGTTCTTAATAATTTAAAAGAAGATGAAAAATAGAACACTTGTTTGCATCTTATGCCTGTTATCTTTTACAGCAGAATCCGAATCTTCAAAGGAAGTGTATTCATTTGTTATTGATGAGAATCAAGAAAGATTTTATACCCTTCTAGATACATACAGATGTCCTAAATGCCAAAGCTCAAATTTATCTGGCTCCAATGCCCCTATTGCTAAGGACTTGAAAAGAGAAATCCATAGATTAATTGAAGAGGGTAAAACAGACGAACAAATAGAAGCATTCCTGAGATCAAGATACGGAGATTTCATCCTTTATAAACCTGCTTTAAGGAAAAATACTTTAATCCTTTGGTTAGGTCCTTTCATCTTACTTTCTCTGATTGTTTTTTTAGTAGTTAGCTGGAACATGTCTTCAAAACGGAAATCTAAGGATTTAGAAGCTGAACAAATCGTAAAGGTTATAGAGAGGACTAGGCTTAAGAAATTATTTGAAGAAGATTAAATGTTTTATTTATTAGGCATAACAATACTTATGAGCTTGGCAATTTATGTTGGAACTGCCTTTTATATATCAAATAGGTCTGGTTATGACAGGAGAGAGGAAAATGTAGAACTGTTTAAGAAAGAGAAAGAAAATCTAAAATTAAATAAAAGTTTACCTCAAGAATATTTGAGTTTGCTGGTTAATGAGAGAGAGCAAATTCTTCTACAGGATGTTCCTGAGGAAAAGGAGTTAGTAGTTCTTACTAAAAAAGATTCTTTATTTAGACCACTATTTTTTTCCGTTTTTAGTTTTATAGCTATTTGTGGTATTTATTTTCAACCTCTCTCAATGGGGTCTTTAAAAGACCTTCAGACTTACCAATCTATAAATGGTTTTATTGAAGCTGACTTTGAATCAAGGAAAGAAACAAGAGGATCTGTTATTCAAGAATTGAAGGGTTTTATGAATCAAACTGAAACAAGAGCTTCTGAAATTTATTTATTAGCAAATAGATTCAAAGACATTAACGAATTTCTCATTACTAGCTTACTTTTGAAAAGTTTAATTGATAAGCATTCAGATGAGATTCCTCTTGGCATCTACGCGGAATATGCACAAATTCTTTTCTTTAGGGACAACAGAGTGTTTTCAAAAGATGTGGAAATTGCCCTCGAACTAGCCCTTAAGAAATCTCCTGTTGATCCAATTGCTTTAACTTTAGAAGGGGTGAAAAATTTTCAAGCAGGAGAAATAGATTTAGCAATGATTTCATGGGAAAAAGCTAAAGAAAATACTAACGATGGAAACGAGAAACTAACCATACAAGAGGCAATAAATGCTATTAAATCAATGAAAAATCAGTAGTTTCATTGACTTAAATAGACTAGACTTACGCCGCAAATGGAAAGATATTCTTGTCTTTCGTCGTCGTCTAACCCAAAGGCGAAGGGTTTCTTCCCCCCAAAACCAAGTAAAATATGAGACTAAAATCAGTCAAACTTTCTGGATTTAAGTCATTTGTTGATCCAACTTCAATATCTTTTCCTCATGACCTTACTGCTATTGTTGGACCTAATGGATGTGGTAAATCTAATATTATTGATGCAGTCAGGTGGGTATTGGGTGAAAGTTCAGCAAAGAATTTAAGAAGCCAATACATGTCTGAGGTTGTGTTTAACGGATCTGCTTCTAGAAAGCCAGTTTCAAGAGCTTCAGTGGAACTTTTTTTTGATAACGATGATGGAAGGATAGGTGGAGAATTTGCTGACTACAGTGAAATTTCAGTCAGAAGAACATTAGACATTGATAGCCAATCAAATTATTACCTTAATGGTACTAGCTGTAGAAAGAGGGATATAACAGATCTTATTTTAGGGACAGGTTTGGGTCCAAGAAGTTATGCAATAATTGAGCAGGATATGATTTCCACACTGGTAAGTTCAAAACCAGAAGAAATGAGATCATATATTGAAGAAGTTGCAGGTATTTCTAGGTATCTTGAAAGACGAAAAGAAACAGAATCAAGAATTAAGAGAACAAAAGAAAATCTAAGCAGATTAGAAGATTTAAGAGAAGAAATCGGAAGACTCTTGTTCAAATTAAAACAGCAAGCTAGAGCTGCTGAGAGGTACGCAGATTTAAGAATAGAGGAAAATCACACAAAAGGACTTGTATGGTCTAACCAATGGCAAGATAAAGCAAATGAGGTTGTAGTAAAAGAAGAAAAGGTAAGGCTACAGAAGATTGAGCTCGAAGAGATAAATTCATTAAAAACTACTTCAGACTCTGAGATTAATGAGTTCAGAGTAAAACAAATGGAATTACAAACCGAGATGGATAAAGTCCAACAGGAGTTTTATAGCCTAGGTGCAGACATTTCTAGGCAGGAACAAGAAATAAAGGAAAATAAAAATAAGACATCAGAGGTAGCTTCTAAACTAGGGGAGAGTAGAGATACTTTGTCTTCTAAGAAAAATGAAGTAGCTAAATCCTCAGAGCAGATAGAAAGGCTGGAAGAATCTATTTCTTTGATTACACCTGAATTAGAACAATTAAGAGAAAAGCAATTACAAGAAAACAGTCAAGATTCAGAAATTGAAGAAATTGAAATGGACTGGGATAATTTCTCAAACGATCTTATAAATCTTTTAGATAAGTTAAGAAAAGCGGAAATAAAACTCTTAGCTTTAATGGCCAGTGGAAAAGTTTCTCAAGAGAATGTACTTCATGATACTGGTCTGAAGGAAGTGGAGGGTTCGTTAGACTCTTTATCAAGCATATCTTTAACATTAGTCGATAAAACAAAAGGATTATTTAAAGGGTCATCCAAAGAAGAAAGATTAGAGCTTCTTGATAAAACTCAAGAGTACGCTGATTCGCAAGCTAAACTTGCTACAAACATTTCCCAGATTAATCATTTAAAGACAGAAATAAGTACTCTTGAAGCAGAAATCATATCTTTAGAGGGTCAATCTTTTTCAAATAAAGAACCACTTAAAACTATGGAGGATTCTTTAAAAGGACTGCTTCGATCAAGACTAGCTGTTGAGGAGAGAATGGGTTCTATAAGAAAATCTATAGATGATGCTTCAGACAGTATTAGGAATACTGAGAAAGAAAAACTAGACAAGGAACAGAAGGCAATAAATTCAAGAGAAGTTCTAGAAACACTTCGTTTGGATCGTCAGGCATCCAGAATGGAAGCAGAGAATATAGAGAAACAGATAAAAGAAAATAATTTAGATATTAAAAAACTTTTATCCGAACTAGATGAGGACAAGACCGTAAGTGATTACCAAATGGATTTGGAAAAGATAGAAAGGAAAATATCGAGATTGGGAGCAATAAACCTCGCTGCTATGGAAGAATATGCTCAAGAAGAAAAAAGGAAAACGCATCTAGATAAACAGCATGAAGAGCTAATGAGGGCTTTAGAGACGCTTCAGAATGCTATTAATAAAATAGACAAAGAAACAAGAACAACATTCAAGGATACTTTTGACGATCTTAATAAAAGTTTAGCTAAGTCATTCCCTAAGCTCTTTGGCGGAGGTCATGCAGAATTAATCTTGTTAGATGATGATTTACTTACGGCTGGTGTAGGCATTGCTGCCAAACCACCGGGCAAGAAAAATACTAGCATTACTCAATTATCAGGAGGGGAGAAGGCCCTTACGGCAATAGCTTTAGTTTTTGCCTTCTTTGAACTAAATCCAGCACCATTTTGCATGTTAGATGAAGTAGATGCTCCTCTAGACGATCTTAACACCATGAGGTTCATAAGCTTGGTTGAAGAAATGTCGGACAAGGTTCAATTTGTTTATATTACTCACAATAAAATTTCTATGGAGAAGAGTAAACATCTTATGGGTGTAACAATGCAAGAACCGGGAGTGTCTAAGATGGTAGCCGTAGATGTGGAAGAGGCTGTCAAACTGGCTGCCACTGCCTAGATCTGATGTTAAACCTGGCAGAAATTCTTACTATAATAATTGGACTTCTATTGGCCTTAGTATTTGTGGATGGCATAAGAAGATCTATCAAAAATAGAAAAAATAAACTTAAAGTTGATCTCGTTCCATCTGAAAAATTAGAGAAAGAAGAATTCGATGAGTCAGAAGATATATCTGGACAACTAGTTGATGAAAATGAATTCTTAAGTGATGTAACTGAATCAATTGAAGATATACCTATTCTTAAAGGTCACAATTTAATAATTTTTAATTTATGTTCTAAAGATTTAGAAACTTTTTCATGCAGTTCCCTTTCCAAAAGCCTTTCTTCTTATAGTTTTTTATTTGAAGACAAAGGCTTTTTTACTTTTAGAGACAACACAGAAAAAATATTATTTAGTCTTATAAACGCTAAAAAACCCGGTAATTTCCTAGAAGATATAACTTCATCTGATATAGCTTTGGTGTTGGACCCAGGTAAATCACCAAAAGTTGTTGAGTCTTTTGATTTGATGTTTTCGGTGGCCCAATCTCTTTCAGAAAATTTTTCTTGCAGCTTATTAGATGAGAATAGGAACCTTTTAACTAAGCAAATGGTAGAGCACATGAGAAATGAATCTCAAGAATTTCAGCGCCAACGTCTTGCTAACGCTAGTTAAAATTAGAACTCATGATGCCTAAAAAAGAGGACCACCTTAGAGTTAAAAAACTTTCCGCATTAATTAGAAATCATTCTTATAAGTATCATGTTCTAGACGAACCTGAAATTGAAGACTCTAAGTACGATCAGTTATTTCAAGAGCTATTGTCTCTTGAACAAAAGTTTCCAGAATTACTTTCAAAGACCTCTCCAACGCAAAGGATAGGATCAAAACCTTCGACAGGATTTAAGAAAATAACACATGGCATGCCAATGTTGTCTTTGGATAATGCTTTCAGCATTAAAGATTTGGAGGATTTTGATAAAAGAGTAACGGAAAGACTAGTCTTAAAAGAAAACCTTGAATACTGCTGTGAACCTAAACTAGACGGAGTAGCAGTAAACTTATTTTATAAGAAAGGTGTTTTAGATAAAGCAGCTACGCGAGGTGATGGAACTATTGGGGAAGACATTACCCATAATATTAAAACATTACCTTCAGTTCCATTAGAGTTGATTAAGAATGAAGAAATAGCAAAGATTCCTAATGCTTTAGAGGTAAGAGGAGAAGTCTTTATAGAATCTTTTGAATTTAAGAAAATAAATGAGTATTCAAAAGAATCTGGAAAAAGAATCTTTGCAAACCCAAGAAACGCAGCAGCTGGAAGTTTAAGGCAATTGGATCCAGAGGTAACTGCTTCCAGACCATTAAAACTATTTATACATGGATATGGTATTTCTGATTCTTCCCCAGAAAATATTCCAAATAATCAATTTGACATGCTTCAGTTATTTAAGATGTGGGGATTCCCTACCAATCCGGAAGTAAAAGTTGCAATCGGAATAAACACCTGTATTGAATACTTCTCATATATAGAAGATAAAAGAAAAGAACTACCATATGAAATAGATGGTGTTGTCTATAAGGTCAATAAATTTAATTTTCAACAACGGCTAGGAAAAGTATCTAGAGCTCCTCGTTGGGCTATCGCAAGAAAATTTCCTGCAGAAACAGGAAAAACTAGAGTTAATTCAATTTCGTATCAAGTTGGCAGATTAGGAAGTGTCACCCCTGTAGCTGAATTAGAACCAATAAAGGTGGGGGGAGTAACTATTTCAAATGCAAGTTTACATAATTTTGATGAAGTAGATCGATTAGACGTAAGAGAAGGTGATGTTGTAATAATCAAGCGTGCCGGTGATGTCATTCCCCAAGTTACAAAAGTTGACTTAAAAGATTCTGTAAAAAGAAAACCAAAAACAAAACTACCAAAAATTTGTCCTTCCTGTGGCAGTGAGCTTTTTAGAGAAGAAGGAGAAGCAGCATTAAGGTGTGTAAAAGCACAGGAATGCCCAGCTCAATTAGTGGAAATAATTAAACACTTTGTTTCTAGAAACGCTATGAACATAGAAGGCCTAGGAGATAAGATTATTAGACTTTTAATAAATAATAAGATAATTAACAATGTCTCGGATCTTTATAAAATTAAAGAAGAAGATATTATCAAACTTGAAGGGTTTGCCTCCAAATCTTCTTCTAACCTTATTAACTCCATTGGATCCAGTAAAGAGACTAGCCTTCAAAGATTTGTTTATGCTTTAGGAATTAGAGAAGTGGGCGAAGCCACAGCACTAAACTTAGCTCTTAATTTCAATGATATAAAAGATTTAATCAAAGCTTCTAGGGAAGATTTGCTTGAAATAAATGATATTGGGCCGGTGGCTGCTGACTTTATAAATGATTATTTTAAGAATACTGAAAATATAGAACTCGTAAATGAATTTATGACGCTTGGCTTTAAACTTTCTCCTCCTAAAAAGGATGATAGTTCTAACTTCTCAGGAAAAACTATCGTCATAACAGGCTCTTTTACTACTTATTCTAGAAATGAATTAAAAGAACAATTAATTACAAGAGGAGCCAAAGTCACTTCAAGTGTATCCAATAAAACAGATTTTTTAATTTCAGGTGAAAAGCCAGGATCAAAATTTTCTAAAGCACAAGAACTTCAGGTAAAAATTTTAGATGAGCAAGAAGCAATAGATTTATTAAGCTGATTGTGGAATGAAAACTAAAATCAGTTTCCTTTTATTTCTGATCCTAATTACAGCATGTGCTACGTCTGGACCTCCTTCAAACACTGTTGATGTATGTAAGATCTTTAAAGAAAAAAGATCTTGGTATAAAGCTGCTAAAAGAACTGAAGATCGTTGGAATATCCCGGTTTC
>Ga0257109_1000200_pt1 | contig 18420 bp, 8 predicted proteins | sample LP_taG_8_FD_191566 | JGI IMG/M metagenome (GOLD analysis project Ga0257109, IMG submission 191566) | Marine microbial communities from Northeast Subartic Pacific Ocean, Canada - LP_J_2011_P26_2000m | ecosystem: Environmental > Aquatic > Marine > Oceanic | place: Canada: Northeast Subartic Pacific... | reverse complement strand
CTTAGCTTCTGCTGATCCGCGTGGCCGAGCTGGCGTTTGAGTGAGCGGGCGTCTTCCAGCACGAGGTCGGTGATGTTACGATACGCCTGAAACTCGTGCGTGCCAAACAACTGTCGGTACGCCTTGCGCGGGTCGCGCATACTCGGCGCCACGTGGCCGGTGCCGAACCACGAGACGTTATCGAAATGAATTGATTCCTTATTGTCCTTATGGCTGTTGCTGCTAAATTCCAGCGTGCGGAAGGGCGTGTTCGTGCCTAGTTGCTCCGCGAGGATGTGATCGAGCGTGCGCGCCTGCGGGTAAGGCGATTGCCTCACCGTGAACGTGCCGGCGCTGGTGAGGAAACACGAGGCGCATTGCGCGTGTACATCGGTGCCGGGCTGGAAAGTGCGGTCCATCCCGGTGATGAGGGTGACTTTGTCCTTCACTTTTTCCAACGGCTGCAACGTGGGCGTGAGCGTGAGCGGATGCACGCCAACGGGAATGCGCGCGCTATTGCCGAGCGCTTTGCGGTCCGAGGTAAATTTTGGGATAGGGCCGTTGGCTTCGCCGGGGAAAAAGCCGCGCCGCACCACGCCGATGGGCACATAAAAAAACGCGGCGCGTTGGGCGGGCTTTTGATTGGCCGCCGCCAGCCCGAGACTTTCCAGCCACGGCAAGCTCAAGGCGGCTCCGCCGAGTCCGTGCAGAAATGCGCGTCGTGATGTGTGCGTCATCGTGTTGTTTTGATACTGTTTTTTGGTGGTTCTGCCGAGGCTTTTTTTTGACGCGGCTTGTTGATGAATGGCGCGCTTTGCACCACCTCGTGCAGGAGCGTTTGCAGGCGGTACCCATCGGCGATCGTCTTGGCGGAGATGCGATCCAGCGCGGGCGAATCGGCGGGCGTGAGGCCGCGGCCCAGCGCGTAGGAAAGCATGTGGCCGGCAAAGGCGCGGGTGAAGCGGTCTTTCTCGGCGAGGATGGCGTCCTTAAATTCCACCACGTTTTTGAAAGAATGCCTGCGAAAGAGCACGCCCGAGGCGTCCACCGCGCTGCCGTTTTCGTAGCCATCGCGCCAGCGGCCGACGGGATCAAAATTCTCCAGCGCGAAGCCGAGCGGATCGAGCTTGGAATGGCAACCGGCGCAATCGGCACGTTCGCGATGCACGGCGAAGCGTTCGCGCGTTGTCAGTTTTTTATCCGCCGCCTTGGGTTTCTCCAGCGGCGGCACATTGGCGGGTGGCGGCTCGGGTGGCGCGTTGAAAATCACGCCGGCAATCCACGCGCCGCGCGTGATGGGCTTGGTTTCATCCGGGCCCGAAGTCATCGTCATCACCGCCGCGGTCGTAATCACGCCGCCCTGTCGTCGATCGGTTACGGGCTGGCGCGTGAACTGCATCGTCACCGGCCCGCCGATTTTCCCCGCCGGCGTATCGCCATACCATTTGCGCAAACGGCCGGAACGATAGGCGTATTTCGAATCAATGAATTCCAAAATCGACCGGTTCTCGATGAGTACCGTTTCAAACAAGAGCAACGGCTCCATCATCATATCCATCGTGGTGCGATAGTTGGGTGCCGCGTAAAAGAAATCCTTGTATTTATTTTCATCCGGCACGGCGGACACAATGCGGTCGAGCTGCAGCCACTGTGACGGGAAGCTGTCGCAAAAGCGTTTGAGCTTCGGGCTGGCGAGCATCCGATTCACCTGCGTCGCGCGCACCGCCGGCTTGGACAGTTCGCCGTTGCCCGCGAGCCGTAGCAATGCGTCATCCGGAATGCTGCTCCACAAAAAGAAAGACAACCGCGAGGCGAGATCGTAGTCATCCAGCGGCTCTGTTTTGCCCGCGACCGCTGGCCGGTCGTACAGATACAAAAACCGTGGTGAAGACAGGACTGCCGAGGTCGCTTCCTTCATTGCGTCGGTGAAGCCCACGCCCGAATCGATTTGCCGGTGCACGTGCTCCGTGTAGCGATTGAGCAACGCCTCCGTCACGGGTCGGCGAAAAGCTCGGGTCATAAATTTGCGCAACCGTGCACGCACCGCGTCCTTCACCTCATCCGCCGCGGGTGCGACAAAAAATTCCCGCCAAATCCCCACCGTACTCCCGTCGAAATTGGGGCTCTGCACAATCCGGCGACTGAGCTTGAAAAATGCCTCCAACAAAAACGGCGACAACGAAAGATGATCGCCGCGATTGTCAAACCCGTGCTCCGCGCGCGGATCCTGCGGGAACGGCCCCACCCCCGTCAGCCGAGGCTCGATGAGGCCGGATTTCCCCAAGGGCCGGCTGCTCACCGTCACACTTTCAGGCATTTTTCCCCCCGACTCCAATGCCTTGGCAAAATAACCCGACCGATCGCGCATCATTTTTTCCGGCAGCGGAAAAACCGAAACCTTGAGCCCGAACAAATCCTGCACCGCGTTATTATACTGCAAACGGTTCATACGCCGAATAGGCGTCGGCACAAAGTCAGCCCCAGCCGTGCGCAGGAGTTTTTGGAGGTCAGCCACCGCCGCCACGCGCGTTTCAGGCTTTAGGGGCGGCTCCTTTTCCGGCGGCATCTCGCTTGCGTCTAGCACCTCGAGAATAGTCTGTAACCGCTCCAAATCCCCAGTGAGCTGCGCCGCCGTTTTAATTTCCAGCAGATTCAGCTTCCCCTTCACCTTGCCATCCTTGCCGTGGCACTTGACGCAGCGGCTTTTAAAAAGCGCGAGTGCAGCATCGCCGCTGGCGGCTTGTGTCGTGCCCGCCAGCAGCAAAGCCAAAATGCCAATACAATACCACACCCCGCACATCGTGACATCACACGTGATTTATATCAACTGCTTCCGCACAAAATCGGGCAGGCGCGGGTTGAGATTAAAGCGCGGCCGGGCGTTGACGATTTGACGGCCCAACAACGCCACACAACCTCACCAGTGAATCGTACTCACCGCTTGGCCAAGAGCTGGGGTTACGAATGCTAGTTGAAGCACGCGACGATACTCGCTGCCAACGACTCGTGCCTTTGGCCTACAGATCGAGCACGACTTTTTCCTTGCTAGCGCTTGGGCAGGGCGTAGCGTTTGCTCATGTCTGATTCTTCAAATGAGTGCTGTCGGGCGGCGGAGCAGTTTTGTTTCCGGGTTTTTTTGGTGTCGTTTGGGTTCCTCCTGTTGTGGTTTCTGTCGATGATATTTGCGGATGAGTTTGTCATCGGCCTTCACGCCAAATTCCTCGGGATTACAGGAGATAATATGGTTCAGTTTAAATACGACGCGAGATTGACCATGTACCTTCTGATGGGGGCGTTCAAGCTGGGCGCGATGTTGTTGTTTTTCATCCCGTGGCTGGTGCTGCGGCTAGGGCGCGCCTCGAAGGCGGCGAGCTAGTCCACTCGAAGGCGGCGGACGAGTCGTGACAGCCAGTGGTTGAGGCGGCCGTCGAGCGAGCGCTGGCAGATGAAGGCGTCCATCAATTCGAGGCTGCCGGTGCAGAATTTCTGCTTGTACTCGTGGCCGCCCTGCAGGAAGTCGAACCCTGTGCAGCCCTCGCTCATCGCCCGCTCGATGTTGTGCAGCATCAGTTGTCTGCCGGGAGCGTGCTTGTGGTAGTCCGGCAGGTAGGCGATGTGAAAAAAGCCATAATAGCTTTCCCGGCGAACAGCGATCTCGAACGCGATGGCCATTTCGTTGACGCGCAGCGCGGTGATTTCCACCTGGCCAAGCGCCGGGTTATTTCGACTTGCTGGTGATGCGGCCAATCAGGCGGTTCGCGTAGTTGCGCATTCGGGGATTAGCCTTCGGGTCGATGCGCGCCATCTTGGCGATGGCTTCCTTGTGTGGGTTGGCGTGTTCGCCGATGACATCCAGCGCGTTGAGGGCAAGCATTGAGAGGCAGATGCCGTTTTTCGCCGGGTCAGCGTATTGCATCAGCACCTTGGCGGCGCGCTTGGCATCGAGATTTTTGCCATAGCGGCCCAGAGCCTCGGCGGCGATGATGCGGACGCTGGGCGACTTGTCATCGAGCGCGGCCACCAGTACTTCGCGGCCCTTGCGTACACCGTTTTTACCACGGATAAGATAGCCCATTGCAGCCCAGTAGCGCACGGCACTGTCGTCGCTCCGGATAAGTCCGGGCAGTTGTTCGGTGGTTTTTTTGCCTTTGCGCGAGGCGGCGTTGGCGGCTTTGAAAATGGCGTTAAAATTGTAACGGCTGTTGTCGTGGCCCACTTCGTACGGTGAATCATCACCAGCACGGGAATGGATTTCGGCTTCGGGTAGAAACCCAACGTCGCGGACTTCGGCAGCCCAGCTGCGATGAGCCCTGCGCATGCGCTTCATCACATCCGAGTGATCTTTTGAGCTGGCGAGATTGTTGACTTCGTCCGGGTCGGCCTCGAGGTCGTACAGTTCCTCCGCCGGTTTGGTCTGCCAAAAGGTGGACTGTGCGGCGTTGAGTTTGCCGGCGTGATAGAGGTCGTGCCAGACACGGGTCGTGGGTGTTTGGAACATGTAATCGAGATGCTGTCCGTACGGCTTGTGCGGCATATAGTTACGGATGTATACATGGCGTCCGTCAAACACCGTGCGCACCATGTCGTAGCGCTCATCCATACGACCGCGAAAGCCAAAACTGAACTTTTGCGCTGGCGCCGTATGTTGTCCCATGAACGCATGGCCCTGCATGTGGGCGGGCGCCTTCGCGCCGGCGATGCTGATCAGGGTGGGGGCGAGGTCGATGAAACCAACGAGCCGGTCGCTGCTACCGCCGGTTTTGTATTCGGGCGGCGCGAGGTGCTTGAACTTCTCCGGTACGTGGATGATCAGCGGCACATTCAGCCCGGAGAAATACGGCCAGCGTTTGCTGCGTGGCATGCCGGAACCGTGGTCGCCGTAGTAAAAGACAATCGTGTCGTCGGCCAAGCCGGCTTCCTCCAGTTCGCGAAGGTTTTTGCCGACGAGCTTGTCCATCATCGTGATCCGATCGTGGTACTGCGCCCAGTCCTTGCGCACCTCCGGTGTGTCGGGGTGGTAGGCGGGGAGGCGCACCTTGGCCGGGTCGTGGATACGATCGGCGGGGTTGATCTTGTTCCGGATTTGGCTCTCGTGACTGATCGTGTGGTTGAAGATGGCGAAGAACGGCTTGCCGTCGGGCCGGTTTTTCCAATGCGCCTTGCGACCGCTCTCGTCCCAGACGTTACCAACTTTCTCGAGGTTGTAATCCTCCTTGGAATTGTTGGTGCAGTAGTAGCCGAGTTCGCGCAGGTAAACCGGGTACATTTTGAAGTCAACAGGGAGCCGGGTCATGCTGCGCATGTGCTCGGCGCCGGTGGCGGGCGGGTAAATGCCGGAGATGATCGTGGTGCGGGCGGGGGCGCAGACCGGCGCTGTCGAGCTGGCCTTGGTGTAGCGAAGGCTGCGCTTGGCCAAGCGGTCGAGGTTCGGTGTGACCGCGAACGAGTCGCCGTAACAGCCAAGGTGCGGCCCGTTGTCCTCGCTGGTGATCCAGAGGATGTTGGGCAGCGCCTGCTCCGCCCGCGCCTGGCCAAGGCCAAGCGCGGCCACGGCACTGGCCAACAGGAATACTCGACTGATTCTTCTCATGATTGACATCGGCGGCATTGAACCACCACCGTCATTTGCAGGCAATGGTCTAATACTTTTGAGTAATAGGTCGGGCAGGTCTGTTTCCTGTTTTTGTTCACTTTTTGAACATTTTGCCTTTGAACCGGTCATGATCACCGAGGTTTGCCCCGGTTGGGCTGAACTTTTTTCAATTCACCGCTAATAAAAACCGATCGGACGCGTCATGGGATTGAGAGCATTGTTAAATGTCTCGAAAGAACAGCAAAACAAGCTGACTCCCATGCAGACGCGTGTGAAAGGTGCTCCCCGGTCCATGAACGACCCGCAGGCCAAGACCGCCCCGGCAAAGGAGGCGATCGAGGAGGTGCTTCGCCAATGCGAATCGCCGCTGCTGGCGTACGCCATCAAAATGGTGCGGGACGGGGAACAGGCGCAGGAGATTGTGCAGGAGGCGTTCGTTCGCCTGCATGCCTCTTACGCCGAGGTGGGCGCGCCGCGGCCGTGGTTGTACCGTACGGTATTCAACCTGGCGATGACGCACCACCGCGAGCGGCAGAAGGTGGTGCCGGTCGGTTTTTCGCCGGAGGAAACTCCCGGCGCGGAAACCCCGACATCGCCCGCACCGGACGAGAGGCTGGTGCGGATGGAAGCCGTGGCGCAGGCACGCGCATGCGTCGAGGAACTGGATGACCGGAGTCAGCAACTGGTTCGGCTGAGATTCGAGGACGGGCTCTCTTACAAACAAATGAGTGAGCGCACCGGCCTGACAGTGACCAACGTGGGGTACATTCTCCACACGTCACTGAAGAAACTCGCCACCGCGCTGAAACGATCCGGATACATCCATGAGTGACTCGACCAAAAACACATCCAAACCGTCCTGCGAACAGCTCGAGGCGCGCGTCGTCGCGATGCTGCTCGGCGAGGCCAGCCCGTTCGAGGAGGAGCAACTCCGCGAGCAACTGAAAGGCGATGCCGCCTTGGCCAAGTTCTGCGCCGAGATCGGGCAGACGCTGCCGCTGCTCAACGAGGCGCTCGACGTTAACCAAGTGCCCAAGGCGAAGTCGCCGAAACAGCGCCTGGCCGGCAAGCGGCGGAATAAACTAAAGCAACTTTTCCGGAACGGTTCCGACTTGCCCACGCGCAAGGTCGTGCGGCTGGATTTCCGCAAGGGGCTGGCCATCGCCGCTGCGGTTTGTGTGGTGCTACTTGTCGCCGCCGCGTTGCTCCTGCCGCGCCTGGTCAAGTCCAATACCGACTTGCTAGGGGCGGCAAACAGCAAACCGGCTAAACTTTTTGGTGAACCCGTTGAAGCCGAGGAGGAGCTTCGGGTAGACGTTGCGGGCGTTGAAAACTATGCCCGTGTCGAGGGGGTGCAGCTCGCCGACGAGACGAGATCAACCGATCAGGCGGTGCCGGTATCTGAAAGCGCTCCCGCCCCCTTTGGAGATCATTTCGGAGGCAAGGTGGATTTTTTGGCGGGGGGTATCGTGGCGAATCGTGAGGGCACGGTGCTCTACGATGAGTCGATCGAGGAAGCCGCGCCGGTGCCTGCCGAGGCGGATCGTCTGACTGCCTCAACCGGGATGGCACCCGCGCGGGGATTGGGATTGGGCACGATCAGTGGCAAGGCGGCTGACGGGAGATTGGCGCTGGGAGAACAGTGGTCGGAACCGGCTCCCGGCCAGGGCAAGCCCATTGGCGGGCGTAATGAGGGCCGCGCCCGCAATCGCCCCCAGATCGCGTCGAAGAGGGAGCTCGCGGATCTGGTGCTGCCGGAGTTGCAGTCGGAGGATCGTGTCGGGTCGCCGGACGAATTTGCCAACTACGGGATGTATGCCGGTTTTCAGCAGAATGTGGAGAATGGGGGAAGCAACCGATCTTTAAATGAACTCAAATCGAACAGCACAGCGGAAACCGCGGAGTCGGTTGTATCGTTCCAAAAAAATCTGGCACAGCAACCCGCGCAGCCGACGGGCGGGCCGGTCCCGGGGTTTGAGAACCGGTATGCACTCGTCGAGAGCAGCCCGTCAGCCCAGCCAAAGGATGGTGCGGATCTGTACTGGTTCCAAAACAAGTCGGGAGGCGAACCCGGCGAGCCGTCCGTCACGGCGGCGGGGGAACTGGCCGCCGGCTTGGGCGAATCCAACTTTACTGTCCCGTCTCCCGGCGCTGTAACAAAGAGTGGCGCGACCACTATCAGCGTCGATTCGCTTCACTCGATTTCCGAGGCCGAGCCCCCAAAGGCAGCTGAGTTATTCAAAAGCACAATCTTGCCGAGGCCAACGACTCCCCCGACTCCCCGGGCCGTTAACCAGGGGATTGATGACAACGGCCGTACGTACAACTGGCGATATGAGTCGGCCAACAACTCAGGGTTGAACCTCGGCGCCAACGCTGCATCGGGGAGGCAGGGCCAGTTGACCAGGGATATTCCACAGCGAGGCGAGGAGGCCGCGCGCCAATGGGGGGCATCCCGCACGGATGTCGCCGGAGAGAGTAGGAATCAACTGGCGTTGCCGGGAGGAATGGGCGGCATGGGAATGGGAGGGGGTGGTTTTGTCGCCGGTGCGTACGCGGACGGCCTCGCTGTGGGGCAGCTGGTGGTCAATGGCGAAGTTGCGGCGGGCCCGGTTTCCGGTGGGATCGCTGGGACATCCACATTGGGGTTTGATGTGGATGGCGATGGGGGAGTGGAGGAGGATGGCAAACTTTACGGCTTCGGGCGTGGTCAGGCGGCGAAAAATTCGACGAAGGAACTTGGAGCGAAAGGCGTGCGCAGGTTCTCCGGCCGATTCGCCCTGGACTCGATCGAGGGCGAGTCGGTGAAGCTTGGTCAAGCGCCCAGTATTGCCGCCGCCGCCGAGGCCGTGAGCGGGACGGTCAACGAACAGATCGTGCACGGTTTTGTCGTGGACAAATCAGCGGAGCTCGGGAAGGGCTTGAAACGGGATCAATCCGGTGCAGAGGCGCTTAACTTACAGAGCGAATTAAGCCGGGCAGAGGCTGCAGCACTGGCGCGGGGGGCGGTTGCACTGGGTGTCGTCGCGGACGATGAAGTTGCGAAGGAGAGCGACCAGGCGGAGGCGCCCGCGTTGGGCGATGTCCCGGCGCTCGGACGGATGTTCAAAAGAGGAGCCGACCCGGAGAAGCCAGCCCGTGACCTGTCAGCGGTGCAACTGGAACGAAGTGCCGACACAAAGTCACTCAGTGAACGGGGCCGCGCTTCAGGCGAGTCTGCCCGGCAAAGCCTGTCCTTGGGCAAGCAGGACAAGGACAGGCTGAGCAAACTGCCGGTGGAGGAGTACGAGTCCCTTGCGGCCATCGACGAGTCCCTGCTGGAACCCGGGAGCGACCAGCAGCAAGCCTTAGCGGAGAGGAGGCTTGACGAGAGCCTAAAGAGCCCGGCAACTAGGCAGCCTCAGAGCTTGGTCACGGCCGATCAGGAGATGTTGCGCCGTAAGGGCAAACTGGCCGCTAACAAAAAGTTACCAGCTCCCGCGGCCAAGCCGCAGAGCGCCAGCCGTTCGTCCCGGTTGCGCGGGGTAAAGCGGGAGGAAAAACAACTGGTTGAGAAACTCAAGGATCCGGAACCGACAGCCAAGCCGCCCACGCCGTCGGTCGTGTACACGCCACGCCCGGAGACGGTCACCGCCGAAAACAATTTCTCCACCTTCTCGCTGAACGTCAGCGACGTGTCGTTCAACACCGCTCTCGCCAGTCTGCAGGCCGACAAACTGCCGGCCCCGGGCGACGTGCGCAGCGAGGAGTTTTTGAACGCGCTTGAGTATCGCGACCCGATGCCGGGTGCCGGCGAACCGCTGGCCTTCCACTGGGAGCGTGCTCGGTCGCCGTTCACGCATGATCGCGACATTATCCGGTTTGCCGTTCGCACTGCGGCGCTTGGCCGCCAGCCGGGCCGGGCGATCAACCTGGTTTGCCTGCTGGACAACTCCGGCTCGATGGAGCGCGAGGACCGGGTGAGCATCGTGCAGCAGGCGCTCGGTGTGTTGGCGCGCAAGCTCACGCCGAATGATCGCGTCAGTCTGGTCACGTTTGCGCGCACGCCGAAGTTGCGGATCGACGGGATGCGCGGCGGAAATCGTGAGGCGTTTTTGAAGGCATCGACCGGCTGGATCCCGCAGGGCGGCACGCACGTGGAAAAGGCACTCGCGCTGGCTTATGAGACGGCAAAGAAACATTTCATCGCCGGCGGCAACAACCGCGTGATCCTGCTGACCGACGGCGCGGCCAACATGGGCAACGTCGATCCGTACCAGCTCCGCAAGACCGTGGAGAGCCACCGCAAGCAGGGCATCGCGCTCGACTGCTTCGGCATCGGCTGGGAGGGCTACAACGACAACCTGCTCGAGGTGCTCGCCCGCAACGGCGACGGCCGGTACGGCTTCTTGAACCAGCCGGCCCAGGCGGTCGCCGAGTTTGAGCAGAAACTGCTCGGCGCTTTTCAGGTCGCTGCTTCCGACGTGAAGGTGCAGGTCGAGTGGAACGCCGGCCGCGTGAAGGTGTTTCGGCAGGTCGGCTATCTTCGGCACCAGTTGAAGAAGGAGGATTTCCGCAACAACAAGATCGACGCGGCGGAGATCAGCGCCGCCGAGTCGGGCAACGCGCTGTACGTCGTGCAGGTCAACCCGGACGGCGAGGGGCCGCTGGGCATGGTGCGCGTACGCTACAAGGTTCCGTTCACCCGCGAGTACACTGAGCTGGAATGGAGCCTCGCCTATGAGCCGGCCGTGACACCGCTGGAGCAGGCCGGCCCGGCGATGCGCCTGGGCTGTGTTGCGGCGACATTTGCCGAGTGGCTGGCGCAAAACCCTTACGCCCAGGGCGTGCAGTTGGTCGACTTGCAGGGATTGATCTCCGGCATCCCGTCGATCTACGGCACCGACCCCCGGCCCAACCAACTCGAGTGGATGATCGGCAAGGCGCGCATCCTCGCCGGGAATTGATTTTAAATAAAAACGGTAAAGGATAATGAATAGCCCAATTGAAAAAACCGGAATCGCCGGCGCGATGTTTGCGCTGGGTTTGTTTGGCACGGTCAATCCTCCAGCGCTTGGCCAGGCGGGGGATCCGCCTGCCGCCGAGGTGGATAACCTCAAGATCAACGGCGAAGTCGGTGGCGAGAAGGCCGGCTTCGTCATCACCGGGGATTTCAAGCCGAGGAAGCCGGAGGAGGAAAAGGAGAAGCTGATCTTCTCGGCGCGCACCGAGAACAACATTACCCATCGCCGCGGCCAGACGGAGCAGAACATCAGCGGCACGGTAAAAATCCTGCAGGGCGAGACGGCCGAACTGCGCTTCGCCGTGAAAGGCAAGGGGACGTTGGTCTCGGCCAAGAGCGAGCAGGCGATCGAGTGGGGGCTGCGCAACGACAAGAGCGGCCAGCGATTTTTCGTGCTGTGGCTCGATCCCGAGAAACCGGCCAAGGGCGAGGTGACGTTCACTGCGCACTTCCGCAACACGCACGCACAGGCCAAGGCGGCGCTGGGTGCGGTCAGCCTCTCGCCGCAGGGCGAGGCGGTGCTTAACGCCGGCCTCATCACCGTCACCACCTCGGCCGGCTATGACCTGGCCATTACCAAGGCCAACGGGGTGACCCGCGTGACCAAGGGGCTTGGCCATGCGCCAGCCAAGTTGCCACGTTCGTACAGCTTCCAGTTCAGCGACACCACGCCCGAGGTGGCCTTCACCGCGACCGAGTCGGATCCGGATGCCAACCGCATTTTTTTCGATGAGTTTGACTTGAAGGGTCGTCTGGCCGACGGCGTGGCGGCGTTCACCCTGAATGGAATGGTGGAGGTGCGCCATGCCAGGGGAGGGAAGCTGCCGGTCGTGTTTGGCGGAGCAGCGCTGGCGTCGATCCCGGCGACAAAAGATTACAAGGTCGGTTTCTCCGGCGAGACCTACACGCTGGAGTTCGCCAAGGGCGGCACGTATCCGGTGGCCCTCGAGTTTCATGCGCGCATCTTGGAGAAGGATGGCTGGAACAACATCGATTTTGGCGTCGTGCCGGCGGCATTGAGGCCGGTGAAGTTGAGCGGTTGGCCCAAGGCGATTTCGTTTGACGCCAAGTCGGCCTCAAAGCCGGCCATTAAGAACGGTAACTACGACTTGTTCCTCACGCCGCAAGACCGGCTGTCGGTCCGCTGGAAGGAGACCAAGCCGGTAGTGATCCCCAAGCTGTTCTACTCGGCGGAGGCGGCGGTGAACATCGCTGTGGGCGCGGGGCTTGCGCGGCAAATCAACCACTTCGACTACCGCGTGATGCAGGGGCGGATGAGCACCCTCGAGTTGGATCTCATTGGAGAAGGCGAAGTCGTCAGCGTCAACGGTCGGAATATCCTGAATTGGAGTGTCAAAAAACAGGAGGACGGGCGGCGGCTCGTGGTGAAACTCAATAGCCAGCAGACCGCCAATTACAATCTCGTTGTGCACTCCCAGACACCGCTGGGCGCGTTCCCGGTGCGCTTCCATCCGCTGCGCATCGTGCCGGTCAACCCGGTGCGCTACGGCGGCCACCTGCGCTTGGTCAACAACGGCGCGGTGCAACTCGAGCCGGTGAGCGTGAACGGACTGTCGCAGCTTTCGGCCAACCGTTTTCCCGCCGCCAGCTCGATTCCGCCCCTGCCCAATAACCCCAAGCTGAAGCCGTTGGTGTACCGCTACTCGAGCGGCGACTACGGGCTGGAGGTGTTGGCAGACAACATCCTGCCGGAGTTGACCGTGTCGCAGCTTTTGGTTTATGCGCTTGGCTTCAACGAGATCACGCTCGACGCCGAGCTCGAACTTACAATTCGCGACGCGCCGTTGCGCGAGTTCACGATTAGCATCCCGGACGGCTACACGGTGGCGCAACTGTCGGCAGCCGCCTTGGCCGATTACTTCCTTGGCCCGCCGGAGAACGGCAAGCGTCCCCTGCGCCTCGTGTTCTCCCAGCCGCTCGAGGGGCGGCACTTGATCCAGCTTCGCTTGGAGCAAAACCAGGCGGTCGAGGGCGATGAGTGGTCGATCCCCCGGCTCGACTACGAGCAGGTAAAGTCAGTTCGCGGCTTTGTCGGCGTGTCGGCTTCACCGGGGCTGCGGTTGGTGCCGGCCGCAGTGAAGGATGTGAACGAGATTGCCGTCGTTTTTTTCCCAAAAAAAATACAGGGCCTGCAGGCGGCTTATCGCATCAAGGAAACCGGCTGGGAGGCCAGCCTCGGCGTCGAGCGGATGGAGTTGGCGTTGCACGTGGACGCGCTTCACCTCTACTCGATCGGGCAGGGGATCGTGTACGGCAGCTCGGTCCTCAACTACCTGATCGGCGGCAAGCCGGTGAGCGAGTTGAAGGTGCTGGTTCCGGCCGACTACGACAACGTGGAATTTGTCGGCCGCGATGTGCGCAACTGGAAGCTCGACGAGGCTGCCGACAATAGCGTCACCAAGTCGTACACGGTGTACTTCCAGTCAACGCTGTTCGGCGACTACACGCTGCTGGTGACCTTCGAGCGGCAGTTCAAGCCGGAAGGCGAAACGCTGGCGTTCAACGGCGTGCGTCCGGTGGACGTGAAGTCGGAGGCCGGCTACTCGATCCTGATCAGCAAGGAGCGGTTCGAAAAATTGAAGGCCGAGACGGAGGGGGAGCCAACCGCACTCGAGCCGTCGGAAATCCCGGAGGAATACCGGCTGCTGTTCGACGCACCCATCCTGGAGGCGTACCAGTACTCGGGCGGTGGTTTCACGCTCAACAAGCTTCTCAAGCCGTTGGACCGGCAGGACTCGCTGGAGCAGGTGGCTGACCGGGCGACGTTTTTGACGCAGGTTTCCAACGACGGCCAGGTGGTGACCACCGCGACTTACTTTTTGAAAAACCGCGGCCACGCACACTTCAAGGTGGCGCTGGAAAAAGAGGTCGAGCTTTGGGAAACCAAGGTGGCCGGCAAGCGGGTGATCCCGATCACGCAGGGAGAGACAATCCTCGTGCCGCTGCCCAAGGGGCAAAACTTGAACGCCCCGATCGAGGTGTCGCTCAAATTCGCACCCGAGCCGTCGAGCGATGGTGACGTGCGGGTGACGCTGCCGAAGGTCGGCTCGCCGCTGCTGTTGTCCAACTGGAACGTGACGCCGGATCCGGACTATCGACTCGAGTTCGTGGCTGGCAGCGTCAAGCCGACGAACGAGCGCCCGGACTCGAGCGGGTTCGCCTGGCTGAAGCGTGGTGGTTGGGGCCTGCCGTTTTTGTTTGCTGCGCTTGCTGCGCTTGCTGCGTTTGCTGCGTTCGCCGGCGGGTTGATTGTTCGCTGGAGCACGCGCTCCGGACGGTATCGGTGGGATTGGCAGAACACGGTCGGGCAGATTTTCGGCTGGCTGTTGTTGTTGGCGGCGTTGGGGCTGTTGAGCTCGGTCGTGGCCCTGGGCGTGTTTGTCGACAAGCAATTCCTGCTCGTCGAGCCGGGTTTGGTTTTCACCTCGTCGGTGCTCAAGGCCAGCGAGGCGTTGTCGATCACGGTGAACAACCTTGAGGCCGACGCCGCGCTGTATTCGCCCTTCATTTTCCTGCCGGCCTTGGTGGGCCTGGCGATCTGGATTTTACGATTTCGATCGGATGATGCCGTGGTGCGCAAGGGCGGCCTGCTGGTCGGCTGGTTGTTCATCGCCTGGACGACGCTGATGGTGCCCAACGGCCTGCATTGGTTCGCGGGTGTGGCCATGCTGTTTGTGCTGGTGCATGTCGCTTGGCCAAGCGTGACCGCCCAGTTCAACCTGCCGTCCAAGCCAACGGAAGGCTCCGCCCCGGCGGCCGCCGCCACAACGGCGATCCTGCTTGGCCTGTTTTTGAGCGCCGGCACGGCACTTGGCCAAGCGGTCAAGCCGGACGGCGGGCGGTTGCTCTCCGTGGTGCAGAGCGGCCAGGTGGCCAGCAGCCGCGTGACGCTCACCGGCACGCTCAAGTGGGAGGCCAAGGCCGGCAGCCGCATTCAGTTCCTCTCCTCGCCAGCGGTGCTGAAGAGCATCGATCTCAAGGACGGCAAACTGAAGCTGGCACAGTTCACGGTCGGCAAGTCGACATCGCAACAGCTCATTGCGAACGAGGCGGGCGTGTATGTCGTCGGTTTCGAGTACGAGACGCGCATGACACACGGCAATGGCATGTGGAGCTTCACCGTGCCCACCCAGCCGGCGATGGTGAACCGGCTGTCGCTGGAAATGCGAGGACAGGAACTGGAAGTGACCTCGACGGATGCCGTGTCGCTGAAACACACATTTACGAAAGACAGGATCAACAAAGTCGATTTGGTGTTGCCGCCCAAGCCGAATGTGCGGGTCAACTGGAAACCCAAGGCACGCGACGAGAGCATCGAGAAGCCTGTGTTCTACGCGGAGTTCCAGCAACTCTTCATCCCGACAGCCGGGATCGTGGCTGGGGTGCACGACCTCAAGGTACGCCTGGCCCAGGGGCAGTTGAGCGAGCTCACCATTGCCGTGCCGGACGGCATCACAGTGACGGATGCGACGTCGAAGCTCGTGAACTCGTGGCGGTTCGACCCGGAGGCCGGGACGTTGCAGATCCAGTTCTCTGCACCGCAGAAGGCGACGTTCGATCTGCGGGTGCGTTCGCAGCAGACGGCCGGTGCGTTCCCGTACGAAAAGACACTGAGCCTGCTCGGCGTGAACGGCGCGGCGGGAGAGTTGGGCCTCGCGGGCCTGGCCACCAGTTCCGAGGTGCAACTGGACAGCGCCTCGGTGGACGGCCTCGCGCCGATCAACCTGGAGGATTTCCCGGCGGCGATGGCCCAGTCGGTGCAGGGCGAGTTCGCCGGGTTGACCGTGCGCCGCGCGTACCGGTACTCGGGCCGTGCCGCGGGCCTGACGCTCACCGCCTCGGCGGTTCAGCCGGATATTCGCATAACGAGCAGCCAGCGACTGTCGCTCGGGGAGGACCGGAGCGTGCTGCTGGTGAACCTCGCCGCCCGGATCACGCGCGCCGGTGTATTCAAGTTGAGCTTTGTGTTGCCGGAGGGACTCGAGGTCGAGTCGATCACCGGCAACGCGCTGAGCCACTGGACGGACATCGAGGACGGGGACGACACGGTTGTGACGCTGCATCTCAAGGGCAAGACCGAGGGCAACGCGCAGTTCCAGATCAACCTCGCCGGGGCCGGGCTCGAGAAGACCGAGAGCTGGCAAGTGCCGCGCGTGGCAATCCGCGAGGCGACCAAGGAGAACGGCCAGTTGTTCATCATTCCCGAGCAGGGCATCCGCGTGTACATGAAGGACCGCGAGGGCGTGTCGCAACTCGATCCCAAGCAGGCCGGCATCCGCGACCGGGGCGTGCTGGCGTTTCGCCTGTTGCAGGGTGACTGGACGCTGTCGTTCGACGTCGAGCGGGTGGATCCGTGGATCCAGGCGCTGTTCCTGCAGGACGCCTCCATCCGGCAGGGCATGGTCAAGTACCGGGGCGTGCTGGAGTATCAAATCGAGAACACCAGCCTGAAGACACTGCGCGTGGCGCTGCCGGATGCGGCGCAGGGCGTGGCGTTCACCGGCAACCAGGTTTCGGACTTTGTCAAGGGTGACACCGTCGAGGATGGCCGCGCGGTGTGGGACGTGAAACTCGACCGGCGCATGATCGGCAAGTATCAACTCACGGTGTCGTACCAGGTCAAGGTGCCACCGGCTGAGGACGCCGCCGAGTCGCCGGTGGAGGTGCAGAGCCTGCAGGCGGTCGACGTGAACCTGCAGCGGGGCTTCATCAGCGTACGCACCGAGGGCCGGATTCTGCTAAAGGCGGAGCCAGCGCCGGATGGCTTGTACAGAGTCGAGTGGAGCCAGGTGCCCCGATCGCTCAAGGGCGCGCTCAACCTCGAGGAGACGCAATTGGTTTTCCGCTCGGTTAAGCCGGCCACGCTGAGCGTCGCCGCCCAAAACCAGGGGATCGCCTCCGTGGCGGACGCGCAGGTGATCAAGGGCAGTTTCCGCACCGAGCTGTCCGGCTCGGGCAATGCGGTGACTCATGTGCTCCTGGAGTTGCGCCAGGGCGACGAGCGAGAATTGCGCGTCACGCTGCCCAAGGACTCGGAGTTTTGGTCGGCGTTCATCGACGGCAAGGGTGTGCTGCCATGGGAGGACAACGGAGAGGTGGTGATTCCGCTCGAGAAAAACCCAGGCGAGGACAGCGCATCGCTGGTCGAGTTTTACTACCAATCCCCCGTCGGGGACGGAGAGGACAAGAAACTGATCGGGCCTTACATCGATTTGCCGATGGAGAACCTGAAATGGACGATCCACGCGCCGGCCGGTCTGGAGATCGAGGTGGACGAGGCCGCCTCGACGGTAACCTATGACGAGGCAAAACCAGTCCCGCCTCAAGGGGGTATCAGCGTGAGTTCCCGAGGAGGCGGTCAGGCTCCTCAAAGCGCTTCAAAAGTGTACCTCGACAACGAGTACAAAAACCAGCAACTCCAAACCCAGAAGGCGGAACAGATGCTGGAACTCGGCAACCAGAAGATCGTACAGGGCGAACAGCGGCAGGCCCGCCGCGCGTTGGAGTCGGCCTACAAGCTGTCACAAAACGATGCCGCGTTCAACGAGGACGCCCGCGTGCAGTTGCAGCAGCTCAAGACACAACAGGCGATGATGGGCATCAATATAATCCGCAACAACTTCCTCATAAACAACGGCGCGGTTTCGCAGCAGATCGAACAGCAACAGGCAGCGATCCCGTTGCAACAGGGCAAAGGCGTGAATTACACCCAAGCGCAAGTGAAGCAGATCATGGAGTTGAACACCGTCGAGGATAACAGCGCGTTCCGCCGCTTGGCCGAGCGCATCGTTCGTCAACAGGAAGCAATCGGGGCCGAGGCAGGCGCCATCCAGGCGACGCTGCCGCGCGTTGGGCAAGTGCTGAGATTCAGCCAATCCGTGCAGGGCAAGGGAGGGGAACTGCGGGTTGAGTTCACTGCCAAGGCTGCGGGCGCGGGTTTCCCAACGGAAAAACTGGGCTTGCTGCTGTTGCTGTTCATCGCGCTTGGCCTGATCCGCCTCGCGGCACCCAAGCCGGAGTGAGTGCTGCACAATCGGGCTTTACGGCAGCGCAACCGGCTGATAATTCTGCGGCCGATAACGCTCCCGGTCATGAATTATTTTTTGGAAACAGAGGTGAAGCCGGTTCAGGTCGATAACGGCCTGTCGCTGCATCAGCGTTATCAGTCGATGCGGTACCGCGCGATCCGGTTTCCCGGGAGTGCACAGGCGAGCATCCGACCGGCGGCGATCGACACCCGCTACGGCAACGCACCGAACGTGGTATCGCCCTTGGCCGGAGCAACTGTTGGCCGGACGAGCGGCCGCTTGGTGATACAGCCGTTCACCGACTTTGGCCAACCCGAGATAGCGGTGGCCCGGCGCGAAGTGGCTTACGGGATCAGCCCGTTCACATCCGGCTTGAACGAAGTCGGCTGATTTTAATGAAAGACACCAAGGTTGCCTCCGTTCAATTCGAGCACGCACCCGGCGACAAGCAGGCGAACCTCGACAAGGTGCGGCGCTTCACCGCCGAGGCGGCGGAGCAGGGCGTCGAGCTGGTGGTGTTCCCGGAGATGTGCGTCACCGGCTACTGGTTTCTGCGTGACTTGAGCCGTGACGAGTTGGTCGAACTGTCCGAGCCGGTGCCAAGCGGAGCGACGACCCAGAAGCTGTTGCGCTTGGCCAAACAGCACAACCTGAGCCTCGGCGCCGGCCTGCTCGAGATCAGCGACGAGGGCGAACTGTTCAACAGCTACGTCGTGGCGATGCCGGACGGGCGGACGGTGTGCCACCGCAAACTGCACGCATTCGTCAATGAACATGTCGCCAGCGGCAGCGACTTC
>Ga0257109_1000195_pt1:0-15000 | contig 18544 bp, 11 predicted proteins | sample LP_taG_8_FD_191566 | JGI IMG/M metagenome (GOLD analysis project Ga0257109, IMG submission 191566) | Marine microbial communities from Northeast Subartic Pacific Ocean, Canada - LP_J_2011_P26_2000m | ecosystem: Environmental > Aquatic > Marine > Oceanic | place: Canada: Northeast... | reverse complement strand
GCTCCCGTATTCCGCGTCGGCGGGAACCACGACCTGACGAACGAAGTCATGAGAGAAGTGTGGAAGACAAGGTATGGCACCCGCTACTATCACTTCATATACAAGGACGTGCTTTTCTTGGCGCTGGATTCAGAGGATTACACGCCCGAGCGTATGCGCGAAATATACCAAGCTCGCGCTACAGCTCTCAGCGTTGGAGCCGAAGATCCTGAGAGGGCTCAGGAGATGGAATACTACCAGATGCCCGAGCGCATGACCGGCGAGATTGGACCTGAGCAGGCCCGTTATTTTGTCGACGTGCTCGACGACTATCCTGATGTTCGATGGACATTGCTCTTCATGCACAAGCCCGTCTGGCAGAATGAGGATGAGCCCGACTTTGCAGCAATCGAAGCTGCCCTATCGAATCGTCCTTACACCCTATTCAACGGACACCTCCACACGTATTCACACACGATAAGAAACAGCCGAGACTACATCATGCTCGGTACTACAGGAGGCTCCCAATCCTCGAGCAGTGAGATGTCATTCGATCATGTCACTCTAGTTACAATGACTGCCAACGGACCATCGATCGCGAATGTCAGATTAGACGGAATTCTGGATAAGACAGGTCATATCCCGGCTGGTGGTGATACCCTCTGCTTCCAGGCCTCAGCGTGCGGAGCTCGCCAGTAGCACAAGGCTATTCTGACGGGGTTAGTACGAGTAAAACATCCCGTGCCTACCTGCGGGATAGTCGGTCTGTGTATTGAGCTAACTGGGCATAAAGATCTTGATCGGCACCCGACTGTCCAAGGCTAGGCCATTGCCCAGCTGCCCATAGTTATCCCGGCCCCAGCAATAGGCCCCACCACCCACGGTCAATCCACAAGCGTGGTACCCCCCTGTGGATATTGACTCCCAAACGTGTTCTCCAGAAATCAGTGTCGGGATCAAACGGTTACTCGTCGCACCATCGCCAACCTGACCGTACCTATTTCGTCCCCAGCAATAGCCCTCTCCGGACGTAGTCACTCCGCACGTGTGGTATCGGTTTCCTGCAGCAATCGATGCCCATGTATGAGCACCACTCACTAAGGTTGGAACCGAACGATGGGCCGTACTGCCGTTCCCTAGTCGACCGTAGTTCCCATATCCCCAGCAATAGCCATCTCCGGACGTAGTGACTCCGCAGGAGTGATATCTTCCGGTGGATATTGATGCCCAGGTATGCCCGCCACTCACAGCGGTCGGAACTAAACGGTTTGTGCGCGTGCCATCACCCAACTGACGCCAATAGTTATACCCCCAGCAGTACCCCTCCCCGGATGTGGTCACACCACAGCTGAAGTTTCCTCCCGCGGAGATCGATGCCCACGTATGGCTACCACCCACGGGTGTCGGGGTCCATACGTCTATGCTATCACCATTGCCTAACTGTCCCTGAGGATTTTCACCCCAGCAGTACCCTTCACCTGAAGGGGCCACACCACAGCTGTGATACCAGCCCGCAGAGATCGAACCCCAAGACCCAGCACCGGTCATTGCAGTCGGCACCGAGACATCCGTCGTGTCACCGTTCCCGATCTGTCCCCGGCTGTTTTCACCCCAGCAGTAACCTTCACCTGAAGGGGCAAAACCGCAGCTGTGATCATATCGGGCGGAGACCGACTGCCAGGTATTGGGTGGACCAACTACATGGGTTGCTACCGACCGGTAGCTGGATGTCGCGGCATCACCCAGTTGACCGGAGAGATTTTCACCCCAGCAGTACGCCCCCTCTCCAAGCTTCGAGCAAGTGTGGAAGACTCCGGCAGAAATTGATGACCATTGGGTAACCGTTACTGACGCAGTTGCGCTAGCGGATCCAGAAGTAGCTGTGATATCCGCAGTTCCGGTTGCGACAGAGGTAACTAAGCCCGTGGAAGATACAGTCGCGACGCCCACATCCGAACTCGACCAAGTCACGGTGTCACCGGCGACCGGGTAACCCTCTACGTCTACAGATTTGGCTGTTAATTGAACGGTCACACCGGCTTCGGAAAAAATCAGAGTGCTATCGGATAGCGCGACCGAAGCGGCTTCTTGATTAACAGTGACAGTCGCAGTCGCAGAACAGTTACCAGAACACGAGGTGGCAGTGATCGTAGCCGTCCCTTCGCCACGCGAGGTTACCAAGCCGAGAGCCGCAAATACCGCGACTATATTCCGATCTGAGGTCGTCCATGTTACCGGAGCTTCTTCCTTTAGGCCGCCATTCTCATCCCTGACCGTTGCAGTGAGTCGGCCCTCTTGATTCAGCGCCGTCAAGCTGAGGCTAGGAGGATCAATCGTAATCGATGTTGGTACCGTGGGAGCTGTTACCTGCTCCGAATCGCAAGCAGCAAGAGCCAAGAGCACACCACAGCTGAGAACTCGTGCCGTGGCACCACCGTGCAGCCCCAACTTTGACCTTATGGACTTCCAGCATTCAGAGGCGATTCTCGGCAGCACTGATCGATGCCCGGTTACCATGCCGCAAGAACCCTGACGGGGAGATAATTAGTCGACCCTTGTCCATCACCTAACTGACCCGAACCACCAGAACCCCAGCAGTAAATCGCACCGTCTGTTGTGACTCCGCAGTTGTGGTACCATCTCGAGGAGATCGTTTCCCACTCGTGCAAACCATTGATCAATGTCGGACGCCGGCGCGTTCCTGATGTCCCATTACCTAAACGCCCTGAACCACCGGATCCCCAGCAGTAACCCTCACCGATCACAGTTACGGCACAGGTATGGGAATAAGCTGCCGAGATCGAGGCCCATCCATCCATGATGTCTACCACTCTCGCTCTAGGCTCAGCTACTGTTGAGTTATATGTCCCGTCACCGAGCCTCCCATTCCCGTTGTATCCCCAGCAGTACGCGTCATTGTTGGCCACTATTCCGCATGTGTGATAGCGGCCCGTTGAGATCGATTGCCACACGAGCCCATTACGCACAAGAGTTGGAGCTATACGGCTTTCGTTATCCCCATAACCCAGCTTGCTCGCTTGTCCATTCCCCCAGCAGTACGCCTGGCTAGATGTGGTAACCCCACAACTGTGGTCGTATCCCGCCGATATCGATTCCCAGGCGTGCCCATCTGAAACCAACCTAGGACTCGAACGAGTCGAGCGAGTGCTGTCGCCCAGTTGCCTATAATAGTTATCACCCCAACAGCCTGCTTCAGCGTACCTCGTGATCCCACACGTGTGACGTCTGCCTCCTGACAGCGAGGCCCAGGAATGCCCACCGATGACGAGAGCTGGAGTTGGGCGGGTCGAACCACTTGTACCGTCACCCATGCGGCTGTACCCCGCATTTCCCCAGCAGTAAGAGTCCCCGGCTGTGGTCACGCCACAAGTGTGCTGATCTCCAGATGAGATCGACTCCCAAGAGTGTCCGCCACTCACAAGAGTTGGAACATCAACCTCTGCAGTATCAGTCATGCTCTCACCGAGTCCCAACTGATCGTATTGGTTGGAGCCCCAGCAATATGCTTCAGCTGAAGTCGTAATTGCGCAGCTGTGCGACTGCCCGACTGAAACCGATGTCCAGAGCTTGACCACGACCGAGGCAGTGGCTTCCAGGGAACCTGAGGTTACGGTAATTGTCGCGTCACCGATTCCGGTTGCGGTGACTAGCCCAGAATCAGAAACAGCTACGATAGATTCATCAGATGTCGCCCAAACGACCTCGGCACCACTCATCTCATGACCCATCCTATCCTTCGGTGCAATCGTGAGCTGAGTTTCGTCACCTAACGCCGAAAAGCTTAGAGCTGTATCGGACAACTCGAAGCTCGCAGCAAGTTGGGAAACCTCGATAGGTGCTGAGGTAGTAACAGAGCCTGAGGTTACTGTGAGCGTAGACGTACCATTCGCTACAGAGATGAGCTGACAAGTTTGACCGGACCAGCACAAAACCTTCACAACAGACAAATCTGAGACAGACCACTTTACCACCGCGTCACTCGCTCCGCCGATGCTGACAGCTGCTTGAATGGTGTCATCCAGCGCATCGAAATTTACGGGCGACGGATTGACCGTAAGTGACGTCACACCATTTGGAACCGTCGGAGAGTCACACCCCACTAACAGAAACAAAGTGACGAGTAAGTATTTGCGCATGATTAAAGATTTATGCTTAAGCCAAAGCGTGGCACCGATGACCAACCTGCTAAGTCGCTCAGAATAGCGCTAGTGGACTACCAACTTAGAAGGCCGATGCCCCACACCCGAAACCCCTGCAAACACAGGGTTCTTAAAGGTGGGTATTGCTGTATTTCTTACACCGAAAAGATTGCGGATCGGCTAATACAGAAAGGCCGGAAACCCCTGTAAACAAAGGGGTCCCCGGCCACGCGCCTGGCAGGACTCGAACCTGCGACTTTCGGCTTAGAAGGCCGATGCTCTATCCAGCTGAGCTACAGGCGCAGGTGCCACAATGGCTAACCTAACCCTGGTGAGTGAGGCTTCTCAACGAGTAGTCAAACAACAACAGGAAAAAATGCTGCGCTTGACCCTCCTGGCAAAGCTGTTGCAATGTTTCAACATCTATAAATCGTGTACGCAGAAGAAGTGCGACTCAGCAGGAGTATCCGACATCCGTACTCTAGTCACCATACCGCTAGCTACTACAGTGCTCGTTACCGTAATGGGGTGTGCTGATCTAGCACTAGAACCTGATCGGAATCCAACTGCTCTGTCCGTACTCCCGATCGATACAGTCCTGACAAAAGGGCATACCGCGACGTTGAGAGCTGTCGTTACCGACCAGAATCAACAGGCGTTTACGCCACTGCCTACCTGGGCTCTACCAGGTTGGTCGATCTCCGATCCTCAGATTCTGAGAGTATCAGGTGATGGTTCCATGGAGGGGCTCAAGGGCGGAGAGGTGACTGTGGCCGGGGAAGTAGCCGGATTGAAAGCTGAAACCCGAGTTCGAGTGAATCCAACTGAGGTTCAGCTTTCTGCACCCTTCGTTCACTTAATACAAAGTGTTCAAGCTCTCACGGGTAGTGTTCCGCTTATCGCTGGGAAAGACGCACTGCTCAGAGTCTTTATGACTGGCGACCAAATGAGCTTCTTTGAACCTACGGTTAGAGCGTCGTTTTATTCCGGAGATGAGGTTGTCTACTCGGTCAGGATGCTATCTCCACTGTATTTTCTTCCGGTATCCCCTGATCAGAGCCAACTCGAGAAATCGTACAATACGCTTGTCCCAGCGGCTGTATTACAGCCGGGCGTGGAATTGGTGGTCGAATTGGATCCTGAGGAAGTTGTACCGCTCGCTCCAGGAAGCACCGTGCGCGTACCCGAATCAGGTCGTATGGCGCTCAATCCCCGCGAGGTAGAACCGTTCTACCTCCGCGTCGTTCCTGTGTTGGCATGCGGATCTCCCTTCCCGGCTTGTTCTGGGCAAATCTTCAATTGGACTGGCAACCTGTCTAAGTACGCCGACCAGGTGCAGTACACTCGACTGATATTCCCAATCGCCGACTTCGAAGTCGATGTCAGAGACACCTACACGACTGACGCGAATCTCACTGAGAAGTCAGGATGGAGCAGTTTTCTCAGAGAGATCGACCTCTTACGAAGAACAGATCCAGATGGACCGGGTCACTACTACTACGGGGCGGTTACCCTGCCCCAAGGATCGGCATGGGGCGGACTTGGCTACATAGGTAGACCGACAAGCGTTGGGCGACCATCAGAATTCACCTTGGCCCATGAACTGGGCCACAACATGAGTCTGCGCCACGCTCCCTGTGGAGGACCGTCAGGGCCAGATCAAAACTATCCGTATTCGGGCGGGTTTATTGGAAAATGGGGGTATGATCCACGCGGTGCTTCCGGCCTAGGCGAACTCAAGAACCCTGGGGTAATCAAAGACCTCATGTCGTACTGTAGCCCTGAGTGGATCAGTGATTACCATTTTGAAAAATCTCTCGCGTTCCGTGCGAATGAAGGGCCAAGTCCACGACAATCTGACAGGACTCCCCAATCTGAAGATGTCCTGATTCTATGGGGGGGATCTGACGACGGCGTGCTTACACTGGAGCCTGCAATTCACATGACTGCACCTGCGGTGCTCCCAGTTGAAAATGGTCCGTATCAGATCGAAGGATTCAACGCGAGCGGTGGCTCATTATTCTCCCTTAGTTTCTCGCTCGCTGAGACTGAGTACGGCAGTGGAGGCGATTTCTATTTTGCCCTTCCGTTCCAAGCGGAAGCAGCTGATGAACTCAACAGAATCCAGTTGCTAGGCCCTGAAGGTCAAATAGAGCTCGGAGGTGCAGTGCCCAGCCCTGATCTCGCGGTGATCACTAATCGGCAAACTGGGCGAATCCAGTCCATAATCAGAGAATGGGATGAGACACTACTCCCAATTTCTCCGGAAGTGGATGTGCTAGTTACAGACGGTGTTAGTACACGTCGAATTATCGGGGGTATGGAATGAGAACTCCCCTTAAGTGTTGGTCACTCACTCTACCCGTATTTCTGTTGGGGCTGTCCGGCCTACTCTATAACCCAGTAGAGGCACAGATATACGCTGAGGTCCGGGGCGGCACCGCAGTTGGGAGCCATACTGCGACTGCAGCTGCAATGGAGCTTGAGCCAGGATTGTCGGTTGCCGGGCTGATTTCTCTTCAGACATCGGGAGTTCTTGGCCTATACGCTGGATTCGTGCGAACTCAGTTTGGATGCACCAACGGCTTCTGTACCGACCGTGATATAACGTTCGCCGGAAACGATGCGCGCCTTGGGCTTTCTCTGAGCCGCGGAGGGCCTTGGATGCAGGTGGGCCTACTCTACGGCGGAACCGGAGCCGATGGAGACAAGCTTAATGGCGGCATCGGAGTCGAGGCGGGCCTTGGTCTGGCTTTTTCTGCAGGGAAGCTCCGATTCTCTCCAGGACTGATATACCGGCGACATAACGCAAGCACCGCGATCAGGAAGGACCACGCTGTTTCGTTAAGTGTCGACCTAGGAATAGGACTTCAGCTCAGAAACTGAGTCGCCCTTAGTCCACCGCAATTCTAATCCTTTATCTGCTCCCTGCTCCGAGTCCTCCATCAGTCACCGGATCACCAGCGACCTTGTAGCGGTCAAACCAATTTCTCAACAGGAGTTGCACACGTATAAAGTTGGTCGGGGGACGGCTTCGGCTGTGCCATCCGTCCGTGAGACGAACCATCGCTGTCGGGATTTGGCGGAGCTTTAGCGCCCGATAATATTGCTCAGTTTGCTCCATGGGCGTGCGTAAATCCCGTTCTCCTGTCATGAGCATTGTGGGCGTTGTGACGTTGCCCACGTACATGAGTGGTGAGCGTTGTAGATGCTCTGATGGGTCTTCCCAGAAATGTTTCTCGAAATCGAAGTACCAACTCGCTCCATCCGTGGTACCGACAAAACTCATCCAGTTCGTCACAGGTGCTTTCGCGACAGCGGCCGTGAAGCGGTCGGTGTGTCCTACTATCCAGGACGTCAGCACACCACCACCCGAACCTCCATAAACGAAGAGGTTCCTTTCGTCGATATACCCTCGGGCTATCAAGGAATCGACTCCAACCATAAGGTCGTCATAGTCCATCGATGGATAGGCATAGTTGATCGCGTTGCCAAACTCCGATCCGTAACCTGAGCTGCCCCTTGGGTTCGTGTAGAGAACTACATAATCATTCGCCGCGTGATCTTGGTTCTTGAAGTCGAACCCAGAGTTATACATCGAGTGCGGACCACCATGGATTCGCAAGATCAATGGATATTTCTTTGAGCTATCAAACCCTGGAGGCTTGTTGATCCAACCTTGGATGTCGAGCCCATCGACAGACTTGTACCAAATCTCTTCTACCTCACCTAATTTTACCTGAGACAACACTGCTTCATTCGTTCCCTTGAGGATACGGATTTCACTAGGGTTCTGAAGTGAATAGGTCACTAGGCTCCCGGGCTCATAGTATGATGTCCGGATTCCCACTGCTGAGCCATTATCCGCGATATCTGTTGTCGAGAGCATGTGGTTGCCCTCGGTGACACTCCGCGGCACTCCATTGGGATTCTGAAGGGATCGTTCAAGGGGCACGAACCAGAGGTTCGAAGTCCCCTTCATCGAAGCCGTGAAATAGAGACCACGTCCATCAGCAGCCCACCTCACGTTGCCAATGCCTCCCATCTCACGGGCTATAACCCGCGATCCCGAACCATTCGCATTCATTACGTACATCTCTCTTTCCGTGTACGTATCCGTCGTGAACTCGTCACCCTGGTATGCGATCAAGCTTCCATCCGGGGAAGGAAGAGGGCTGGTTTCGCTTCCTCGTCGGTTTGTGATTTGCTGAATCACGCCCGATGCCACGTCAACCGAGTAAAGAGCGGACTCGCGATACTGATACTCAGCATCCTCAACCCTGAGACCCGAGAATAAAATGCTCTGACCGTCCGGCATCCATTGCGGAGAGCCATGGTCAAAGTTTCCGCTAGTCACTCGCCGTGCTGTGCCCCCTGATGCAGAAACAACATAGATGTGACGCGAGCCCACAGGGGACCACCCAGAACCATCACGCCTATAATTGAGCTTCTCTACGATCCTCGGAGATGCCGTCCAGTCGGCACCCTCAGGGCGCTGGGGCATCTCTATCTGCCATGCTGGATCCATCGGAGCTTCATCTAATACATTAAAGGCAAGCCAATTACCATCCGGTGACCACTGGATGCTCGATGGCGATTCTGTCAGCCTCGTCACCTGCGACACGGCCCCTTCTGCGTCCATCCAACGTACGAAAATCTGTGCGCCCTGAGGTTCACCCTGCTTCACAAAAGCCACCCTGGTTCCATCGGGAGACCAAGCTGGAGAACCTCCTTCTAGCAAGAAACGGTTCCGGCCGCCATCGGCGTCCATAATCCAAACTTCAGACGCGTGCCTGTCGTTGACTTTATCAATCCATTCACGGACGTACACCAACTGGGTGGCGTCCGGAGAGAGTTGGGGGGTTTGGACAAACTCCCAATCGAGATAGTGGCCGACCTTGAGACGTGAAGAGCTCTCTTGGGCCTGTGCTTCAAGCCCACTGAAAGCAAACGCAAGAGTCAGCAGTGTAAGCAGGCGAGATAGCATGTAGCGGCTCATGAGAAGACTCCGTCTCTTCAGGTAAGTCAGACAAACTTCAAGATGGATACGGCATTCACGAATGTTCAATAGACTGGGTAGATGCGCTACAGCAAGAATACTCGAGGGTATCGTTGATCGGAGTTGATCACGCCAGAAACTTTCCTAATGACGCACTGAAGCAGTTAGTCACCCTGCTCAAGGCTGGCCACTATAATCTTACGACCAGGTCGGATACCTAGAACCGGCCGGAGTACGGCCGCCAAGATCAGACTTACACCGAATGTGCAGACGAGAAGTGGACCTGTCGCCAGATCCCAGTAGAACGAAGCACCGATACCACTCAGGATGGAGGCAGTTCCAGCACCCCACGCAATAAAGAGGGCCAGCCCAAAGCGATTCGTGTAGAGAAAAGCAATCACTGCTGGGATCACTAGCGCTGTGAAGACCATTAGTACTCCAGCAATCTCAACTGAGAGAGAGATCACGATCCCAAAGGTCACATAGAACACAAAGTCCCAGAGCCTGATATTTCCGACCCTCTCAGGTGCAAAAGTCAGGGCCAAAAACTTCCGTCTCAGTAAGTAGTGAACGAGCCCTACGGCTACATACGCACTCGCCATCTTGCCTATGGCAGGCCAGCCAACCCAAATCAATGTGCCTGTAAGCATCTCTTGGAGATGTTCAGAACCCTCCGCTGTAAGACTGGCAAGCAGAATCACCGCAGCGGACGCTACCACATACGAAACCCCGATAATCGCCTCCTGGGGTACAATCGATTTCTCCATGCGGGTCATTGAGAAGAGCAAGGCACCGAGAACCGTGAAACCAAAGGCGAACAAAAGTGACGTGGTCGTACTGGGCTCGATGCCCATCAAGAGGGCCACAGTAGTTCCGAGCGCTGCGATTTGAGCGAAGGCGAGATCAATGAAGATCACTTCACGGGCGATAACGTGTAGGCCCAGGTATGCATGGATCGAAAGAATAATGAGCGCCGCCACGATCGGTGGGATCATTAGATCGAGCATCACCTTATCTCCGTGCGAGAATCATCGGCTGACAAAGGCCTGGGCGAGCTCCATTACCCAGGTATCAACCAATGTGAAGTAATCATCAACACCTTCTCTGGCATAGGGTGATAGAGGAACCCGAACGATGATTGCATCACCCCTAGTTGCGACAACTTCTACTTTACTCTCGTCAAAATACGTCGCGGACAAAAGCACATTCAGGTTCTCTTCCCGCATGCGGGCGATTAGCTGAGCTACATGTCCCGGTGTTGGCGGAATACCGGGCTTTGCCTCCACATAATCTGCACAGCGTACCTGGAAGCGGTCTTCGAAGTAGGCCCAGTTCTTGTGATAGCAAATTATCTCTTGTCCACGGAAAGGGTTTGCTATTTGGAGCCATCCACCCAGGGATTCGATAAGGGGCGCACCCTCAAATTCCTGTTCGTCTAGAAACTCGAACAGCGTTCGGTTTAGTGCGAGTTGCTCTAGTGTCTCGCCACCTATGAGTTCTACCAAACGTTCCCCGAACAGCCTCTGGTAAATTCGTTCAATGAAGCTTGCGAGCCCGGCATCAAAGTGTGCAGCCCTATCTGGAGCAACCCTCTTGAGCCCTATCGTGATGTTACGGGCCACCTGTAGCGTCCGGAGCGGGTCAGTCGTCAGATGTGGGTTACCGAAGATGTGAACGTCTCCACCACTCCGATCCGCAGTAACGGGTACGTCCAAAAGCTCAACACCCGTATAAGCAGTCACATAGCCCCTACCCCCTTCGAGGACATTTGAATTACCTGCCCGGTCGAGTAGCGTCGGTACCCATAGCTCCAGGTCGAGTCCAGTCGTGACAAACATATCGGCTCGACGAATATCGAGTGCAAAACTCGGCTTTGGTCGCACAAAATGAGCATCTTCATTTGGGTTCGCGATCGACGATACCATCACCTCTTGTCCACCGATCTGTTGGGTGATCTCTGCATAGATGGGTAGCGTCGCGACAACACGCACGGGAGCCAGCTGTTCCTTGTAACTGGATGGCGCTAGCAGCAGAAGGGTTATCAGTACTGTTCTCATCATCCTATGATCTCCGTAGAGCACCGACACAAATCTAACCCTGCCATGATCTCAGTAGGTCTCATGCTTGTGTGGGCCCATTGCGAACGTCACCTGAAGAAGCAGTCTCCCTTCCCTGCCATCCACAAAGCTCCTTCCGAGTAAGTCGTACTCGAGTCTTAGCCTGACATACTCACTTTGCCACCAACTAAGCGTCGGCGAGATAAGCCAAGCCGTCTCATCTGGATCTTGCGGACTAGAACTTCTAGCTAACCTGGCACCCATGAGCCAACTCTCAGAGAGTCGAACTTCTCCCATACCCCAAAATCCAAAAGCTCGCCCCGAGATCTCGTGCGCCTCTTCGTGCCCACCCCCAGAAGCGATTAAATCAACTGCCATAATGCCACCTCGGAGTGACACACCCTGGTACCGAGATCGTCCTGGAGGGCGCCATGTGATGGCCGCTTCCGCACCATAGAGATTGCGATCCAATGATCGTGCATCGGCCGCAAATGTGCCGTTAATCCAACTAAAACCGAGATCGAGATCAGTCGAAGAAGATAGATTCCAGAAACCATTAATATGCCCTAACACCGAGAGACCATTTGACTCACCGAATAGCATCTCGTTCTCGCTACGTGTCACTTCGAGCGTAGCCTCATAGGTACCACTGACACCACCGAACGGTGCAAGCCAATGCACCGAAGCTCCCGTCTGTGCTAACGATTCTGGGCCGATGAACGAGAGATGTGGAAGCGAACGCGTCTGGAATGGCAAGGCGTGAGGATGCCAGCGGTTCAGTTGACCGAACTGCTGGAAAAACTTTCCGAGCTTAACCCCGACACCCCCTGGTAATCCAACCCATTCGACATAACCCTCTTCAACTCCAAATCCCAGACCACCCTCTTGTTCTCTATGGTCGCGAGATCCTTCTTCAAACGGTAAGAGCTCCCCTCCCTCGTTGTGGCGAGATATGAAGACTTTCGCACGTGAGAAGGGGTCCAGATTTGAGACGATCGAAATTTCAAATTCGCGTGCAAAGAAGTTGTCCTCGCTAGTATCATCCGCATTTATGTGCCCAAAGACATCAGAGTTGACGCTGATTTCTGGGTTGAGGGCCTGCAATGAACGCTGCCGTCCAACGAATTCCTGCTCCGTAGCTTGATCTACAGCACCTGTATTTTCCCCGAGGGCCGCAGCCGCTTGCGCCGCAGCTCGGAGTCGGGTAAGTGCGTCATCGGCTTCCTCTTCAGGACCAGAGGTACGAAGCCTTGCAACTTCCTGGGTCAGGCTATCAACGAGCGCCGCGAGCCGCGCGAGCTCCACTTGAAGGGAATCGATTCTTTCCTGGGCGACCAGACCCCCAGGACTAGCCAAGATCAGGATTGTAGACACGAGGACCGCCCACCTGTGACGGTCGATCCTCGTTGCACTAATACTCATGATAATTTGCCCTCTTCCTCGCTGTGCTCACAGAAGCAGGCCCTCAGAGGGACCCGCTGAGATCGGCCGCTAGAAAGCGGCCAGGTACTGCGCAGTTAGGCCAGAGGTGGAGCCCTAGAGGGGTGCCCTACAGCAAGCACGGAGTGGACAAGAATGTCAGTTTCAGCTGGGCTAAGATCCCGAACGATGACATCCTGTTGCTGCTCTTCGAGTCCGACTGAAGGTGCAGCTAGGTTCGCCACGACCTGAGTACAAACCGTGTGATCATGAGCGGGCGGGCACGTCGACGGGTTGTGTTCGCTCTCTACGACGGGCTCATTTACTAGATCAGCACGCTCCAAGAGCGGAACCGAGATCCAGATGACAAGCGTCACGGCGGAGAGGCCGACTGATACGGCCTGGCGTATCCACTTCCTCTTTTGATTCATCAGGTGCTTACGGTAAACCTGATGCTTATCAGTGGTCAATGATAATCCGGCCCGGAGGTCCCTGCAGCATTTAGCGGACAGGAATCTTGACTGAAAGCTGGTGAGTATGAACCAAGGCATCCTGTAACGTGAGAGGCCCCTGCGGCGCGATGATGAAATCGTTGGCACTATCCATCATCCTCATTACGCCCTCCTCCCACTCCCAAGCAATGCCAGGTCGTCCCGTACCGGCTGTAAAACGTCCCGTATACCGAAGATCGACGTCAGATAAATGGAGGACCGCTCCAATGGTCGGAGACCACTCCATCCATGACTCCTCAAGATCCCGGAATGAGCCCTCAATGTGGTTTCTCTGTTCGAGTTCGTAGTCGTAGGAACGCATCTCAAGACCAGCTTGGAACTCTAGATTTCCGAGTTGATGAGACAGTCCGGTTCTGAGAATGACATTCGTGAAGAAGAACTCGTTTTCGATCGTCCTGCCTCCTGGCTCAATCACAGTGCCCGCTCCAGTGGTGACCCGTTCGTCTGCCTCCTGCCACGTTTCGCTCCAGATCGGTTGTAGGACCATATCAACGCCGAAGGTTGTCTCTCCACGGGTCCGAGCGATCCCAAAACCTGCCTCGTATGCCCAAGTGGTTCCGGGATCCCTAGGAATGTTCTGAATCTGATAATTTGGGATTTTCGGATGCGACTTTTGGTTCACGGTAGCTGTTGCTCCGATCCGCCATCCAGGAGCTTCTAGATCCCGATCCCAATTCAGGTGACCGCCTATGGTACGAGTCTTGTCTTCATTGACCTCAATACGACGTGTAGCCACACGATCAAAGTCGCCTCTCCATATGACATCGGTCCACGTCACATCATGTGTCATCGAAATCTTGTTGTAGACGCCAACTAAAGAAATCCGATCACGCTCTCCGCTGCGGTATAGACCGAGGCGCACATCAGAAGCGCTTCCTGATTGATCAATCCGATCTGCTCCAGCGTACAACAGATCAACTCCATCGACCGCATTGAGCTGCGCTGTAGAGAACCCAAGTCCGACAGACCACGGCCCAGAGTCCACTTTTCGCCCAATGAACCCTCGTGCGTAGAGGTTCCTCGAAGACACGTCACTGAGCCGTTGAGGTTGACTGTCCCAGATAACACCAGGCTCGATGAAGGGCCCCCATCCCCAGCGCTCTTCGGGGTTATCGATCTGCTGAACTGCCAACGCAGCGCCACCGAACCAAGCATCTCCTTGGAATAGTCCAACCATCGGAAACGTCTTCCCGCCGCCGCCATGATCTGAAATTCCATAGAATGTGGGAGCGCCTAGAAAAGACGATTCACCGATGAAGACGCCCTTGGCGGGATTCACCCAACCGTCGGCCAAGGGGTCATCTACGGCGATCGTTACACCACCCATCCCAAGAGTTTCGGATGGAACCATTAGAAACTGATCCCCAGATGCAACTGGAACAGTGCGAATCGGAATGAGTTGAGCCGTTAGTCCTGTACCAGCAAGAATTGTGAGCAACAAGAGATTTAGAGAAATCCTAAGAAAATCCTTGGACACCTTAGCCTCCCTGATTATTGGCATCATTCAACTCTGTCCTGAGTAGAGGAATCCAGCAGCACAACTACTGTGAAGAGAACTGCCTGCTGGCCTCTCAGTGTGCAGACACCATGCCACAAGGAAATGCCCTTTCTTCAATAGGTCTGTAGACCTTGCGTCCTCTCTGTGTGACGCCTAACGGGCCCGGATGTGACAGCTTAATGCCAAGTCGATTGCACTTTCAGGCGGCCAGATTAGTACCAGCTTGTGACTAGCTCCTGGGCCGTAACTCAAAGAGCCAGATATCTCCCGACGCCACCTGTTGGAATGGGATGGGGGGCCCACCTACATACTTTCTTCCTAATTCACTCAACACTGGAGTGGCCACAGCTTCATCTCGAATCCTCACCATCTGACG
>Ga0257109_1000190_pt1 | contig 18731 bp, 18 predicted proteins | sample LP_taG_8_FD_191566 | JGI IMG/M metagenome (GOLD analysis project Ga0257109, IMG submission 191566) | Marine microbial communities from Northeast Subartic Pacific Ocean, Canada - LP_J_2011_P26_2000m | ecosystem: Environmental > Aquatic > Marine > Oceanic | place: Canada: Northeast Subartic... | reverse complement strand
TCATGGATGGCGGTATGCACCTAATGCAGGCCGGCTTGCACAAGCGGTAGTAGATCTCCAGATAAGCAGAACGTTGTATCGATCATGTAACTGATGCGAATCAGACGTCGACTTCCGGGTCTTATTTGAACTTTCGTTGCGGTCCGCGAAGTCATAATTCTGTAATAAAGCCGTGGCAAAGTTACTCCGTGGAATCGCATCAAAGAGTTGTGGTCGAACTTTCGTTCAGAGACGGCGTTGGTCAGATACGTTGATCCTTTCCGTTCTCATCCGATCGCGATTTTGCTGGGTGCTGGGTGTACCTAGCCTTTGTGTCGGGATGGTCGAGGATGGGCGGATCAGCGATGATTGATCGGGTGTATTCATTTAGGCGGAAAAATTATGTCTAGGGGTTCATTTCTCGACTTATTGGCGCAGTCGCCGGTAAAGCCGATGCTCGAACACGCGTTGATCGCAGGAAATTGCACGGAGGAACTTGGGGTATTTATTGCTGCATTGAATGAGAACGATTGGCAAGGCGTGATCAAATCTCGAGAAAGGATCGTTGAGTTGGAGCACGAAGCTGATGATCTGAAACGAGAAATTCGTGGCCACTTACCGAAAAGCCTTTTTCTTCCAGTACCGAGGGCTGACTTACTGGATCTCATTCGGCTTGTCGATCGATTGCCCAACACTGTGAAGGACATCTCCGGACTTATGACGGGACGGAAGATGCAGGTTCCGGATGGCATTCGCGCGAGCTTTACAGATTTTGTAACCAAGGCCGTCAACACCGCACGACAAGCGTCAGAATCAGTCGAAAGACTTGACGATCTGTTCAGAGTGGCATTCCGAGGCGAAGTTGCAAAAACGCTCGTAGTTTTGGTGCAGCAACTTGACGTGTTGGAGCATGAGACTGACGAGGCAGAAATAGCGGTTAGGTCAGAACTCTTTGCGATTGAAAACGATATCACCCCGATTGAAGTTATCTTTCTTTACGAAGTGGTGAAAGAGATCGGAGAACTTGCCGATAGAGCTCAGCAGGTCGGTCATCGGTTGCTCATGCTCATCGCAAAGTAAGAATAAGGAGATGGGTTAGCTTGGAGATCATTACCGAATATGGCAGCAGCCTCCTCATTGTTGCATGCGTGCTTGGTTTTTTTACGGCGTGGGGTATCGGATCCAACGACGTCGCCAATGCGATGGGCACTTCCGTTGGAGCCAAAGCTCTGACGCTTACAGGAGCTATCCTGGTCGCGTGTGTATTTGAATTTGCTGGTGCTTATCTGGCGGGAGGCGAAGTTACCGAAACTATACGGAAGGGGATCATCGATCCGAGCCTACTTGCTAGTACGCCTCATTATCTTGTTTACGGAATGATGTCATCGTTGTTGGCTGCCGGCATTTGGCTGCTTGTGGCGTCGATATTCGGCTGGCCCGTATCGACAACCCACGCCATTGTAGGAGCGATTGTCGGGTTTTCGGCTGTATGTATCGGCGTTGAATCTGTCAGCTGGGGAAAAGTCGGATCGATCGCATCAAGTTGGGTTGTATCGCCTGTATTGGCGGGCGTGATTTCTTTTGGAATTTTCAAAAGTGTCCAATCACTTATTTTGGATTGGCCTGATCAATTTCAGCGTGCCAAGAAATTTATCCCGGGATACATCTTTATAGTCGGTTTCGTAATCTGCATGGTGACTCTACTGAAGGGCTTAAAGCATCTAGGTATTGAGTTGTCCACGCCAGAAAGCGTCGGTATCGCGATCGCTTTCGGGGCGATCCTGGCAGGTATCGGTAGATTTCTTCTTAGTTATGTCAAAGAAACGGGAGCTGATGCGCGCCAAGGGAAGCTTTCGGATCTGGAGAGAATGTTCGCCATCTTGATGGTGTTTACCGCATGCGCCATGGCGTTTGCCCATGGATCCAATGACGTGGCGAACGCCGTGGGTCCGTTGGCCGCTGTAGTCAACATTATCCAATCGGGCGGCCAAGTCATGGCACAGTCCGCTTTACCTGGCTGGGTCCTGCTGGTGGGCGCAAGCGGTATCGTACTTGGTCTGATTACGCTCGGTTATCGCGTCATTGAAACAGTCGGCCGCAAGATCACGGAGTTAACGCCAAGCCGTGGGTTTGCAGCAAACCTTGCGGCAGCGACGACTGTTGTTGTCGCATCGGGTGCGAGTCTGCCGGTCTCAACGACGCACACGCTGGTCGGAGCCGTTTTGGGTGTTGGGCTTGCGAGAGGAATTGGGGCGATCGATGTGCGGGTGGTGGGGAAAATCATATTGTCGTGGATTGTTACGCTCCCCGCTGGCGCTTCGCTGTCCATATTGTTCTTTTACACATTTAAAGGGATATTCGGATAGGCGATTACCGGGCCCCTTTTCGATAACCTCTTTGATAGCGAGGTAATCCTCTAGGTTGACCGTCTCGCCTGCCGTAATTTAAAACCAAAAGTGCTTCCTTCGCCTATGGTGCTGGTTATCGTCAATGTTGATTCATGTCGAAGGAGAATGTGTTTTACGATGGCCAATCCCAGCCCGGTCCCACCATTTTTTGTATTCCTTGGCGAATCGACACGGTAAAAGCGTTCGGTCAAGTGTTGCAAGTGTTCTGGTGCGATTCCCGGCCCGCTGTCGGTTACTTCGAACAAATAGCCGTCCTCAACTGTTAACCAGCGTATTGTTATTTTTTCGCCTCCCGGCGTGTAGCGAACGGCGTTAATGATCAGGTTATTTATTGCACTGTAGATTTCTTCCTGAATACCTACGGCTATCGCCCCGTCATCTATCGACATTTCTATCACGTGATCGAAACTTCCCAGCTCCTTTATTTCACTCGAAATCGTCTCGATGATTTTTGCGACGTTAACGTTGTCCATTTCATATATTGAGGGTCGGGGAGATGATTCGAGACGAGTCAACGTCAACAAGTCTTCCACAAGATTCCTCATTCTTTGTACCGGAGAAAAAAGTCGAGCGACGATTTCCTCTGTATCTTGGATGGTTGCGCAATCTTGCAAAGCCTCTAAGTAACCAACGATCACAGTGAGGGGAGAACGCAACTCGTGGGAGATGTTCGCGAGAAAATCTTGACGCGTTGTTAGTAAGCGATTCAAGGGCGTCACGTCCCTGACCAAAATGAGCCGGTGATCGTCGTCGAAGAGATGGGCTCGGACTTCTAGCTGGGTGTTAACGTCCTTCGGCGAACTGACTTCAATGATTTCGTCGGTCACGGGACTTCGGATGATTGTCTCCACGCGCGGATCCTGCCAGTGCTCAATGAGATTGATCCCGCTGGCTTTGATGGGCAAATCCAGGATGTTTTTGGCCGCATCATTGCTGCCGGTGATACTGCCGTTGCTTTTGATAACGATCCACGCTTCGGGTAGCTCTTTTAGTTGTGTTCGTAGCGTCTTGGATGCATTGACTAGATTCTTTGAGCGGCCACGAGCGTTCTTCACCTTCATGAATAGTCGGTTAACCGGGACATATAGAAGCCCAGTAAACATTCTTGGTGGTGACAGTGGGTTTCGTGTCCATCGGCTAAATTGAACCAGCTCGATGACAACGAGAATAATGACCGCGAGCAGACTCGCAATGGTGCCTTTGATTGCGTCTCCAGAAACAAATGAAACGGTTGTACCGATAACGAGAACAACGAAGAGAACTCGAAAAATAAGAGGAGGTAGTGACGTTTTCATTTGCCGGAAGTCGTGTTGTAGACGTAGCCAACTCCGTGAATCGTCTTGATTACTCCCGACTTACCTGAGGGCTCCAACTTTTTCCTGAGCCTGACGATGTATACATCGACAGTTCGTTCTTCTACGTACACCGACCGCCCCCAAGCCCCGTCCAGCAGCTGATTGCGACTGAGAATACGATTTGGGTTCTTCATTAGATATTGAAGTAATCCGTACTCCCTCGGCTTAAGGTAGAGATTTTCGCCGTTGATTTGAAGCGTGTGATTGTGGGTATTCAACGACATTCCGTTACTTTCGATCAGCGATCCGGCTCCATCCGTGGAGCGGCGTAGGAGGGCATTTACGCGCGCGATTAGTTCGCGCGGAGAAAAAGGTTTAGTTATGTAGTCATCGACTCCTGAATCAAACCCTTGAATCGCGTCAGCCTCCTCGCTCCTCGCCGTCAACATGATGATTGGTATTTTTTCGGTGTCTGCACGATTCCTCAATGTTCTTGTGAGGTGTAGGCCGTCCATCCCCGGCAGCATCCAGTCAATGATGACCAGGTCCGTTTGTTGTTCGGTCAGGATTTGCATCGCCGCCTCGGCGCTTGGGGATTCGAAGACGGAAAATCCTGTGTTTTCAAGTGAGAAACGCAGGAGACTGCTGATGTCAGCATCGTCCTCGACCACCAATATATTCTTTTTGCTCATGGAGAACCGCGCATACAAGCCGCTATTAAACAGTCAGTCAGAAGCGACCGTTACCAAAAACTTAACCAATGCGTATTTTTCGTTTTCTAGAACGCCAATTGCAACCGGGTTGAGATCACGGTGGCTGAGTCATCGTCGTCGGCTGTCGCGATCTTCTCACTCGTTACACGGATGACATTGAGCATCAGTTTCACGTTTTCATTGGGATAGAGATTGAGTCCGGCGAGGTAGCCCGATACCGCTTCGGTCGGTGCCCCATCGATGTCCAACTCAATGTGGTCTAACTTACCGACCAATTCCATGGCCCATCCGTCGGCCGAGGGCTTGATGATGTCCGCAACACCGGATTTTGCTTTGTATCCGCGACGCTCCCCGGTTAACGAGTAAGTGGCTTGCGAGTAATAGTGGTGTACATCGCCGCCGGGACCGCCATTGGCCCCACCGACCTTCTTAACGAATACCTCAGATTGCAGGCTGAACGGACCAGAAATATAAAGCCCCTCGACACCCCACTGCCGATCGCTGTCGATCGTGAGCGAGGATGAATCAAGGTTTCCGCCGGACTCGGCAATGTCGAGAGCGAAGCCTTTTTGCTGTATTGGTTGATCGATATTTCGGTCGGTGACGGCGATTCCTAGATGCAACGTCTTCGAATCGGTGTTAATGAGGGCGCCAAACCAGCGCCCGGTAAAAGCGATCCGGTCACCCCCGTCGCTTTTCTTGGGGCCGCCGGCTGGGTTAAACAAACCGATGCTCCAACCAAGCCCGCTGCCTTTGCTATCCAGGCGGATTCCAAACTCCGGTTGGCTATCGGTATCCGTTGCCTCCGTGAAGTAATTTCGTTCGATACTCGAAATTGATTTCGAACTCGTCAATTCCTCAAGACCAAAGGGCTCTTTTGTTCTGCCGATAAAGACGTCGAATGCATTGAGTCCGGTGTAACCGACACCGACGGTGTGGAGGTGGGTATTGCTTCCCCTCGGCTTGTCCTTGATATCGACGTCGAACTTGAATTTCCACTCGTCGTAAGCCGTGCCGCCGAGTTCGAGTCGCGAACGGCGAAGGTCGTTACTAAGACGACGAGAACCTTCGTTCGAGCGATTGAGGGCCCCGTCAAAGCTGTCGACATCCCACATAATCCGCCCGCCCAATTTGAAAGAAAAAGCACCGTCGGATGACGTGATCTGGAAGCCACCTTCGGTCGAAATGACGGGTTCACTCGCATCGACTTGGGATACAACGAGCAGACAGGCGAGCCAATGCAAAAAAAGTGTTTTCATCACGTATAACCTTTGGCCATTCGCGCGAGCACGGCCAAGTGTGCGACAAAACTTATTTTGATGGGACTTTGTTACAGACATGTGACGTTGTTAACTATTTATGATGCGAACGTCTTTCGGTCGGTCAGGTTGTTGTTCATTTTGTGGGTTAGACTCGTGCAGCTTGACTAGGAGGAACTTATGGGTACGCAGAGGCAACTACGAGCCGTGGACGGCTTTACGTTTGGGGCATACGAAGCCCTGCCAGAGGGCACGCCGCGAGGCGGGGTGGTCGTGATTCAAGAAATTTTTGGAGTCAACGGTCATATACGTGAAGTTACGGACGGATTCGCGCAAGCGGGTTACGCGGCGATTGCACCACAAATATTTGATCGTGCGGAACGGGACGTCGAGCTGGGTTATGAAGAAGCTGACATGGGTCGGGGTGTTGCGCTGGCTTTTCAGGGAACGGAGCGCGACAACACGCTAAAGGATTTGCAAGCGACCATTGAAGAAGCCGGGAAGTACGGCAAGGTTGGTGTTGTTGGTTATTGTTATGGCGGCCTTTTGACATGGCTTTCCGCATGCGGCTTGTCGGGTGTTGCTTGTGCATCTGCCTACTACGGTGGCGGTATAGCGGGCGAATTGGAGCAAGAAGCCCGTTGTCCGGTCATCATGCATTTTGGAGAGCTCGATGCGCACATTCCGATGACCGATGTCGAGAAGATCAAGACAGCGCTGCCGGATGTTGATGTACATGTCTACGCGGCCGATCACGGCTTTAACTGCGACCACCGGGCTAGCCATGATGCGCCATCTGCGGAGCTAGCACGTGAGCGTACGTTGACGTTTTTCGAGGAACATGTGGGATGAATTTCTACACGCTGGGCGCGTTGGTTTGCCTGGTGAGTATGCATGGTGTGGCGGGCGCCGATAGCGAAAAGGGCGAGGCCGCGACGAGGCTGGATCGAGTGATCTGTAAGAATCTGCCTGTTTCTGGAAGCCATCGAAAACAGAGGATCTGCCGGACCAAACTCGAATGGGACGAATCACGCAAACGTTCTCGCGAGGACGCGCGGTACGAAAAGCATTCAACGCACGTCACCCGTGGTTAAACGTCGTCGCGAAATGCGGGGTATCGGAGCGTCCGCATTGTCTTGTTGAGACGTATTCAGAAGGACCGTAGGAACAACGTTACGTACAAAAAAATCTAAGGTTGTCCCGTGTTGACATCCTTATCTTCTTTGTTGATCCTTCACGCTCCGTGGATGGGGGCATGGTAGGTCCTGGATATATGAGCCGGGCCAAAAGCGGCGGCTTTTTGTATCGCCTCTCGCGGAATGCCGAACACGGCGTATATTTATCGGGCACTGTGAACCCTATATTAGGTTGCGTTGTTCGAGGTTGAACTTTTTGTTTCCTTTAGGAAGTCGAATGAAAAACGTCCGAATATCAAAGTTGTCGACGTCGCTGATTGCACTGTCAGTTGCCGTGCTCTCGACGAGCGCCGGTGCGACCGTTATCAACGATATCTTCAAGGTGGCAGAGCAGGTTAATGCACAGGCAAAAGTATCCCAAGTCAAAATCGATGCCGCCAACGAACAAACGCGAGAGCTCTACGCCGATTACAAGGTGGTCTTAAAGGAAATTGAAGGTCTACAGGTATACAACCGACAGCTCGAGCGACAAATCGCCGTCCAAGAACGCGAGATGCGGGAGTTGTCCGCCTCGATTGATAGAGTCACCGAGGTCGAGCGACAGGTCATGCCTCTCATGTTGCGCATGATCGAGGTACTTGATCAATTTGTTGACAAGGACATCCCTTTCCGCCATGACGAACGTCGAGAGCGTGTCGAGCGGTTGCGGACGATTATGGATCGTGCTGACGTGGCGGTATCCGAGAAATTCAGCCAGGTCCTTGGCGCGTATCAGATTGAGAACGAGTACGGTCGAACGCTCGAAGCGTACAGCGACACCATTTCTCTGAACGGCTCAGACATTATTGTTGATTTGTTGAAAGTCGGGCGGGTCGCGCTCGTTTGGCAGTCCAAAGACCGGGAAATAACCGGGTGGTGGAATAAGAAAGCGAGACGATACGAAGAGGTCGACGAATCCGACTATGCAACCTCTGTGAGCCGAGGTATCAAAATGGCTCGTAAACAACTCACGGGCGGCTTGTTCGCCGTGCCCGTTATTGCACCGGAGTCTTGAGCATGAACGTACGAAATCGGATAAAGCACGGCATGCTCATCGTGCTGGCAGGATTGGTTGCGACTGGTGTCCAGTCGGAAGAAGCAGCGAGCGAGGAAAGTGCTGTAATACAAGTGGGGCTTGATGTCGTGCCTGCGGACACGCTTGGCGACCTCTTAAAAAATGTGGAGGAACGTCGCGTCGTTGAAAGTCGCGAGCACGTGCAGCGTGAGCGAGACTTCCTGGCCAGGAAGTCAAATCAGCAGAAGATGTTGGACGACGCCGAAGCTGAAAAGCGGCGAGAAGAGCTTCGCAGTGAAAGACTCGAAACCCAATTTGAAGAGAACGAGATTCGTATTGGTAACCTGTCGGAGCAACTCGACAAACGCCTCGGCTCGTTACGCGAACTGTTTGGCGTTCTACAGCAAGTTGCGGGTGACACGCGTGGTGTGTTCGAAGGCTCTATCGTCAGTGCCGAATACCCAGGTCGCGGTGAGCCGCTGGGCGAACTAGCCGCCAAGATGGGCAGTGCGACGCAGCTGGCGTCCATTGAGGAGATGTCGGAATTGTGGGAAGCGCTGCAACAAGAGATGACCCGGACTGGGGAGGTCTCCCGCTTTACCACCACCGTCAACCGACTTGATGGTATTCAAGAACAACGAGAAGTGGTGCGTGTTGGCGCATTTAATATCGTTGGTGAAGACGGGTACTTAAGTTACGACATCGATGTTGGCGCCCTCGTCGATTTGGCGCGGCAACCCTCAAGCGAGTTTAAGAGTACGGCCGAAGACCTTTTTGACGCCGATGGCGGAGATATGGTGGCTCTGGCCATCGACCCGACCAGGGGCGCGTTGTTAAGCCTCGAGGTCGAGAAGGCGACTTTAGGCGAACAAGTCGGGTCGATCGGAAAGGGCTTTGTAGACGGTCAAGGCGGCATCATGGGTGCGATCATCATCTGGGTTGGGATCGTCGGCGTGTTACTCGCACTCTGGCGTTTCGTCGACCTTTCGTTGGTTGGACGCAAGGTCAACCAACAACGTGACAATCCCGATTCACCTAGCGACGACAATCCGCTCGGAAGGGTCTTGAAAGTCCACGAAGACAATCGCGGGGTAGATGTCGAAACGCTCGATCTCAAGCTTGGCGAGGCGATCCTGCAGGAAACACCATCGATTATGAAATTTATCAACATTGTCCAGGTTATTTCCGTGGTCGCTCCTCTCATGGGTCTGCTTGGCACTGTGATCGGGATGATTCAAACGTTCCAGGCCATCACGCTCTTCGGCACAGGTGATCCGAAGATTATGGCGAGTGGTATTTCCATCGCGTTGATGACGACGGTGTTGGGTTTGTGTGTCGCTATACCGACAACGCTGTTGCATGCGATCTTGGCGCAACGCAGTCGTTCCGTGACGCATGTACTGGAAGAGCAAGCACAAGGATTGATTGCCCAGCACGCTGAGGAATCCGGGCAGTCGCTCGGCTGATCGGGCGTGGCAGATATTTATTACGCGATCGTCGGGTTCATCGAGCTCGGCGGGAACGTGGTTTATTTCATCGCGGCGACCACGTTTTTGATGTGGACACTGTTGTTCGAGCGCATTTGGTATTTTTTCTTTGACCACGAAGCGATTGTGGATGGCGTCGTCGGGAAGTGGAATAGCCGCGCGGAACGGACCTCTTGGTCTGCTCGTGCAATTCGAACGTCGATTATTTCCGAAACGAGACAGCTGATACGAGGCAATTTGCCGCTCATTCTCACCTGCATAACCCTATGTCCGTTGCTCGGGTTGCTCGGCACGGTGACGGGCATGATTTCGGTGTTCGATGCAATGGCGAGTCAAGGTGGAAACGCGCGATCGATGGCCGCGGGGGTATCGCAGGCAACGATTCCGACGATGTGCGGAATGATTGCATCCTTGACGGGCATCATGGGTTCCACATTTGTTCGTCGAAAGATTGATCAAGAAACCGAACTCCTAGCGAACCACTTGACCGTGGAAGCCATTGGGAGTGCTAGCTGATGGCGCGTCGGATGAATCGATTTTCAGCGTCCTCGGATGATTCAGACATCAATCTGACGCCGATGCTGGATGTGGTTTTCATCATGCTCATTTTCTTTATCGTTACCGCGACGTTCATTAAGCAAGCGGGTATTGACGTGCTCCGACCCGATGCGTTAACCGATTCAGCCAAGCCGCTTGTGAGCGTTCTGGTGGCAATCGGTCCGAATGGGGATATCTGGATCGATAAAAATAAGGTCGATCCGGAGACCGTACGTGCGCACATTGAGCGCCTGCATGCTGAAAACCCCAAAGGTGGGATCGTTATTCAGGCGGATCGTTTGTCCAAGTACGAACGGTTGAAGGGCGTGCTTGATGCGGCCCGTGGTGCGGGTGTCACGGAAGTTGCGATTTCAACTGAGGATTAGTAGAGGGTACCGCTGTGCTTAAACGATACTCTGCCAGCATTTTCGTGGGCGCGATCGTCACCGTCGTCCTGCTTTTCATCATGCAGGCAGTTATCAGTACGGATGAAAGTGGATTGAACGAGGCCAAAGGCGGAAGAATTCTCGACTTTGTTCGATTGCAAGAGGATGACGAGCTTATTGTCAAACAACGTAAGCCTAAGCCGCCGCCGCCGCCCGACGAGCCACCGCCAAATTTGCCGAAGCCGACGTTCGATGCGACGACGTCGCAAGGCGTCGAAATAGGCGTGGTGCAGGTGGACTTGAACATCGATCTTCAAGGAACGGGTGGATTTTCGTCGGACGGTGAATATTTGCCGATCGTCAAGGTCGCGCCAATGTATCCACGACGCGCAGCGGCACGAGGGATTGAGGGATATGTGTTACTGGAGTTCACCGTGACCAAAACAGGTGCCGTTCGCGATCCCAAAATCCTTGAGGCGAAACCGCCAGGTATCTTCGATCGTGCGGCACTGAATGCCTCTCTCAAGTTCAAATACAAACCGAAGGTCGTCAATGGTGAGCCCATTGAGGTCAGCGGCGTTCGGAATCGAATTACGTTTGAGTTAACGGACGCCTAGGGGGATCTGTGAAGAAACTATCGGCCTTTCTCGTCGCGGCTCTCCTGCTCGAATTCGGGGGGCAAGCCGTACGTCAAGTTACGGGCTTTGAATTGTTCCCGGCCTTGGACTCGGTCGCGTTTGCGGCCGAAGAAAAGAAACGAAGAAAAACGCGTCGTGTTCCCAACATCTCTGAAATGACGTACCGGAAGTTCGCCCAGGTGCAGGAACTGATGGATCTCAAAGAGTACGACGCCGCGTTAGAAGTCCTAGTCGAAATGGAGCGGCGCAGCCGTCGCTATAACGGCAACGAACTGGGCCAGGTTTTCTCGATGTTCGCGGTCATCATGTGGTCGAAAGAGGACAACGCGGGGACCATTCACTATTACGAAAAAGTATTGGAGCAAGGGGACGACATCTCCGAAGGGCTTGAGCAGGGAACCATGTATTCGCTAGCCCAGCTCTATTTTGTTGAGGAGAAATATCAGCGATCCCTCGACATGATGGATCGTTGGCTCCGGGTGAAAGAAGATTTTGGTGACGACCCGGGTCCCAATCCGAGGTACTTCATGGGACAGGTCTACTACGCCATGAAGGACTACCCAGGTGCGACTGAGCAGATTGAGATTGCGATCGCTATGGCCGAAGCGCGCCATATGGTGCCTATAAAGGAAAACTGGTGGCAGCTCCTTCGGTTCCTCTATTTTGAACAGGACAACTGGGACCGCGTGCTTGAAATTTTGCAAGTGCTCGTCCGCGACTATCCAAAACGCGACTATTGGGTTCAATTGGCCGGGGTATACGGACAAGAAGGCCATGAACGCGAGCAAATGTTGGCGATGGAGGTCGCTCACGCGGGCGGGTTTCTCGATCGCGAACGGGACGTTCTCAATTACGGCGGCCTCTTGATGCAAGAAGAAGTTCCATACCGGGCTGCGAAGTGGATCCGGGAAGGGTTTGACGACGAGCTTGTTGAATCGACGGCAAAGAATTTGCAGAGCCTAGGTCAGGCTTACCAGATTGCGCAAGACGTTGACGATGCGATTCCTGTCCTGGAAGAAGCTGGAACGTTGTCAGACGACGGTGAGATTTTCTCGAGGCTGTCGCAACTTTATCTGGAAAAGGATCAGTATAAAAAGTGTACGGATGCCGCCGATAATGCGCTCGAGAAAGGGGTCGACCGCGAGTACAACACCGAAATCGTACTGGGCATGTGTTTGTTTAATCGGGATCGATTGACGCAGGCGCGAAAAACTTTTGTGACTGCCCGCAGGCACGCGCGAGCCGATAAGAATGAATCCGTCGAACGAATCTGTAATCAGTGGATCACCTACATCGACCGAGACCGCATTCGACGTGACCAGTTGGCGAAAGCCGAGGCTGATTTTGTGGGTTGATTCGTTACGCCTAACCCGCGTAGGTTAATCATCCCCAATCAATAGACGGGTACGGTGTGTTTACCGGTATTGTTCAAGGCGTATGCCCTGTCGTTTCCTGCGAAACCCACGCCGGAATAGCCCGTGTTGCTGTCGATCTAGATGACCTCGCTAGGGGTCTAGAACTTGGCGCGTCCATTGCGATAAATGGCGCGTGTGTCACGGTGACCGAAATCGATGGGTCGTTGGTTGGTTTCGATCTCATCAAGGAAACTATCGAACTGTCGAATTTGGGTGAGCTTGCTGCGGGTACCACCGTCAATGTTGAGCGTTCTTTTCGAGTTGGTGACGAAGTCGGTGGCCACATTCTTTCGGGCCATGTCGCCGGCGTGGCTGTCGTAACGCAAATAAAATCTGATGACGGGCACCGGTTGGTAACTATGGCGGTACCGCGGGAGTGGATGGCGTATCTCATGCTTAAGGGATTCGTTGCTCTAAACGGGGCCAGCCTAACCATCGCCGAGGTTGATCGTTCGGCGGCGACGATTGCGGTCAGCTTAATACCCGAGACCCTTGCGAGAACCACGTTTGGTCGACTCGAAGTAGGGGATCGGATCAACCTTGAAGTGGATTCCCGGACCCAGGTGATTGTCGATACTGTTCGCGAAGTCCTCAAAGATGAAAGCTTGCTTGAGGCAATCCGCTAGATCGTTTTTTAGCGCACGTTCGCGACGACCACGCGGTCGGACGAAGAGATTGAGCTGGTACGGTGCGCTGGTCCTTTTTCCTCTGATTGGTTGCGGGCCGAGTGCCGGTTTGCCCGACACCGAGACAGTTGAACCCATCGACGTGGATCGGATTATAGGGATTTGGGAGGGCACACTGTCGCAAGCGAATCTTCGAATCGTCGTTCGTATCGCTGAGGAAGATGGCCGACTCATCGCGAGGTTTGACAGCCCCGATCAGGGTGCCTATGGGATCGCTGCTGACACCCTTTCTTTTGACGGTGAACGACTGCTATTCAACGTTGATTCGATCAATGCTGGCTATGCAGGGACATTAAATAGCGACGGCTCGCTGATCCAAGGCCGGTGGTCTCAGCCGGTGGAGTTCGAACTTGATCTTGCCCGAGTCGACAAACCCTCGGTTCGTGCTCGGGCGCAAAATCCAAAACCGCCATTCCCGTATCGTATCGAAGACGTGCGTTTTCCTGGCGGGGCGCGTGGCGTTACCTTGGCTGGTACGCTGACGTTGCCTCGAGCCGGCAATTTCCCCGTTGTTGTCTTGGTTACGGGATCTGGCGCCCAAGATAGGGACGAGACCATCGTGGGTCACAAACCCTTCTGGGTTTTGGCCGATTATCTGACGCGCCATGGTGTTGGGGTGCTTCGATACGACGATCGTGGCTTTGCTCAATCGACGGGGAATATCTCCACGGCCACTACCGAAGATTTTGCAGACGATGCCCGCGCTGCTATTTCGTATTTGCAGAGTCGGAACGATGTTGTTGCTAATCGAATCGGCGTGGTCGGGCACAGTGAAGGTGGTAACGTGGTCTCGATATTGGCCGGGCGAGACGCTCCTTTCGCCTGCGGCGTTTTAATGGCGGGGCCTGCCGTCTCGGGAGAACAAATTCATCAACGCCAAGTAAGGATGATCATTGAACGTCAGCCATTCCCGATTGCGGACGACCTTGTAAAAAAGATCGCGGCAATGAATGATTCGCTTTATATCGCTGCCCGTATGAATGCGAGTTTCGACGAACGACGCGCAATTGCGAGAGACATCTATCAGTTAGCATTAGCAGGGTTCGACGAGGTCGAACGAAAATTGCTGAACCTCAACGACGAGGTCCAAGTCGATGCCATCGTGACGGATTGGTTTCGTTACTTCTTGGGCTACGATCCGCGCGTTGACCTTGAAGCTTCCAAGGTCCCACTTCTTGCAATGTACGGTGCCTTGGATCTTCAAGTTCCACCGGACCAAAGCGTTCCTGTGCTAGAAAAAATCAACACGAAACACGGGAAGATAGAGATTCAAACTTTTCCTGACCTGAATCATCTGTTTCAACATGCGACGACCGGCTTGCCGTCGGAATACGGGGTGATCGATGAAACGTTAGCTCCCGAAGTGATGCTCGCTATTAAGGAATGGGTGCTAGCCAATTGTTGAAGCGTGCGTGGCTAATTTTTTCACATCGATTTTTTGTTTTATTAACTATATAAAACAAATAGATACACAATTATCATAATAAATAATTTACTATGTATTCGTGCTGAAGTGACGGCCTTTTAGGGGTTTGGCATAATCCTTGGTGTGCGACCCGCGTTTATAGAACAACTCAAGAACGCTTGGATGCAATCGAATTCCTTTTTGTGCGTCGGCCTTGATCCGACCCTCGATCGTTTTCCCAGATCCCTGGCTCGCGACGAAACGGGTGTGGTTCGATTCTGCTCCGAAATTGTTGACGCCACGCAAGCATACGTTTGTGCGTTCAAGCCGCAATTCGCTCATTTTGCCGCCATCGGTCTAGAGCACGCGCTAGCAAAAGTGATCGATTACATCCACGAAACCTATCCGCATATCCCCGTCATTCTTGACGCCAAACGAGGAGACGTCGGATCCACTGCCGCGCGCTATGCAGAGGAAGCATTTGTTCGCTATGGCGCTGACGCGGTCACGGTGAATCCTTATTTGGGTTGGGACGGTATCGCCCCCTTTGCCGAGTACACGGACCGGGGCGTAATTGTGTTATGCCACACGAGCAATCCCGATGGCGGATGGTTGCAAGAATATCCAGTCGACGATCCCGTTTATTTGCGGGTAGCGCGACTTGCCGCTGAAAAAGATACAGGTAATTTGATGCTGGTTTTGGGAGCCACGTTCCCTGAATTGATCGGCAGGGTTCGACAGGAGGTGCCCTCCATGCCGTTCCTCGTTCCTGGGGTAGGGGCCCAAGGTGGTGATCTAGACGTAGTGCTTGACCTGGGCCGAAGTGATGACGGAACCGGCCTCGTTATTAACGCGTCTCGCAGTGTCATCCATGCGTCGGACGAAGATGACTATGCTGCTGCGGCCGAGTCCGCCGCACGCGTTCTCGCGACTAAAATGGAAATCGTCGCGCAAAACTAAAGCGATTTGCGCAGTGCTCGAAAAATCAGTTCGAGACGGTGATCCATCGCGACTCGCACCGTTGCGGTCACACGAAGGGTTGAATAGGCTTCGGCTCTTTCTACTTCGGATTTAGTTATGCCGACCAGCCCGTTTGTTTGGGACGATCCCCTACTCCTAGAAGAGCAGTTCACGGAAGACGAACGAATGATTCGCGATACCGCACATCAATTCTCGCAGGAACGCCTGATGAGCCGCATCCTCGAGGCGAATCGCCATGAACACTTCGATCGCGAGATCATGAACGAAATGGGGGAAGTTGGCATGTTAGGGGCCACGTTACCAACCAAGTACGGTTGTGCCGACGTCGGTTACGTGTCGTACGGCATCATGGCGCGTGAGGTCGAACGTGTCGATTCGGGATACCGGTCGGCCATGAGTGTCCAATCGTCGCTGGTGATGCATCCCATCCATGCTTATGGCGACGAGTCGCAACGCGAACGGTATTTACCGAAGCTGGCGACGGGAGAATGGGTTGGATGTTTCGGTCTGACCGAGCCTGACCACGGCTCCGATCCAGGAAGCATGGTGACTAAAGCTGAGAAAGTCGACGGGGGTTATTTGCTCAATGGCGCGAAGATGTGGATTACAAATTCACCCATTGCGGATCTGGCGGTGGTATGGGCAAAACTGGACGGTGTGATCCGAGGATTCATTGTCGAACGTGAAATGGATGGCTTCAGTACCCCCGAGATTCAAGGGAAAATGAGTTTGCGAGCTTCCGTGACGGGCCAGATTGTTTTGGAAGATGTCCTTGTTCCAGAAGATAACCTGCTACCCAATGCCGAAGGACTCGGCGGACCGTTTGGTTGTCTCAATCGGGCGCGATATGGCATCGCGTGGGGGTCAATGGGTGCAGCCGAATATTGTTGGCACGCCGCGCGAACGTATACGCTTGAACGGGAACAATTTGGGCGGCCACTCGCGGCCAATCAACTAATCCAAAAAAAGCTGGTCGATATGCAAACCGAAATCGCATTAGGACTGCAAGGCTGTATCCGGATCGGTCGTTTGATGGATGAGGATCGTTTGCCAGTTGAAGATATTTCGATGATGAAACGAAATAATTGTGGTAAGGCGCTCGATATCGCGCGTATGTCACGAGATATGCACGGCGCTAACGGCATATCCGACGAATTCCACGTCATTCGGCACGTGATGAATCTCGAGACCGTCAATACCTACGAAGGTACGCATGACATCCACGCGTTGATTCTCGGTCGCGCGCAAACGGGTATCCAAGCGTTTAACTGAGACGTTTATTTCGAACATGGTTCTGAACGACGGTGAGCGACTGGCCCTGGATCAAGTCGCACCGCAACCGTTTCGGTCGAATTGCCGACGGTGCCCTCGGTTGGCCGACCACCTGGATAGTGTCCGTCTGGAGATGCCCGAATACCATTGCGCGCCCGTTGCGACGTGGGGCGCTCGGCGGGCACGTGTTCTCATCGTGGGTCTAGCCCCAGGTCTTCACGGCGCCAACCGCACCGGGCGTCCCTTCACGGGCGACGCGTCAGGACGTTTGCTTTTTAGTGTGCTCGCGGCGACCGGTTTTGCGCGTCAAACGGGCACATCAATTCGTCTTCGCGGTTGTAGAATCACCAATGCAGTACGTTGTTTACCGCCGCAAAATCGACCCACCGGCACCGAGCTCTCCCGTTGTCGCACGTACTTGGCTCATGATCTCGATACGTTATGGTCGCGAGCCGTCAGGGCCAATCGATGTGTTGTCGCGCTCGGCGCCATGGCGTACGCAAGCGTGTCACGACTCTTAGACGTCCAGCAACCATTCGAGCATGGCGCTTCGATCGATGTAGTGGATCGTCTTCGGCTCATCGCGAGCTTCCACCCTAGTCGTCTCAACGTGAACACGGGCCGCATCACGCGGGCGATGTTGACAACTATTTTTCGCGAAGTCCGTGACTACGTCGACGAAAGTCCTTATGCGCACGGTGCATCAGTTGGGGGTTAGCGCTTATAGTCCAGCGCATGGTGGACCAATCAAACTTTGACTCCGAAACGTTCCTGCCATCGTTGACACGTCGACCCGGTGTGTACCGCATGCTCGACAGCGAAGGCGACGTCCTCTACGTCGGCAAAGCGCGCAATCTTCGGAATCGAGTTACCAGTTACTTCCGTGCGTCTGGCTTGGCCACTAAGACCATCGCACTGATGAACAAGGTGGATGATATTCAGGTCACGGTGACGGCTAGCGAAACGGAAGCGCTGCTGCTCGAACAAAGTTTGATCAAAGCGGATCGACCTATATACAACGTTTTGTTTAGGGACGACAAATCGTATCCATACATATGCTTGACGGAACATCCTTTTCCGCGGCTCACGCTGCATCGTGGGACAAAGCAACAAGTTGGCAGATACTTCGGGCCTTACCCAAGTGCGGGAGCGGTGCGTGAAAGTATTCAGGTACTCCAAAAGCTATTCCAATTGCGATCTTGTGAAGACGGCTTTTACAAAAATCGATCAAGACCCTGCCTTCAGCATCAAATCGGTAGATGCAGTGCACCGTGCGTCGGACGTGTGGAGCCCAAAGATTATGCCGCGGACGTGGGTCTCGCCCAGATGTTTTTGGAGGGTCGTAGCAGCGCTGTGCTCCAAGAGCTTAAGCAACGCATGGAGTCTGCCTCAAAGACACGTGAATTTGAGCATGCGGCAAGATACCGCGATCAGATTGCTCAATTGCGTCGTATTCAAGAGAATCAATATGTCCACGGCGAATCGGGGGAGGTAGATGTTTTCGCCCTTGCTCAGGATTCTTCGTATACGTGCGTCCAAGGTTTATTTATTCGAGGTGGACGCGTCATAGGCCAGCGTACGTGGTATCCGAAAAATGAACTCGATACCCCACCGGGGGCGCTTTTGAGCTCGTTCGTTTCTCAATATTACTTAGCGAGCGAAGGGCGAGTTATACCGAAACTTGTGTTGACATCGATTCCTTTGGATGAGGAGGAATTGGTCGCGTCTGTCTTGGCGCAGCGGTCTGGGCGAAAAGTCTCTGTTACGTCAAAAGTTCGAGCGCGGCGCGCGCGTTGGCTTGAAATGGCTCGCGATAACGCTGCACTTTCGCTGACATCGTATGTAGCGGAAAGGCGTAACGTTTTTTCGCGCTTTGTGGATCTACAGGACCTTCTCGAACTTGAGGATATGCCTAAGCGTCTGGAATGTTTTGATATTAGTCATACGTCCGGTGAGGCGACGGTAGCATCTTGCGTAGTCTTTGATACCAACGGCCCTTTGAAGTCCGATTACCGACGTTTCAATATCGAGGGTGTGACCGCGGGCGATGATTACGCCGCAATGGAACAAGTACTTCGAC
>Ga0257109_1000187_pt1 | contig 18810 bp, 18 predicted proteins | sample LP_taG_8_FD_191566 | JGI IMG/M metagenome (GOLD analysis project Ga0257109, IMG submission 191566) | Marine microbial communities from Northeast Subartic Pacific Ocean, Canada - LP_J_2011_P26_2000m | ecosystem: Environmental > Aquatic > Marine > Oceanic | place: Canada: Northeast Subartic... | reverse complement strand
AAACTCACTAAAAAACACATCTCCGTGGTTTTGTTATTTACATTTGTTTGATTTACATCCATTACGAGAAGGACGCAAACCATTAAAAATTGAGGAATTTCAATCTGAAAAATTTGGTAATTCTTTATATGCACAGACAGTATCGGCAATAGATTACTGTTTAAAAAAAATTTTAGATCGAATCAATTTTGACAATACCCTTCTAATAGTAACCTCTGATCATGGTGAAAGAATTCCATTCAACGAAAAAAGTTCATTTGATTTTGAACCAGAATTTAATTCTGTAACAAGTTTAGGACGAAGAATTTTGCCTAAATCTACACATAACATAGGCGGAAAAATTATGGGTAAATTAAAAAGAGAAATAGGAAAAACCAAACTGGATAGTTCCAATAAAGAATTAACTCCTTACCAAAAACGTTCCAGAGATCCATATTTTACATTATCATTACATGATGAATTGTTACATATTCCATTTCTTCTAAAAGGTTTAACACTACCCTCCAAAATTATATCAAATCAGATATCTACATTGGATTTTTTCCCAACAATTTTTGAGCTTGTGGGAATTATGCAAAATAATACTAAATATAGTTCAAGTTTAGTTTCATTGATTAATAACCAACCGATGACAGAAAAAGCGATCTTTTTACATACAATTCCATATGAAAAAGAATCGTCATTAGATAGGATTGGAATGCGAACAAGCAAATACAAGTATTTTAGAAATTCCAAAAACCCAAAAAAGGATGTTCATTTGTATGATCTAAAAAATGATCCATATGAAAATAATAATATTTCAAAAAATAATCTTTCCATAATTGAAAAAATGGAAAAATTGTTGTATGACATACAAAACAATACTTTGGAATTAGATAATACACTTAGTAAAGAGGAAGAAGAAAAAATTTCAAAAGAATTAAGAAAATTAGGTTATATGTAGTGACTGTTGTTATTGATCTGACAAATTTTTTGATAAAACATCAAATTTTGTATTTTTTTCAAATATATCAATTGCACTATTTTTTAATACGATTTTTTAATAAAATGAATTTAACATAATAATAATCTGATTTAATCAGACTACTTAGATTAAATTCATACAAGAAAATTAATACGTGCTAAATGAATTTTCTTTATGGAATTTTGGTTTTATATTATTATGACATTTGTGGCTTTTATAATAATAGAGCTATTTTTCCGTTCAATTGTTTTGTCAGTCAATAAAAAATTTCAATGGTTAATTATAGATAGGAATGAATTTCCAAAATTATCTGAAAATGGTTTAAAAAAATTCGAATCTAAATTAGAAATCATGAAAAAGAATTTTGATGTGTTAGAACAAAGGATTGTTAAATCTGAATATCCTGTTAATGTACCTAAAAGATATTTTCTTATCTTACAGAGGAAGTAGAAGGTTTAGTTGTTAATGAACGGTAGGTTGTAAAAAAATTGTACTCCTATGCATCAAAAAACCTTCTTGAAGATACACAAAACTATCAAATGTCAAAATATGTTGGTCCAGAATTTTTGAAATCATATAAAGAATCTAGAGTAAAAAATATTGAAATTTTCCAAAAAGAAGACCTATTTGAAAACTATGAAAGCGTTTTAATGAATATTATGAAGAATAAACCAAATTTATCTAATTTCACATTTAATGCAGAATGTTATGATACTGAAAACCTCTTAGCGTTTCTATATGTTAGATTAAAAACAGGAAAATCTGATGAAACTGACAAAAAAATTCTTAATCGGCTAATAAAAAAATTTGAAATAAAAAAACTGCTTTGCTTACAATATAATGCAAATTTTACAGAAATCGATTCAAATTATACTGAATTATGTAATTACATACTTCTATCACTTTGTTGTTTATTAAAATATGAACAAACAAACAATCTAAAATTTCTTAACACATCTCTAAAACTTAACGATACAGTTTCATCACAACATAATAAAATTAATAATAATTTTGAAAAATCTCTGTTCTGCTTTGTGTTACAAAAGGAGTTGAATTACATATTTACTCTTTGCAAATTAAAGGGAATAAAAAAATGAAAAAAATTGGAATGATTTTAACGCCTGATGTAAGATCAAAGGCATATTTGAGCAAATTAGTGGACAACAAAATAAAATTAAATCAAATTATATTCATGAATGATGATCGAGAAGAAAAAAAATTCTCTAATAAAGAAATCAATCAAGCAAAATTGTATGGGATAAGAATAGAAAAGTCTGTCAAAACTATTCTTAATGAAAATTATACGCATTTTAAAGAATTTCCTTTTGTTGACATAAATAATTTAGAGTTAAGAAATTTTATAAAACAAAGTAGGATAGACTTTTACATATTTACTGGAGGTGGGATACTTGAATCAGAAATACTTTCATCTGGTCCACGATTCATTCATTTTCATCCTGGGCTCGTCCCTTTCTACAGAGGTAGTACGTGTTTCTATTATAGTATAATCAATGATGATAAATGCGGTGTAACCGCTTATGTAATGGATGAAAAGTTGGATGCGGGAAAAATAATTCATCAAAAATCTTTTTCAAAACCGTCTCATATTTTCATTGATGATATTTTTGATGCTCATATTCGTTCGGATACAATGATAGATGTTTTGAAAGGTAGTTTATTATTAAATGAGAATTTTTTGAAGCAGGATCCTGATGCTGGTGAAACTTACTTCATTATACACCCAGTTCTTAAGCATATTGCTATTCTGAGTTGTGTTATCTAACTCTCAATTATCTGTTAATCCACTTGGTTAATTTATCTTGTAATACTTTTTCTTCTTTTATCTGCTTACCAAAAATATTTTCTTCTTCTCTAGGATCCTTAATCAAATCAAACATTTTCCATTCCTTAGATGTTTTAAAGAAAATTAATTTATATCTAGAATTTTTTATACAGAAAACATTTGGTTCTTTTGGTGAGGGAAAAGGTCCTTGCAATCCTCCAGTTTCCGAAAAAACATATGGAAGTTCAATTTTAGTATCTAAATTACCAACAAAATATGGCATTAAACTTGGTAGATTTGTTTGAGAATCAAATTTTATTTGACATAAATCCATGATTGTTGGAAATAATTGTAATGAACTTACTAATTTGTCGCAAACATGATTTTTTACAATGCCTGTACCTAGAAAAAGATGAAATGTTCGTATTGTTTCTTCATATGTATATACCCCATAATTCCTTTCTCCAAATCTTTCACCTACACCAGTTCCATGATCACTAAAAAAAACTATGACAGTTTCAGTAGATTTTCCTAGTTCTTCAATTGTTTGAACTATTTTTTTTGCGTATACCACTGATTGTTGGAATGCTTTGTCATAATTTTTCATATTGTCGGATTTTTTTTGGTAAAATTCTGCATCATCCCATTCATATTTTTTTAAAACCTCTGAAACAGTTATTGTATGAATTCTACTAAACTGTAAAAAGGTAAAAATGGGTTGTCCATTAGCCTCTTTGAAACTTTTTTTTATTAATTCAGGATGTTTTATGATAAGATCATCTTCATATTCGTTATGAGATTGGTAAATATCGAACCCTCTAGAGGAAATAACTTTGTCTGATATCAAATCACACGAAGTGAAATAACCATTTTCTTGTAATATTTCTGGTAAAAATGCAATAGAATCTTTTAGCTTAAACATTTTATAATAAGCGTCAACACCGTTTTCCTTTCCAAACATACCAGTAAACATAGAATTAATTGCTGGGAAAGTATAAGGATACGCAGCAGTTACATTATTAAATAAACATCCATCCTTTTTCAATTCCATAAAATCCTTTGAAGTATGTATTCTATCACACCTAGCTCCATCCAGTAAAACAAAAATTATGTTAGGATTCATTAACTAATCCCCTAAAACAATCAATTCCTTTAATGAATTATTATTATACATCTTCTGATAAATTTCATAATCGTTTATAGAGTCTAATTCTAACCACCCATTCTCAATTATTACTGCTTTTAGACTAAAATCAGCATTGATTAGTCCTTGAAGAAAATCAGTCATGTAGGATTTTTCAAATGGTAACGATAGATTTAATGGGTTTGAATTTTTAACTGAATGTTCTTTGCATTTATGGTAAAAATCCTTAATGATGTTGATTCCCTTATTCTGAAATTTCATTAGTCCAATATATTGACCAGAAATTTCATCAATGTCTTGAACCTTCTTACCAATATCCAATATAACATCACTTTTATTCAGTCTAAGACTTTCAGCATAATCAAGAGGATTTTCAAATCTTGTATTCCATTGTTTCCGCCAATTTTTATCTACAACAATTGAAAAATCATGCTTAGATTGAAGTAGTTTGTCAAGAATTCTCTTTTCAAAAATTATATCGCCATAAGAAACAATAGTTGATTTCTCCAGTTTTTCAGATGCACAGAAAAGACTTTCAACCATGTTAGTTGTTTCAAATTTTTTATTTTGAAAAAATTCTACACCTGGCAAATCAATTAATTCAGAGTGATACCCAGTAACTATCGATATATCAGTAATCCCACATTGTTTGAAAACAGAAATTTGCCATTCTAACAGTGTTTTTCCAAATAAATTTACCATACATTTCGGTTTATTTTTAGTTAAAGGATACAATCTCTTCCCTTGGCCTGCAGCTAAAATTATTGCATTCAAATTATTTCTAAAAATTTCCTTTTTCGTAAAAAATTTTTCTAATTATCAGTTCATTTCCATCATTCGGAATTCTTTCAGGGTGCCACATAATTCCAAATATAGGTAATTTAGTGTGATAAAATCCTTCAATAGTTTCATCGTTAGCCATAGCAAAAGGCTCCAAATTTTTTCCCAGATTTTTTTGTTTAATTATATTATTATGAAAAGAATTAACTTGTAATTCATTAGTATGTAATAACTCTGCAATACTCTTATTTAGAGATACAAGGTGGGGGTCGCCAACATGTTTAGAATTTTCTAAAGTTTCTATTTTGCCACCAAAAAACGTATTGATAACTTGCATTCCTCTACAAATTCCAATTAAAGGGATTTTTTTCTCTAAACAATAATCAATAATTTTTTGTTCCGTTATATCCCTATCTTGATTATCACCAACGTTATCACCACCTGATAAAAATAATCCTTGTACCTGCATATCTTCTAAAAATTCTGAAACATTTTTAATTGTATTAGGAATTAGAAGAGGATTGATTTCTAATTTTTCAAAAAATTTAGACCAATCTTGACTCAATGCATCTCTTTTCTCATTATAATCTGTATTCCCTACAACTCTTAACGAAATGCCTATTGTCAGTTTCTTATTTTTCATTATAATCATTTACCATATGTGATATTATTTGATGTAGCCAAGTGATTTTAGTATTAGTTTTTCTTGAGCATATTTCTCCAACTTTTTATTTTTCAGAATCAAAATTTGCTGGTTTTTGCAATCAAGCATGATTATAGAAGATGACAATAATTTTTCATAGATGGTTTCTCCACATCCAATAGCAGCTGGAAGTCCAATTTCAGCACACCGGATAGCCATATGAGAAGCAACTCCACCGTATTTTGTTATTAAGCCTGAAAGTTTATGTGAGAAGATCCAATCATAACCTGGATCTGCATTTTCTAATAAAATAATTTTGTTTGCAAATACACTGGTTTCAGAGAGTTCATCAGGATTAATTATATGAGATGAAATTTTTTTTGTTGTCACATAATTTGGTTTGGTGTAAGGATATGTAATAATCTCAAAATCCTTATCAGAAGATATTATTGGAGGAAGTACAAGGTTCTCATATTCTGAAAAATAAGTTTTTTGAGTGTTAATTTTTTTTCTCCAAATTTTGATTAATGATTTTTTATTTTGATTTCGATAATATTTTAGTATTGAAGAAATTTCTAGATTAGCTATTTCATATCTTGAAAAATTTAATTTTTCAGCTGCTTCTGCTAATAGTTCTAATGCATCACTAAGATTTTTAGTAAAGACGAATTTTAATTCTTCACGTTCAATTAGTGCCTGTTTAATGAAATTAGACAAACTTATCTTAGAGAATATTAGATTACGACTTTCTAAGACTTTTTTGACTTGTCTTTTCTGTGAGAATTTTTTATTAAATGTTATATGTTGTAATTTTAATTCCTCCAAAAACTGATGATTTTGTTCATAACGTGGAACACAAATATCGTATGTTCCTGGCCGTAAATGCCCATATTTTTTAAGAAATTGTCTCTTTGTCATTGTGTTATTTTGATATTTTATCACATCATTTTGAAATTGTGATAGTATAGTTTCAATTGACTGCATGAATTCATCATAATATTGTTGAGTTATTATATTAGAACTGACCAGACTTTTTAATATTTTTGAAGCAATGAATGCTATTCTAGCCATTAAAGAAAATGACACAGCTCCATATTCCTTACAATCATGAAGTAGTTGTTCAGCAGCAAAGATTAATTCTTTATATCTCCGTTCTGAATTATTTAATTGAGTCAGAATTTTTTCTCTGTTTTTCTTTAAATGATTAATTGAAACCTTACATTCGTTTGACAGTTGTGGAAAATTTTCGATTAAAGTATTTGTGAATTCTAAAAGATTACACTCTATTTCATTAATTTCATTTTGTGTGAAATTATATGATTTTAATTGACTTAACTTATCTTTTATAGAGAAATCATAGCAGGTAAATAAAATTTCAAATTCGACTTTATCATGCAAATGAGGAAATCTTTTTAATTTATCCAGGTAATAGTGGATTAATTTCCTTTTTAATCCAATACGGATGTTAGAAGGAAGTAAAGAATTGAAACTACTTCTTACATCAACATATGGTTTATTACCAAATTTATGCATTAATCTGCATTTTTTTAATTTGTTATATCCAATTCTTGAACGTCCTTCATGCCAAGCAGACTGCATTATAATAAAATCATAAATAGAATAATCTAAATTGTGAGGATTATTACCAATTATTTCAGCGGGATTCCAATCAGTCATATCAGAAAAAATGGTATGATCACCCTGTAGTGGTTTTGTATTAAATTTTTTGTTAAATTCTTTTTTTAGATGATCTATGTGTTTCTCAATAATTCTTGTAGAGACCATATTTTTTTCTCTAATAGATACTAAAGGACGAACTTGAAAAATTATAATTTCATATTTTTTGGTAATTCCAAATTCAATATCTAACTTATCCGATTTAGTAACACGCTCAATTTCTCTCACAGATTTTAGTAATAGATTCCAATGTTTTGGAAGTTTTAATAGATTTATTTTTCTAAATATTTTAATTGTGTCAGACACTTCACCCTTTGTCACTCCATCAGTAGAGGAACCATATTCATAATTTATAATATAATATGGTTTTCCATGATCAGGTGTTCTAGTAAATATTACACCGCTATAGGAAATATTTTTTGCTTGCTCTTGTATTAGAATCTGATTTTGTGTGTTTTCATTTCCATTTTTTTTGTATGACTTAATAACAGAATTTATTGCTTGAGATATGAGCTTTTTTGATCTAGTATTTACATTTAAAATACTCTCATAGTACCCAGCTTGAGAACTTTCCCAAGAATCCTCATCTAGTGCTGAGCTTCGAATAATTATTTGATTAGAAGTAAAAGTACTAGATATTCTTTCTAGTATTTTATTTGGTTCAGTAGTCCATTCTATGACTGTGAAATTATATAATTTTTCAACTTTAGATTTTCTAAGTTTGTTTTTTAAAATTTTTAATGTGGTTGCTTTTGATGTAAAAATTTTATCCATATGCTTAACGCCACATTAAAGTTATTCATAGTTTTTCATTTGGAAGTAAATCTTTTTTTTATATCTAAAGGTTTTAATGAAACTCTACCACTAGCTTCTTTACTGTTCTTTATTTTAACTACTATCATTATTGGCCCAAGTAGTTTTTTGATTTTAACTAAGATCTTCTCAAACTGAGATTCATTTTCTGCTTGGAAAACTTTGAGATTTGCCGCTTTAGCAATTTTTGCAATACTGATAGAATTTGAACAGGTTGGTTGTCCTCCAGTAGATTCATGACTGCCATTGTCAAAAACTAAGTGGATTAAATTTTTTGGTTTTAATGTGCCTATAGTTGTAAGTGATCCTAAATTCATTAAGATATTTCCATCGCCATCGAAAACATAAATTCGTTTTTTTGGATTTTTAATTGCTATTCCTAGACCAATTGATGATGCTAAACCCATAGAACCGATCATGTAAAAATTTGTTGTTTTATCATTAATAGAAAAAAGATCTCTGCTGATATAGCCATTAGCAGATATAATTAGTTCGTTTCCAATTTTTCTAGTAATTAATTCAATTGCTTCTTTTCTATTCATTAAAATAATCTCTGGATAACTAGGCAACACGAAGAACCATTTGAAATTTGTTTAAGAGCCCATTTACAACATAATTTCCAATTATCATCTTTTACAATTTTTGATTTTAATCCAATTAACTTTAGTATACTAGATTGAATTTCACCAATTTTCCTATGTTCTGGTGCATCATTTTGGAGATAGCCTCTCCAACCTACCAAAAATATGAGAGGTATTTGATAGAGTTGTACTAGCGATGTTATTGTACTAATTGAGTTTGCAAGACCTGCGTTTTGCATGAAAACCAATGAATGACATTTTGATAGAGACATCCCTACAGCAATACCAATAGCTTCTTCTTCTCTTGTGGCAATGAGTATTTTGTTTTTTTTTAAACCTTGATCTATAAAGTATTTCATTGTTGAATCCGGGACTCCTACCAAGTTCTTTACTCCGAGGTTCTGTAGATAATCAAACATCTGTCTTTGAATTTTTTCTTTCAATCAAGATCTAATTTTTTAATTTCTTCTTCTATAAATGATTCATGGTCTCTAATTTGCTGCATTCTTTGTAGTTTGAAAACATCATCCATGGAAGCCAATTTTACGTTTAAATCACTAAGGCTTTTGACCTTTGACATTTGTTTAATAACATCTGACACTGCAGCAAACGCTGCAAGTGTAGTTTGGTGGGCATATACTACCATTCTTACTCCATGCGATTTCAATTCATCTAAAGTTACAGTAGGATACGCTGTTGGAACTATCATAATTGGCGCTTTTCCATTTCGTCGTTCACAAAACTCAAAAATTTCATCAGGAGTATCTTTTCGTGAGTGAAGAAAGATAATATCAGCACCAGCTTTTTCATACGCTTCCGCCCTCTCTAATGCTTCCTCCATTCCTAAACCTGCAATAAGAGCCTCGGTTCTTGCTATAATTAAGAAATCAGAATTTTTTTTCGCATTTTTTGCAGCTATTATCTTTGCCAAATAATCTTTTTTAGGAAGGAGATTATGTTTTCCATCTTTAAACAAACTATTTATTTTTGGAAAGATTTTATCTTCAATACATATACCTCCTATTCCAGCATCTTCAAATTTTCTTACCAAATGACGAACGTTATGAGGTCCACCATAACCTGTATCACAATCTGCAATCACAGGGATATCACATGCCTCCGCCATGAATCTAACTGCATCTAAGAGTTCAGTCATGGTGATTATACCAGCGTCAGGTAACGCTCTTGCTGTAGATATTCCAAATCCACTTGCCCAAATTGCATCAAAACTAGGTGTAACCTTTTCAATAAGTTTTGCAGACATAACATCAAATGCACCACAAGCTTTTACCATTTCCCCTTCTCGCAGTTTTTTTATCAGATTGTTACTGGTCATATGAAATATACTACTTTCATCTATTTTTAAATATAAAAAATATCCTACTTTATAATTTGTTAGTGTTTAAAATTAGGTGTATAAAGATATATTCTAACCTAAATATTTTGTAACTATATATATATTCCTTAAAAAAGTCAGCCGGGATTTGTTGTAGAATTTCAAAATTTACTTTTAAATTAACTTTTGTAGTATACTTTTAACAGTTTTTTTCTTCAATTGTATTAACCAAACTATATTTTTCATTTAGATTAAGTATTAAAAACATTCCACAAAATTTAACTTAAAATGTTTTCAATGCTTTCCTCTGAATTTATTAATTAAAAAATTAAAAATTTTTTTAGAATAAAGTCTATTACCTATTAAAAATAATATTAGATTTAATTTTAAAGTAAATTTAGATGAGTTTCTGTGAATCGAACTATGTTTGGTAACCATTTGTTCAAAAAGTGAATCCCACCATTGGGCTATTTTTTCTGTATTTGCAATTTCAAGAACAAATTCTCTCTCTTTTTTAAGCAAATCATCTCTAAAATGTTTAGATTCAACCACTTTATCAATGACTTTAGCAATTTCTTTAGGCTCGTTTGAAGTAGGTAAAAATGGTGATTCTACTTGTTTATTTTCCAAAATGTATTGTATGGATTTATCTGCATAATTAATTACAGGTTTTTTGCAAAAAATGGATTCTAGTTCTATATTTTCAAAGTCACCTATTCTCAAATTTCCAATTACAGCATCTGCCCAAGTATAATATTTTGTAATTTCATTTCTTTTTATCATAGGAATTAATTTAACTTGTTTTGGTCTTGACTCCCTAATTTTTAACGATGTTCTTCTTTCCTGATCTGTACCCGTGTCTCTCCAATCCACTTGAATTATATCAAAATCAGTTTTACAATATTTTATTGCCTCCCACAAAATATCAGTTCCTTTTGATAACCCAAATCTTTGAGGACAAAAAAAAGTAAACTTTTCTTTCTTCTTATCAATGGGTTTGGTTGCATCATTAAATAGTGTTGGATCAATTATGACCCTATCAAGTCGGATATAGTTTTTCGAAAACTTTTTTAGATAAGGTAAAATCCAGCGTCCACCTACATGAGCTATAGCACTATCAAAAACACATCGATAAAACCTTCTTTCAAGAAAATTTAGTGTGTGAAGAGGTTGATTAAACCATTCTTCTGTTGAATTCTTAATAAAACGCGGAGCATCTATATCTCTTCCAACATAAAATGCAATATAATTTAAATCTGCTAAATATGCAATACGTTCTCCAATGCCCATAGTAATGCAAAAATCAAAATTATTTTTTATTTCATTAATTTTTTTTACTTGGTCTAGTACCTTATAATTTTCAAATAATTCATAATTATCATCGTATGTAAATATTCCAGCATCATCTTTTGGAGAATTAATAATATGAATTTTAGCTTTTGTGAATTTTCTTAATGTTGCTAAAAGGTTACCCACATCGCCAATAGCTAGTACATTAATAGTCATAGGAACGTTTTAGATTCTAAACAATTATTTGTTATTATTAACAAATACTATAGTTTTAGGCAAGGCGATTAATACGATTCGTGATTGATTTATCACTAAAAATTTTGTAAAAATACTTTTTAGCTTGTATTTTTAGTTCTTGTGTATGTTAAAGATTAGTAAAGAAATGAAAAATGCATATAAGAATAAGAACATCCTTGTAACTGGGGGTACAGGTTCTATTGGATTAGCACTTGTAAAACAATTAATATCTTGTAAACCAAAATCTATCAAAGTTTTAACAAATGATGAAAACTCGATTTTTGATTCTACTAATATAATAGGAGAAAATAAATCAATAAAATATATCCTGGGGGACATACGAGATAAAGATCGTTGTCAGTTATCTCTACGAAATGTGGATATAGTGTTCCATGCTGCTGCAATGAAGCATATTGACATATGTGAGGAAAACCCATTTGATGCCATTAAAACTAACGTAATAGGAACTAGCAACTTGCTGGAAGCCTCCATTTTGGAAGGTATTTCAAAATTTGTTTTTATAAGTACAGATAAAGCAACAAATCCAACAACTACGTTAGGTGCTAGTAAACTACTTGCAGAGAGATTAACATTGGATGCTGGAACATATAGCGGAAATCAGAAAATGATATTTTCTATTGCAAGATTTGGAAATGTTATCGGGTCGCGAGGTTCAGTCTTTCAGATATTTCGTCAACAATTAAAAAAGAATTTACCTCTTACAGTTACTGATTCAAGAATGACAAGATTCATCATGTCAATATCTGATGCGGCGTCAATGATTCTAAAAATTGGTCATATAGCAAAAGATTCAGAAACTTTTATTCTAAAAATGACTGCAGTAAAAATCGAAGACTTGGCAAAAACAATGATTCAAGTTTATAAGGAAAAAAATAAACCTACAAAGGACCCAACGATAGAAATTTCAAAAGTGAGAGGTTATGAAAGATTTCATGAATTTTTGGTTACAAGTGATGAAATACCGTTTTGCCATGACATTGGAGATATGTATAAAATTACAAAAAAACAAGTCAAGCACGACATATCACTAAAAGATATTAATTCCTCTATGGCAACAAGAATTTCAAAAAATAAACTACATCAAGTAATCAACGAACTATTTGACGAAATAGTTTACTAGACATTTTGAAAAATAAAATGAAGTGGAAAATTCCTCTTTACAAGGTTTTTGTAGATGGGGAGGACAATAGAGCTGTTAACAAGGTTATTCAAAGAGGAATGGATTGGGCAATTGGACCTGAAATTGAAAAGTTTGAAAAAAAAATTGTAAATTATATTGGGACTAAATATTGTATTGCGTTTAATTCAGGAACTTCAGCTGGTCATGCAGCATTAATTGCTTTAGGAATAAATACCAAATCAGAAGTAATAGTTCCATCATTCACTTTCATATCAACCGCAAATTGGCCACTTATGGTTCAAGCTTCACCAAAGTTTGCAGATATAGAAATTCAAACCTATGGAATGGATCCCAATGACTTAGAAACAAAGATCTCAAAAAAAACCAAAGCTATCATTCCCGTACATTATGGTGGATTGCCATGTAAAATCGATGAAATTAAAGAAATTTCAAATAAAAATAAATTTTATCTAATTGAAGATGCCGCTGAATCATTTGGTGCTAGCCTAAATGGCAGAAAAATTGGTTCTTTTGGAACTGTTTCGATTTTTAGTTTTGCTGGAAATAAAATTTTAACAACTGGTGAAGGTGGGGCATTATGTACTGATTCGAAAGAACTGTATGAAAAAATAAAATTAATACGTTCACATGGTCGCCAGCTTCATTCTGGATATTTCTCATCAATGCAAGATCATGATTATTACTCCTTGGGATATAATTGGAGAATGTCTAGTATTACGGCTGCATTGGGATTATCACAATTGGATAAAATTGAAAAAATAATAGATATGCGAAGAAAGAACGCCAAATACTACCAATCAAAATTAAAAAAAATAAAAGAAATAACCCTTCAAGAAGAACCATCTGGTTTCAAGCATGTTTATCAATTTTATTCCATATTATTGCGTAATTCTACAATAAGAACAAAACTAATGAATTTTCTCGCATCAAAAGGAATTATGACAAGAGTTTTCTTTAAGCCTGTACATAAAACTGTGTTTTTTAGTAAAATTGGATATGGTTCTTTAAGCCTACCTAATACCGAAAAGATCTCCACGCAAATATTAGCACTGCCTATGTTCCCAACTTTACGGAAAGAAGAGATAAACTATATTGTAGGCACAATTACCGAGTTTTTTGAACATACGAACAAGTAATTAGTTAAAATTATAATTTAGAATATTAGCAATAATTCAAATGAATATTTTAGTTATTGCCCCTCATCCAGATGATGAAGTTTTAGGAATGGGTGGAACAATTAAAAAACTAAGTAAAAAAAATAAAATAATTTTGTGTATAGTTTCAGAAGGTACAACTGCACAGTATAAAAATAAAAAGATGATTCAAGTTAGAAGGGATTCATGTAAAAAATCTGCAAAAATTTTAGGAATTTCGCAAACACAGTTTTTGGATTATCCGGATATGAGATTGAATTTATCTCATTTGGATATTAATAAAAAACTGGAAGAAATAATTGAAAAATACAAGCCTGAGATTGTATATACTGCTCCCAAAAATGATCTAAATTTAGATCATCAAGTAGTTTTTAGTTCTACATTAGTTGCTTGTAGGCCAAAATCAGGTGTTAAACAAATTTTGTGTTATGAAATACAAGGAAACACAAAAGTGCCATTTGTACCTAATGTTTTTGAAAACATTGAAAAAGAATTTTCATATAAAATTAAAGGATTTAAAATGTATAAATCTGAAATTGAAGAATTTCCTAATCCAAGATCAATTATTGCCATTGAAAATTTGGCTATTATGAGAGGAATAGAATCAGGGTTCAAAAAAGCTGAAGCGTTTGAGTTGATAAAAAAAATTAAAAAATAAAATTATTAAAAACTGAAAAGAAGATTGTGGTGTTAGATCATGGGAAAAATCTTCGTTCGGAGATAACTATTCTCTCATTTCGTCACCATCTAGTACTGCAAGATTAGGGATGTGTTTAGATAATTTTCTAGCAATAGCGGTTTTGCCGGAACACGACAGTCCAATCATCCAAATTATGAAACTAATAGTAAACTTCTACCCCAATTCTCTTATCTTTGTTGCTAGCGTTATGAAACAATAGAAATTAATGAGTATATTATAGAATAGAAAATATAATTAATTCTAAAAAATTACTATTATTTTAACTTGAAATTATTAATTGCGGGCGATAAAACAAGATTTTATCATTTAAAGGGGTTTATGAATGCACTTCAAAAAAATGACATAAAATGTAAATTAATTTATGATATAGAATATTCTAACAAATTTTTTGATATTAATATTAAAAATAGATTAGAAAAACAAAAAAAACTTAAGAAACTATTAGATGAGTTTGGACCAGATGTTGTATTATTAGATAGACTATCAGGCATAGCAACAAAAATAACTAAAGCAAACATTCCATTGTTCATTCTTATTAGAGGAAATTTTTGGGAAGAGTCAAAATGGGCCAAAGAAACTATTTACACATCTCCTCAGAAACGACTGTCATTTTTAAAAAATCAACGTTTTGCTAAAACATGTTTTAATAATGCATCAGTAATTTTACCAATTTCAAAATATCTTGAAAATGTAGTAAGAAAAAACATTCCTGGAAAAAAGGTTGAATTTTTTCCAGTAGATGGAAGAGATCCATCAGAATGGAACCAAATATCAGGAATGAATTTGAAACATCCATGTGTAGGATTATTACAAGGAATGAATGTTTGGGGAAAAACACGTGAGCTTTTGACATTAACAAAAGTAATGAAAGAGTTGCCGAAGGTAACATTTTATTTTGCGGGGGATGGATTCTACAGAGATAGAATTATTCCAAAATTAAAAAATTTTAAAAATTTTGTTTGGTTAGGAAATTTAGAGTATCCCGCTGAGGTAAAAAAATTTCTTTCTGAAATTGATGTCTATTTGTTGTTAAGTGGCATGGAGGGATTAGGCCAAACAATTATTGAAGCACTTCTAATGGAAAGACCAGTTATTGCAACAAATATTGGTGGTATTCCAGAATTAATTGAAGACGGGAAGACTGGTTTTTTAATAGAAACTGGCAACCACGAAGATTTAATTAAAAAAATTAATCAAGTTTTTGATCAACCTGTTATAGCTAGTAACATGGGATCTAAAGGCAAAGAAATCATACAAGAAAATTTCAACTGGGATAATATAGCTAAAAAATTTGTGTTAATTTTAAATCAAAATATTCAGTGAAATTAATTAAACGGTAATAATATGCAGTTATATTGACTGGAAAAATACTTGATGAAATATTAACTGACGATAATCTGAGTTGGGGTCGAAACCTAGAAAATAATAAACAAAAATTCCTTGTAGAACTCAATTCGGAAATTATTGAAGAGCTAATTAAAAGTAGGAATGAATTAGATAAGATTGATGAAAATGAGTTACCGATTTTAAAGAATAATATACTAAAAATCAGAAAAGAAAAGTTGCTAGACGGAGTGGGTTTGTTTATAATAGATGGTGTTTGTTTGAAAAATTTTTCAATTAATGAAAAAAAATCCATCTTTATACTCATATCTAAAATTTTAGGTGAATTATTAATTCAAAATATAAAACAAGAAAAAATTGTTGTGATAAAAGATTTAGGAAAATCAATGAAAACTGGTGGCAGATATCACGAGACGAAAGAAGGAGGATCTCACCACACTGATAGCCCACAATTGAAAAATGTTCCTGATTGGTTAGGTCTTTTTTGTGTTCATAATGCAAAAAAAGGTGGTACAAATTTGTTTTTGAGTGCTTATGCTATTCATAATATAATTTTCAAAGAAAGAAAAGATTTGCTAAATTTATTGTATGAAAAATTTCACTTTGATAAAAGAGGAGAATTCAAGGACGGTGAATCACCCACAGTTTTTGAACCGATTTTTGAGTATAAGGAGGGAAGATTAAGATTCAGATATCTTCGAAATTATATTGATGCTGGTCATGATATTCAAAATCAACCCTTGTCTAAATCTCAAAAAGAGGTTTTAGATTTTCTTGATAATTTAATGCATGACGAAAATATCATACTTAGATATGATTTAAAGCCTGGAGATATAGTTTTTTCAGATAACCACTGGATTCTTCATGGTAGAACAACCTTTGAAGACTATGATGATGAAAAATTAAAGAGACTAATGTTAAGAACCTGGGTTAAGGATAGAATGTCGTAAAATAAAATTTATCTTTGATTAAAATTTATGGAATCAGGTTTTCCATGGGTAGAAAAATAGTTTAAATTAATTTCTTAGAAAGAGGTTAATATCATCTATTTTAAAAAATGAGGCAGTTATGAACGAATTAGAGAAAAAATCAAAAAGAATTCATCCATTTTTAGTTGCATTTTTTCCAATTTTAATCATTTATTCACAAAATGTGGGAAGGATTGAAATTGAAGAATTAGTTCTCCCAACAATTGTAATTGTTGGACCTGCAATAGGGCTTTATTATTTTTTGAAATCAATTTTAAAAAACGAAAATAAATCTGCAATAATAGTAACACTAATTCTTGTAATATTATTTTCATATGGTCACATTTACTATTTGTTAAACGATGTTATGATAGATGAGTTTGATATAGGTAGGAATAGATATCTAATTCCAGTATTTGGATTATCATTAGGTATTGGTATATTTTTTACAATTAAAATAAAAACAGCATTAGACAATACAACAACTATTTTGAATGTAATTTCGGTGACTTTAATTTTAGTTGCGGCAGGAAATATTGGATTAGTACTAACAGACACCACTAGTTGTGAAAACTGTGCTACTTATGAAGGAAATATAGCGCAAGAATTGTTTTATGATAGGATTGATTTTTCATCTTATTTTGAGCCTCATGAATTTTCATTATCTGAAGAAAAGCCACCTGATGTCTATTATCTTATCGTAGATGAATATGGAAGAAATGATGCATTGTTAGAATATAACAATTTTGATAATAGTGAATTTACAAATTTTCTTACTCAGAAAGGATTTCACGTTGCAAAAAATAGTTTTTCAAATTATCCAACGAGTATGCAATCAATTACTTCTACAATGAATATGAGATACATTAATTTTTTATCTGATGAAGTGGGCGAAAAAGCAAGAAACTACAAGCCACTGAATGAAAAGACATATGGACTTTTGCCTAATAATCAAGTAATAAAAAATTTTAAAGATATGGGATATAAGATGATTAATTTTAATACATTTTTAACACATCAGCATGAATTACCATTAGCAGATTTAGGTCTATGTAATAGAGGAGCCAATTTGCTTGATAACAAATTATTTGATACAATTTCACGTACCACTATTTTTGGTTATTTTGTTGAAAGGTTATGGGAAGATGAAATGAGAAAATCTACGATGTGTGCATTTGAAGAATTTTCATCCGTAGAGGAAAATTTTGAAGAACCTGTTTTTGTGTGGGTACACATTGCGATTCCACATGCCCCATACATTTTTGGCCCAAATGGAGAACCAATAACTCCTGGAACACCACTATTACTTACAGCTAATCCGGAACACAGAGTTAGTGGTTGGGATGAAAAGCAACAATACATTCAGCAAGTTCAATTTAGCAATAAAATGATGAAAAAAATTGTAAATGAGATTTTATCTAAAGAAAAACCTGCAATCATAATCTTTCAAAGTGATCATGGTACAGCATGGGATGTTAACTGGTTTGAACCATCTAAAGATGATGTTTGGGAAAGATTAAGAATTTTCAATGCAATATATTTTCCAGATGAAGAAAAACGAAAAATGTTAGAGGATGATCGTACATCAGTTAACACATTTAGAATAGTATTCAATTCCTATTTCGGAAGTAATTATGAGATGTTAGAAGATAAAATGTACTGGGGATGGAGCAAGAAACCATACTATTTTGAGGAAGTAACTAGTTACTTGTTAGAAAAATAAATAACTGCTAAAGATTGATAAATACGGGAAAATTGGTTATAATATGCGTACTAAATACGGATTCACATTCTTTTTAGCATCTGTTTTTATCTTTTCACAGTTTTTTATTTCTAATGCCTATGCATACATCGATCCAGGTAGCATGAGTGTAGCTTTTGCATTAATTGTTGGTGTACTAGTAGGGGCTGGTATGACAATAAAACTTTACTGGATAAAATTAAAAAATAAATTATCAAGAAAAACCGATTAATTTACCTCAAATATATGCTGGCTTTAGAAGTTAGAATTTTTGCATAACAATACAAATTAACATTAAAGCTAATGCAAAAATATGAAAATCACCAAATCGATTTTTGGTAAAGAAGGGAACGATATCGACAAATTTAATGAATTGGATTTGGATGAACGTTCAATCGTTTTCTATTCGGAAAGTTCAGTTATCTTGTATCCATATGTTGAGGAAATAATTAGGGAGCTCCAAAATAGAGATCAAAAAATTTGTTATTTAACC
>Ga0257109_1000179_pt1 | contig 19151 bp, 18 predicted proteins | sample LP_taG_8_FD_191566 | JGI IMG/M metagenome (GOLD analysis project Ga0257109, IMG submission 191566) | Marine microbial communities from Northeast Subartic Pacific Ocean, Canada - LP_J_2011_P26_2000m | ecosystem: Environmental > Aquatic > Marine > Oceanic | place: Canada: Northeast Subartic... | reverse complement strand
GTCGAAAGGAACACGCGCTCGGCCGTGTCCTACGTCGCTTGGGATGGCCTTCGCCACCCTGAGAGTCAAGAATTCTGACGAGTCTTCTGACACAACGGCACGCCCCTAACAGATACCCTTCGTTCATTCAGTATAGTTAAACCTACCAACAAAGAGGTGTCCCTTTGGCTCAAACGGTTATCGGAACAATGGGGCCCGATGAGTAGGATTCATGGCGTAAGTGCGATTCGCGGGAGACATGACCCATGTGCTCGAGACCGGTTTCGAAGTTATGGAGAGTTCCAATCCAAACGGGAGCCCGAAGGTTCGCGGTTACAACATCGTCAACGGGCAGCTGACTCTGGCCAGGGACGGAGGCACCTTTGAAAGCCACAACCCGGCTTGGCTCGACGACTGCCTCGGCGAGTTCCCACTCTCCGAAAAAGAGGATGTTCACGCTGCCTTGAGTGCAGCAAAGGCGGCCTTCCCGGGCTGGGCTGCAACGCCCGCTCCCACGCGCGGTCAGGTCATAGGAAACATGGGTCGCCTGCTGATGGAATACAAGGATGACATCGTTCGAGTCGAGACTCGCGAAATCGGCAAGACGCTCGATGAGAGCGCGGGGTCGGTCCAAGAGGCCATCGACACCTGCCTGTTCTTCCAGTCCGAGGGCCGCCGGCTGTACGGTCAGACGGTCAACTCCGAACTGCCTGACAAGGAGCTCTTCACCTACCGCCGACCCCTGGGGGTCTGCGGCATCATCAACGCCTGTAACTTCCCAGCCGCAGTGCCGTTCTGGAAGATGATTCCCGCCATCATCTGCGGCAACACATGCGTCTGGAAGTCGCCGCAGGACGCGCCTCTGCTATCCTTCATGCTCACGCGCATAATGCACGAGGCGGGTCTGCCTGATGGAGTCATCAACCTCGTTCACGGAAAGGGCAGAGGTGCCGGTCAGAGCCTGGTCGATGCTGTCGACGAGGGCATGGTCAACAAGATCAGTTTCACTGGCTCGACCGCAGTGGGCAAGATGATCGGCGAGATCTGCGGTCGTAACCTAGTCTCCTGCTCGCTAGAACTCGGCGGCAAGAATCCTCTCGTCGTGATGCCATCAGCCAACCTTGACAACGCAGTGGAAGGAGCCTACTGGGCCGGCTTCGGCACAGCGGGTCAGCGCTGCACTTCCCTAGGCAATCTCATCATCCACGAAGACATCTACGACGAATTCATGTCGAAGTTCATGGCTAAAGTGGAGTCGACGAGCGTCGGCGACTCGATGCGTCACGACGATATCCTGTACGGGCCCATGCTGTCGGAGAAGTACGCCAAGGACTTCCTGAGCGATCTCGGGATGTGCGAGTCCAGTGGTGCGACCAAACTCTGGGGCGAGGGCATAATTACGAACGAAAACAAGCCGATTAACTTCGTCGGAGACGCCTCCGAGGGGGTCTACATGTGGCCTCACGTATATGCCGATGTGACTGAGGACATGGAGTGCTTCCACGAGGAAATCTTCGGACCCGCGGTGACTGTTGTGAAGGCGAAGGATTTCGACCACGCGCTCCACCTTGCCAACGCCTCCCCCTACGGTCTATCCAGCGCCTGCTACACCAATGACAGGCTCGAGGCATACCGATTCAAGACCGGTATCAAGGCTGGGATGACTGGTATTAACAACTCCACCACCGGAGCTGAGGCCCACCTTCCGTTCGGTGGTGTCAAGGGCAGCGGCAACGGCACCCGCGAGTCGGGAATCTGGGTCATCGAAGCCTACTCTTACTGGCACGCTGTCAACGACGAACTCTCCGGTAAGCTGCAACTGGCTCAGATGGACGTCGACGAGGTCCATGTCGAGGAAGCTGCCGCCGACTACGCCGGCCTAGCTTAGAGTAGTGGCTCGCCGCACTCGGGACACGGCAGGCCAGGCAGCCACGCCCCGGGCATGTGACCGCAGTTGGGGCAGATCGAGGATTCGATGTCCTCCCCCAGCATCATCGGGCCAGTGAAGGGGGTACGCCTTGAACCTTGCACCACGGTTGAGTCCCAAGGGGACTCATGCAATCCCTTATGGGGCTATGACTGCGCGATGCGGGCATCAGGGATGGACCATGAGCGAGGGCATCAAACTCCCGCTCCCGATGAAGAAGGGCTTCGGTGCCACCGACAGGGTCGATGACTGGTGGAAGGGCCCGACGGCAATGGCGGCCTACCTCGGGATCATGATCATATACGGCACCTGGCGCGGATTCATGGAGGCTGACTTCTGGATCTTCGAGGAGTTCGGCAGGAGTGCAGGCAACCAAACAATGGCCATAGAGAGTGAGGGTAGTCACGTTCTAAGTCCGCTGTTCAGCCCGCTCATTTACCCAAATGAGAACTCCTGGGTTCCTCAGCGGTTGTGGTGGATGAGTCCGGCGATGTTCATTCTGATCTTCCCCGCTGGCTTCAGGGGAACATGCTACTACTACCGCAAGGCGTACTATCGCGCCTTCATGCAGCAGCCCACCGGTTGCGCGGTCTCCAAGCCGTGGAACGAGTACAGCGGCGAGACCGGGCTGCTGCTCGTCCAGAATCTGCATCGCTACTTCCTCTACGCCGCGTTGGCATACCTGCCGATACTGTCGTACGACGTCTGGATGTCGGTCAACTTCCACGACCCGGTGAGTCATGCTCACTCATACGGGGTCTCGGTGGGCTCCTTGGTCCTAGCTGTCAATGTCATTGCCCTAGCCGGCTACACCTTCGGTTGCCATGCCTTCCGACATCTGGTCGGAGGGGGGGCTGATCTCTGGACGAGAGGTTCCAGGCCCATACTGAGATACCGGATGTGGAGAGTGTCGACGTGGTTCAACGAGTACCACAAGGAATGGGCCCTCTATTCTCTGTTCATCGTCATGTTCGCTGACTTGTACATCTACGCCTGCACCATGGGCTGGTGGACAGAGATCATCCTGTGGGGTGGTGTCTGATGGAAGACATCGTGATGCATGAGCATGACGTTGTCGTCATCGGCGCTGGGGGAGCTGGGCTGCGGGCCGCTATCGAGGCCAGCGCAGCGGGAGTCAGCGTGGCCATGATCTGTAAGTCGATGCTGGGCAAGGCCCACACTGTGATGGCCGAGGGCGGCGCCGCCGCGGCCCTCGCCAACAAGGACCACCGGGACTCGTGGCAGACCCATTTCCGTGACACCATGAAGGGAGGCAAGTACCTCGGAGACTGGCGGATGGCGCAAATCCATGCCCAGCAGGCGCCAGACAGGATTCGCGAGCTCGAACAGTGGGGCGCTGTCTTCGACAGGACGCCGGAGGGGCTGACCAGCCAGCGCAACTTCGGCGGGCACACCTATCCGAGGCTGGCGCACATCGGCGATGCCACCGGCCTCGAGCTCATTCGAACGCTGCAGCAGAGAGGGATCCACATGGGGATGGACGTGTTCATGGAATTCACCGTGCGCAGGTTGTTCGAGAACGATGGTCGCATCTCCGGATGCTTCGCGTACGATCGCAACGACGGTTCACTACATGTCTTCAAGGCCAAGACGATTATTCTCGCAACCGGGGGAATCACGCGCTGCTGGGAGGTCTGCTCGGGCTCGTGGGAATACACAGGCGAGGGTCACGCTCTGGCATACTGGGCTGGGGCCGAGATGGGCGATATGGAGTTCGTCCAGTTCCATCCCACCGGCATGATCTGGCCCCCCTCAGTCAAGGGCATACTGGTCACCGAGGGAGTTCGTGGGGAAGGCGGTGTACTGCGAAACTCCGAGGGTGTGCGTTTCATGTTCGACCACATCCCTGAGATGTACGCAGACGAGTTCGCCGACACCGAGGAGGAGGCACTCGCTTGGGTCGACGAGGTCATCTCCGGTAAGCTCGCTACGCATCGCAGGCCTCCCGAGCTGCTGACCCGCGACGTGGTTGCCAAGGCGATCAACGGCGAGCGTGATGCGGGGAGGGCGTCCGAGCACGGCGGCGTCTACCTCGACATCTCCTGGCGCGATCCAGAGCAGATCATGAAGAAGCTCCCTGGGATGCATCACCAATTCAAGGAACTCGCTGCAGTGGACATCACCAAGCAGCCAATGGAGGTCGGGCCAACAGCCCATTACGTGATGGGTGGCGTCAAGGTCGACCCCTACACCCAGGAGACCTCGGTGCCCGGCCTGTATGCCGCCGGAGAAGTGGCAACCGGCCTGCACGGAGCCAATCGACTGGGTGGCAACTCCCTGTCCGACCTCATAGTGTTCGGCAAGATTGCTGGTGAGCAGGCCGCCGAGGCGGCCAAACTGATTAGTCACTTCACTGACGTAGACCAGTCCGAGGTCGACCATGTGGTGGCAGAAACTCTAGAGCCCTTGAGCCGCGAAGGCGGCGAGAACCCGGCCAAGGTCGTCAGCGACCTGCGCCAGATGATGCAGCAGAAGGCCGGCATCATCAGGACCGGGGATCTGCTTCTGGAGGCCATTGCAGACCTAGACTCGCTGGAAGAGCGCGCTGCCGCCACGTCCCCCGGCGGAGGAAGGACGTACAACCCGGGTTGGCATCAGGCGCTCGAGTTGAGCGCGATGATCGAAGTCAGTCGGATGTGCGCTCTCGCTGCTCACCGGCGCGAGGAGAGCCGTGGCGCGCACACCCGCGACGATTTCCCCGAGGCGGACCACTACCACTGGGGCAAAGTCACCAGCGTGATCTCGATGAGTGAGGGCGGCTCTATGGGCATCGGCTACGCTTCTTACCCTACAATATCGGAGGAGCTCAGGTCGCTGCTGGACGCCGATGACCTGCATGAGGAGGTATGAGTATGAGTAACGAGGTCACGTTCAGGGTGTTCAGGGGGGAGTCAGATGCCGACGGCGACCCATTCGGACGGATGGTCGATTACACCGTCGAGATGGACGAGGGCATGGTGGTGCTGGACGTCATTCACCGGATACAGGCCGAGCAGTCCCCGGACCTTGCATGCCGCTGGAACTGCAAGGCGGGCAAGTGCGGCTCGTGCGGCGCTGAGGTCAATGGCAAGCCGAAGTTGATGTGCATGACCAGGGTGGAAGACGTCCTCGAGGAGACCCCAGATGGCGAGCCTGTCCTGATCAAGCCAATGCAGGCATTCCCGCTGACTAAGGACTTGGTGACTGACAATTCTTGGGCATACGAGATGGACAAGCGCATCGAGCCGATCAGCGGCCACGAGGAACCCGACTGGGAGTTTCACCAGGAGGAGGCTGAGCGGCTGCAGGAGTTCCGCTCCTGCATCGAATGCATGCTCTGCGTAAACACCTGCCATGTTCTGCGCGAGCACCAGAAGTTCGACGAGTTCGCCGGCCCGCGCTTCTTCGTCCGACTCGCCAATCTCGAGATGCACCCGCTGGACACCGTGAGCCGAATTCCTGAGATCAAGGATGACTTCGGCATCGGCTACTGCAACATCACCAAGTGCTGCACCGAGGTATGTCCTGCAGGCATCAACATCACAGACAACGCGATCATCCCTCTCAAGGAGCGAGTGGTGACCGAATACTACGACCCGCTGGCCATGCTGGCGCGCAAACTAGGCTTGCGTGGATGAGGGAGCGTCCAGACTCCGAATCGTATACGAGTATACGCTACGCCACTCCTCAGGGGCAATCCGTACTGGCGATCACAGGAAAAGTGCACCGAGCGCTTAGAGGCGCTTGGTTCCACTCTTCTTGACGTTCGCCTTCTTTATTTTAGCCGGTAGCCACTTAGGCCCATTCTTGGGCTTGTCCACCAAATCAGTCCAGCCGGTGAAGCAGTGGACCTTGTTGGTCCCGCGCTCCCTCAGACAGATTTCGGTGTGTCCTCGCGTGGCTGCCTTGAGGGCTGCACCGCGGGGCTGCTTGCTCACAAACACCTGTGTGGTGTCGCTATCGCCTTCCATTAGTACGAAGTATTTCTTTCCAGACATGAAGCAATTCCTCCGTCTCGGCGGCTTTCAGAAGAGATAATGAAGTTATGGGCGGAGAAACGCTATACTGCGCCTCTATGAAGGGGTTTTTGAAAAAACCGAAGGGGCTGAAATCTCAGATTTCCGCGCAAGCCAGTGTCTTCGTGTTCACTATACCAGGTATCGAACGGATGGATTCGACGACATTTCGTGCTATGTCGCCCATACTGTCGCCCTCAACCTTGACTATGAGATCGTAATCACCGAAGAGAAGATTCGAGTCGGTGACGCATGCAAGGTCGGAAGCCGCCTGATGCACGCTGGATTCCGAGCCTGGCTCAACGTTAATCAGCACATATCCCACCGACATGTCCGAATCTGAGTAGTCATCCCGAATCAAGGTTGCCTATGTGGAAATCTACTGGAATCCCTACGATGAATAGATATCCGATGGCCCCTCCTTGGGAGACGTATGGCAGAGGTAGTCATCGTCAGAGAATGTCTTCATGGCCAGGTCAGAGTCTTGTTCGGTGATCTGCCCAGCGTAGAGGGCGACATCATGGTCGTCCCTGCCAACAACAGACTAGCCGGCAGGGAGGGTCTGGATGAGAAGATGCAACAAGCCGCGGGACCCGAGCTCAGAGAGTTCTGCGCCGGTATCGCAAGAGAGCGTCGCAAGTCGAACCTCCAGCCATGCGGCGTCGGCGAGGCTGTGACCACTCCTGCGTTCAACCTGCCAGCGAAGCACCTCGTACATGTGGTCGGACCGGATTGCAGGAGGCCGACTCAGGACACATTCAGGCGTGAGATGCTGAAGAAGTCGTACATGGCTCTGTTCGCCGAGGTCGAGAAACTCAAGCCCCGCGAAACCCTAGTCACTCCGCCCCTCGGAATGGATGTCTTCGCATATCCTCACAGAGAAGGAGCGCGAATGACAATGGAAATTATTCTCGAGTGGATGGATAACGAGGAAGACCCTGGGGTTGACATGGTGCTAATTGTCACCAACGAGAATAACTTCCTCACCAACATGAAGACGGTCTACCGTGAAAGTGAGGACCGTTTTCCGGGGGTCGACAGGACGCGTGAATACCGAAAGGGCAAGTTCGAGTGATTCCCGACCAATGTTCTCAAGAACCCTGAGAATGCGATAGCACCGTGGGCGGCGTTTACGAGCGTGAGTTGCGTGCAGTACTCGCAGGCGAACTGAAGGGCGTCCGTGCTGTCACTAAGTCGTGCAGCGAGGTGGAGCGCGCCTGCGCGATGCAAGTCATCCAGCGCCCCTTCCTAGTCGTCAGGGCGCCTGGCAGCGGCTCCGAAGGCACTGGTGACTTGCTGGTTCTGCGCGGTGACATGTGCTTTCCAATCGAAGTCAAGTCATCGAAGTTCCCGCGGCAGTACCTGTCCGGGAGGACGATGGTCCAGTACGAGGCCCTCCGTTCGACCGGCGAGAGGTGCGGGCTGCTGCCGCTCTATGCATACAGGCTGAAGAGTGTCAGGGGGGACAGTTGGAGAATCATGAGAGTTGAGGTGGAGTCGTTGACTGGGAAATTACGTCATCTGTCGAGGAGCATCCCCAAGCTTCCACTGACGCGTAATGGGACCCCTCACCTCGACTGGGGGAAGGGCATGCCACTGCATCGCTTCCTGGCTCTGGTCTGCCGCTCTGACGGGGCGCGCTCCATCGAGACCGACCCGGCCAGCGCACAGATCTACCAATCGATGCTTGAGTCGTCAAACTAGTCCGAGTCCTGCTCTCCGGACAACTCCGTTTCCAAGGTATCGAGCCTATGCTTCAGGCGCTCGAAATTATCACTGACATCGTCCAGTGAGGCCTGCTTGAGTAGTCTTCTGACGCTGTCACGCTCGCGTCTGAGGGAGTCAATGCGCCTGTTCAGGCTCCTGTCGTCTTCCAGCAGGTCGTCCGCCACGGACAGCGGAGGAGGTTCCGTCTCAAGTCGCTTACTACTCCAAGACGCAGGTTGAAGAGGGAAAATGCGGCCCTCATACCATGCAAGAGGGGGGGCAGTCGAGGAGTTATCTGATTCCGCTGCTGCTGCTGTACCTGCTTTACTCGCTGGGTATGCCGCTATGGGGAGTTGCGGTTGCAGGACTGTGGTACTTCGGTCTGCTGTATCTCGAGGACAATGGGTCTCTCGACAAGTTAGGAGTTTCAAGGGTGCTCGGAATCGTCCTAATGATTCGGACTAGGCACGGTCAAGATGTGCTGGAGAAAATCTCTCGGAACAGGAGATTCTGGCGGGGCTTCGGTGAGATGTCGATCTGGCTCTGCCTTTTCGTCATGCTCGGCGTTGTCGCACTGCTCGTGCTCACGGCAATCAGCACCGCGATGGCTCCGCCTGAGGAGTACCTGCCAGCCAGCGACCTGCTGCTGATACCGGGTGTGAACAGTTTCGTGCCGTTCTGGTGGCCGGTTCTCGCCTTGGTCTTCGCACTGGTGATACACGAGTACAGCCACGGCATCCAAGCTCGTGCGCATGGGATGCGGGTGAGTAGTTTCGGACTCCTGCTAGCTGGACCTGTTCCTATCGGAGCTTTTGCGGAACCGCAGATGCACGAGATGATTCGCGCCCCTCGAAGAGAGAGGATGAGGCTGTACGCCGCCGGACCATCTATCAACATCATCGCGACCTACGTCATTCTCATTCTGCTATCCGCAACCGCTACTGGTCTCGTCGCCGGCAACCCCGGGGTGCACGCGTCTGGGATAATCGCCGATGAGGGTGCTGAGGAAGCAGGCTTGTTACCCTATGAGATAATCACTCACATCGACGGCAACGAGGTGCTGGGCTACGAGACCTTCTCGAACGAGATGGCCGAACTGTCGGTCGGGGACCAAGCGACATTCACGGTGCTCTCTCATCCTGACCACGAGGGGGAGCGTGTCGAGCGGGATCTGATTGTAACTCTCGGGAATCGCTACCAGTACCACCTAGGACAATGTGATGGAGATGCTGTGTGCATCGAGGATATGGAGGTCCTGTTGGCCGATTTAGGCATCGAGCCGGGCGATGCGTTCCTAGGGGTCAGCGGACTGCGATCCGGGTCTTCCTCAGTCGATTACTACTCCAACATCATGAGTGGCGAGTTCTCGCTAGAGCAGACCATCCTAGCGACGTCTCTGACTCCTTTGGCGATGATTGGGGTCCCAATACAATTCGATGGTCAGACGATGCTACTCGAAGAGCGGGGCATGCTCGAGGCCGGTGACGGTGCGATAGCGTCCGTTCTGGGCACCGACGGCATGCTCATGCTGTTCGACTTCCTGTTCTGGTTGGTTTGGATCAACTTCCTGCTGGGTTTCGCCAACCTGATCCCAATGGTCCCGTTCGATGGGGGTCACATCGTACGCGATGGCACCCACTCCGTACTCGCCAGACTGAATAGGAACATGCACCCTATGCGCGTGGAGTCCTTAGCCGACAGAATCAGCAGCATGAGCAGCATCCTGGTGCTCATCATCGTGGCTGTGCCGATCATCCTGCCTAGACTGATGGGCTAGTCACTAGTCCTCGTCAGAGGGAGGCCTGAGTCTTTCCATCACGGTCTCGAGGATGTACGGCGCCGCGATGATCACGGCTATCACGACTGCGAGGCTCCTCCATGTCGTGTCGGTTACGGATGACGATGTCCCAGAGAAGAAGAGCTTGGCCGCCCCGAGCCATGGAATCTCTGTTGAGGCCACTCCGACGACCCACTCGCCTTTCACGGCTTGGACCGGATTGCCGTTCTCGTCCTTGAGCCCGTTGCCCCGGATGTACTGCTCGCTAGCATCTGGATTGGTGGCTCTTAGTTGGTCGATCTTGCAGCCGTTGGTGTCCTCATTGTCACCTGTGGTCAGATAGCCCTCATGCGGTGGCACCCAACGGTCTATCATGAGGTCGTAAGTGCCGCCGTGGTACGGACATTGGTAATCCAAGGTCCAGGTTATGCTGTCCACATTGAGCAATGTGGTCCCGGGAACGTCCCATCCTCCCGAGTCGTTTGCCACGGCCTTGAGCAGGGCCCGGTGTATGACCGGGGTGTCTGAACCTCCGTTCTTCTGGTAGATGATGACATCTCCAGCCATCCCGTGCGTCTCGTAGCCGAAGTTCTCGTTGCCCTCCTCTGTTGCCTCGACGAAGGTCACTATTTCGACCCTGTCGGGGTTCATGACCAGCACTAGGTCGCCCGGGTCGATGGCACCGACTGAGCCCTCTTCGGTGTGCATCATCGAGCCCGACTCGACCACGACCATTGGAGGGAATGAGCCGGTGGCAACCCACATGGAGATCAGTACCAGCACCACGAGGCCACCGGCCAGCATGGCCTCTCTAATCCAGGTGAATCCTGATGCCATGTCACTCCTCCTCGCTGGCAGGTGATTCAATATGAGGTCGCGTTGACAACAGAAGGGCTGCGAACACGGTGATGAAGAGTAGGCTGATGACGTCGTAATGCGGCGAGGATTCGTAGACCCTCTCCATCTCGTGAATAGATGCGGTCAGGTCTAGGGTGTGGTCTCTCTCGCCACTGGCTCCGGTGAAGATACCGAACACGCTGTTGGACAGTAGCAGTAGTGTGGTAAACGATAACCCCGCAATCAGACCGCGGTTCGCCATCGGATTCCTCAGCACCCAGAGTCCGGGGAGGAGTCTGGAGAGAGTCGAGTCACTGGTGTTCCACCACGAGTCGGTTACCGATGGGAGTTCGATGAAATCCTCTTCGTCGAACGAGTCGGTGTCTCTGATCGGACCGACGGACTCGACCCTGTACTTCTTGCCGATGCTGATGTTGTGCAACTGGTACAAGCCCATCAGACGCGCTTGGTAGGCCTTGCCAAGCATGTCTGCAGCGTCCTCCGCCTCCTTCCTGCGACGCAGGACCTCAGGACGCGAGTCAATCAGCAGGATGTCCTCGAGAATCTGACGCTGCCCCATGTAGAAGAAAAACTCGGGTGCTACGTAGAACGCTACGACGAGCCCGCCAACGAACGCTAGCCAACTCCACGGTACCAGCGCCTGCTTCTCCGGGTCGCCATAGCCCGTGAGAACGAACAGGAAGACGAAGCCCCACACCAGACAGGCGACCGAGATTATGGTCGAGTAGGTGATTATCTGGAAGTGGCGGTCCCTCTGACTCTCCCACCAACGACCGAACAGGCCGAGTTTTCGAGTGCCTCTACGCGCCATCTTCCCCCTCGCGGGGTCATGCTCTCCCGATTAGTGCCTTCCGACGAGTCGTTTCACGCTCTGCAGCATGACAGGTAGTCCCAAAGAGTGGGAAATCCGATTATTTCATGAGTGGAACGCGGTATTGCATGCCATGAAGCACCCATGGATGGCTGTGCTCGTGGGTTGCAGTCTAATTTCGTCAGGGTGCTTTGGTACTGAGGGGTCGACGGAACTCGACCCTTACGCAGACGATGACGGAGATGGTCTGCCGAACGGCTGGGAGAGGGAACATGGTCTTGACCCCCTGAATGCGAGTGATTCCCTGCTATGCCACGGCAAGGCCGAGTATTGCCTGCGCTCGTATGACAACTTCACATTCCCCGAGACTCACAACTCGTTCGCGACCATCGAAGACGGAGTTTGGATGGCGATGAATCACAAGACCGCATTGCAGGCGCAGTGGGATGGGGGGATTCGCGCATACATGCTCGACACGCACCACCTCTCCAAGGACGATACCAGCGTCGAGGATGTTCGATTTTGCCACGGAGATCCAGATTCGACCTTATGGCACCCGTGCATCTACTCCGAGGTCGACGCATACTCGTGGCTGAGGCATCTGAACTCTCTGATGAACAACAGTAGCGGCGACGTAGTCAGCCTGCTGCTGGAGAACTACGTCCCGGGCGAGCACCTCGAGGTTCTGTTCAACCAGACCGGGATGCTCGACAGGACCTTCGTACACACTCCTGGCGAGCCTTGGCCAAGCATCGGCGAGATGGCGCTCAGCGGTACGGACCTCGTCGTCTACTGGGACTACCAGTACGATGAGAGATACCCATGGCTCCACCATGCATGGACGCACAGCTGGGACACCCCGTACGGTGAGGATGAGCAAGGCGACATGTCATGCAGGGTCGGCAGAGGCGATGGGGTACAGCCGGTTTGGCACCTGAACAACTGGCTGTCCAGCGTCTTCGGCTTGGCTGACCCTGTACGTGCTCAGGAGGTCAACGACTACGACACCCTGCTCGAAAGGGCACTGGGATGCTGGGAAGAAGTTGATGACAGACCCACTTTCATCGCCGTTGACTACTGGGAAGACGGCGAAATCACCAACGTCACCATCAGTCTGAACAAGATGGGGAACTGGTCATCAGAGGTCCCTCCTCATCCGTAGTTCGGTGGGAGGGTTTTCTTCACACGACCTCGGCCGGAAGTCATGGCCAGCGCTCCGCTCGACCGACTTCACCCTAAGGTGAGAGAGTTGGTCGAGGAACTGGGCTGGACTCTGACTCCGATACAAAATGAATCTATGGCTGAGATAGTCGATGGCAAGCACCGCCTGCTGCTGGCTCCCACGGGGAGCGGCAAGACCGAAGCGGCCGTCCTGCCTCTCGCCTCGCGCGCGCTGGAAGAGGGCTGGGAAGGATTGTCGATACTGTATGTCACGCCCCTGCGCGCGCTGAACCGCGACATCGACAGGCGGCTCGCAGAGATGCTCGAGCCGTTGGGGTTGAGCGTCGGTCTGAGACACGGTGATACGTCCCAGAAGGAGAGAACCCGCCAGTCTCGGAACCCTCCGAACCTGCTGGTCACAACTCCCGAGACCACGCAAATCATGCTGCTCGGTAGCCGGCTGAGGCAGCATCTGGCAGGACTCAAAGCAATTGTACTCGATGAGGTTCACGACCTCGCTGCCTCGGAGCGGGGCTCACAACTCCTCGTCGGCATCGAGCGTATAGAGGACTACTGCTCGGCCCCGATCCAACGAATTGGTCTGTCTGCGACTGTTGGCAACCCCAACGAGGTAGCCAAATGGATGTCTGATTCGACCGAGCCTGTGATTGGGCCCGCTCCGAGGACGACTCGCTTGCTGGTCCATCGCGAGCCTGCCTCGGCAGAGGACGAGTTGCTCTCTGTAGAATGGTCGGTATCGCCCGGTTCCATCGCTGCATTCCGCAGGCTCGCAGCCTTGTTGATGGAAGACTCGCCCTCGCTGGTCTTCGTCAACTCCAGAAGCACTGCGGAGACCGTAGCACAGAGGCTGGCTACCCTCGTTCCCGAGATTGAGGTAGGCGTTCACCACGGGAGCCTCGCCGCCGAGACTCGTCGCGATATGGAGAATGCGCTCCGTGCAGGCGAACTGCACGGATTGATCTGCACCAGCAGCCTCGAGCTAGGTATAGACATCGGCTCGATTCGCAGAGTCCACCAACTGCAGAGCCCACGGGCAGTAGACAGGATGCTGCAGAGGGTCGGTCGCGCCGAGCATCATCTTGGAGGGACCGGTAGAGGGGAGATACTCGCATGGGAGGTGGACGGCATTGCAGAGAGCGCGGTCATCGCGCGCAGGGCGATGGCCGGCGAGATCGAGGGCGTCGGATGGCGCACCGATCCAGGGGTGGTCGCCGCCAATCAACTCCTGCAGATGTCAATGGAGAGGGGGGTCGTTCCTCTGGAGAAGGCGACGGAGATCATCCAGAGATGCTCGATTTTCCGCGAGTGGGGTCATGAGTCGACTCTTGCTCTACTGAGGGTGCTGGACGATCGTTGGCTAGTCAGACTCGTGGACGAGCCGTCGAAATCCGATGTGACCACATGGTCAGCGAAACTGTGGGAGGAATTAGCATCGAGGAGTCAGGGAGACGCGCCAATAGAGAGGCCACGCTGGGACGAGGATCATTCAGAGACCGACAAGGAGAAATGGCGTCGGCAGTTCCTGCCAGCGCTACCTGACTCCCTCAAGAACGGGTGGTTCTCACCGGCCGGTAGACTGGGAAAGACTCGGACTGACCACATATCGATGATCCCCGACGAGATGTCTTACCGCGTTCGAGATGTCGTCACTCGCAAGGTACTCGGTTCTGTCGACGAGGCTTTCGTCCTCTCACTGGGCAATGGCGGCGAGGACTCGATGGGGCGAGCACGCAGATTCGTGATGGCTGGACGCACCTGGGAGATTATCGACGCCGACCCAGAGCAAGCGGAGCTCGTGGTGGCCCCTGTGAAGGAGACGGGTGAAGCGCCGGTGTGGGCCGGCGAGTTGCCGCCAGTGCCCCAAAAGGTCGCTGAGGAAGTCGGTAGACTGAGGCGCAGTGCAGCGATTGCAATAGGCATCATGCCACCTGAAGACGGTTACCTGCCTTTCGATGCTTACCCACTATCGGAAGATGCCAGACATACTCTGATCTCGACCGTCGCAGAGCATGTGGATGCGACAGGAAATCTTCCTGACGACAGGAGCATTACTGTCGAGAATAGGAATGGTACGGTGGTACTGAACACCTGCAGCGGCTCGAAGGTCAACGAGACCTTGGCTCATCTCATCCAAGCCATGGGCTCGATGCGCGAAGGCAAGATGGGCAGGGCCCTGATTGACCCGTACCGAATAGCCTTCCAAGTCCCTGGCATGACTCCTCAGAATGTGATTGAATGGCTGAAAGAAACGCCACCGATAGCGCTGCCTTCGATACTGAGGATGACCATCCCACACGGACGTGCAATACGCTGGAGAGTCGTTCAAGTGGCTCGTCGGATGGGCGTTCTGAAGAAAGGCGTCGACCCACGCAGAGTCAACTTGGATGGCTTGATGCAACGCTACCGAGGGACTCCTGTAATCGAGGAGTCGTTCGACAAGCTGTTCCACGAGAGGATGGACATCGATGCGACCATGGACCTGTTGAGACAGGTGCAAGAAGAGGATATCATGGTGGTGCACACGGCGCCGGGACCTCTGGGGATGAGTCCGAAGAGCGAGCGTGACCTGCTTCTGCCATCGTGGTCCGACAAGGACCTCCGAGAGCGTCTGGAACTGCGTCTGCTCAACGAGCGCGCGGTCCTGATCTGCCTGAACTGCAAGAGCAGGAGGCGAAGGCGGGTCGATCGCTTCGAAGCTAGGATTGAGCCTTGCTCGTCATGCAGCGGAACGATGCAGGCGTGTGCACCCGAGAGGATGGAGGCGATGCTCGCAGAGTGGGTCGACAGCGGGGACCCGAAGGTTCGCGGCAAGATGGAGAAGAACGCAGAACTGGTCCGGACACACGGCTTCGAGGGGGTGCTGTGCCTGATGGGCCGAGGCATCGCCGAGGAGACTGCGACAAGGGTGCTGCGAGGACACGTCGCTGGCGAGAGGGTTCGATTGCTGAGAGCGATTCATAATGCTGAACTGCAGTATGCTAGAACGCGGCAATACTGGTCATGACGCAATCCCTATGCGCGTTCGACCCGCGGTGTGGGTCGTGTTGGTGGGAGTGACTGGGCGAAACGCCTCAGGGAAGACCACGGTAGTGCAGTGGTTCGCTGGCAGGGGGGTACGAACGGTTTCATGCTCGGACTTGATTCGCGACTGGCTTGCTGAACAGGGCATCGAGGAGAGTCGCGAGACGCTAATCGAAGGCGGTAGAGAGCTGCGGCGCCGGGGCGGACCCGGCATCCTCGCTGAGATGCTGCTGGAAGCCCTCGGAGGCGAGGATGCGGTCATCGACTCGATCCGCACGCCCGGCGAGGTCGAGGCACTGCGGGCTCGTGATGATTTCATCCTCATCGAAGTCACAGCTGGCGCCGATTCGCGATGGGCGCGCTCGCAGGACCGGGCTCATCCCGGGGACCCTGCGGACAGGGCGACCTTCGTGGCGCAGGAGGAGTCCGAGGAGGTGGCTAGCGATGAAGCCGGTCAGGCCCTTGTCGCAACTGCAGAGATGGCTGACCTGATACTGATCAACGGAGGGACCGTCGAGGGTTTGCACGAGGATCTGGAGAATCTGCTGGACAGGCTGTCCTAGACCTGCCTGACCGATATTCCAGCCTCTTCCATCATCCCCAGTGCTATCTCTAGGTCCTCCTCCCAGCGCTCCGGGATGTCGGTTCCAGACGGATAGACAACTTCGGAGACGCCAGCTTGGATGAGTGAGCGCGTGCAGCGCGTGCAAGGAGGCCATGTGACATAGGCTATGTTGCCCTTGAGCGAAATCCCGATCCTCGCAGCGTGCATAATCGCATTCTCTTCGGCGTGGCAAATCAGTGGGTACTTCTGCGCACGGTCCTCGAGTCTCTCGGCATCGTCTTCGATGCCTCGCGGGAAACCATTGAAGCCCGTTGAGCGGATTTCCCTGTCCTCGCCTACCACCACGCAACCGACCTTGGTCGATGGGTCCTTGCTCCAAGTGGAGATGTGCGAGGCGAGCTCGAGAAAACGTCTGTCCCACTTCTCGCTCATGTCGTCACCTCAGGGCTTGCCTCCGGGCGGGTCGTTATCGCGGTTTGCCTCGGTGCGGTTAGGGTCGTATCCCTCCCAGACCTCAGGATTCGAATAGCAGTCGGGGTCGTCATCGTCGGCCTGGCCACCCTTGTCATTGTCGATCCCGTCCCCACAGTTACCCTCTCCACTATCGCCCCTCTTGAGCAGGTCCTCGACGCCCCCTCCGGAGATGACTGCGATCAGAACGCCGACGAGGGCCAATGTGAGGGCGATCAGGATGACTTTGGATGCCGAGTCCTTGGACTCGACGACCACCCTGACTTCGACCTTGTCATCATCCTTCTTAGACATGTGATTCGGGCATCTCAGCAAGTCATCCTACTTGGGTTCTTAGTGGACAGTCAACTCGTCCCAGAGATTCAATCCGTCTCTCTCGACGACATATTTCAGCAAGTCCCCGATGAGATACACGCTTCCTATCACGAGCAGTTGGTGCCCCCCCTCCCTCGCCATCTGCCCGGCCATCTCGAACGCCTTCCTGGGGTCCTTCTTCACAGCTGTCGGAATGTGCCCGACACCCATCTTCTCCATCATCTCGCAGAGTTGCTCAACTGGTACTGCGGGACTGCGGCCGGTCTGAGGCTCGGTGAAGACAACCTTCGGAAAGGAGTTGGTCGAGCGGAGTTCGCTGACCACTGGCTCCATGGTTGCTCTCAGATCGGCCTTCTTGCTCATTCCGAGTAGCACGACACTGTCGGGGAAAGCCTCTGAGAAGTCACGCTCCAGACTCTCAGCGTTGTGGGCCGCGCTGAGTTGGGTCAGTACACCGTCAATCCACCCCTCGCCATATCCAGGCGAGCGCCCGGGCCAATAGCACTCGCCACTCGTTTCGGACCAACCTTTCTTTCGAGAGATGCGCTCTACAATCAATCCATAGTCCATCCATGTAGAGGAGTTTCTCTCATTCCGCCACCAGGGTAGAAGGTCTTCGCCACATTTCTCCTCTATGACGCGCCTGACCTCTGCATCCTCAGGTTCGAGGGCAATGAATGGGGTGCCGGAGCGGTGAATTGCAACCTTCTCGGTGGCAATCTCTGCCAGGGTATCACCGAGGTACTCAGTGTGCTCCAGCGAGACTGTGGTCAGGATACACAAGTCCGCATCGACCAACCTCGTGGCATCGAGTTTGCCACCCATTCCTGTCTCGAAGATGGCACGATCTACCTTGGCCTCTCTGAATGCCAGCATCGCGACTAGGAAGGTCGCTTCGAAGTAGGTCGGGATGCGCTCCTCGGCGGACGCGGCTTTCCTGACAGCGCCGAGCAGTCGGTCGAAATCGTCTGGTTCGATTGGCCTGCCGTTGATGCGGACCCTCTCTTCGACCCTGACCAAGTGAGGACTGGTGAACAGTCCCGTTTTCAGACCGCTGGCGGTGGCGGCTGCCGACAGCTGGACACACAAAGAGCCTTTGCCGTTGCTTCCAGCGACGTGGATTGATTTGAATTTGAATTTCTTGTGCGGTTTTTTGCCCAGTCGCTTGAGTATCCTCTTGGGGTTGCCAAGACGAAATTTCATGCCCTCAAGAAGGAGCCCTTCAAGCCAGTCTCGGTTGCTCATCTCGAATCCTCGGTCGCCGTATGGGCTCAGGCGCGAACGGGTCAAGGTGATATGGCCCTTGAAGTTCGTGGGAGCATGGCCCAGGGCGAGTCCTCCAGTGTTCTCGAGAAGATGCAGCAGCAATGGGCCTCGATGGCCGGGATGGCCGGGATGTTCGTGGGGACGATTCTGCTCGGACTGAGTATCCAGCCAATCTACGACGTACCCGAGGCCAGAGCCTTCGGAGAGGAGGGTGCCACGAAAGCCGGTAACGTCATACTGGAGATGTTCTTCATTCTGATTTTCACTGTCGTAATAATCTGGCTAGCACGAAAGGGTTTGGACTTCCTCATCAAGGGAATCGTGATGGTAGCGCTGTGGTTCAGCATGTTCTATGCTTTGGCCCCCTACGTCGAGTTGTTTTGGATTCTGATTAGGATGCACACCTTCGCAACAGTGGTTGGAAGCACCGTTCTCATCAACACCGCGTTGATGGTGCTGCTGCATCGGTATCCTGAGTGGTATGTGGTGAATGGGGTCGGGATTCTGGTCGGAGCCGGAGTCATCACGATTATCGGAGTCGCATTCGTGCCCGTCCTCATCATACTCTTCATGGTGATAGCAGCGGTCTACGACCACTGGGCGGTCAATAGCAGCAAGCACATGCTCGAACTGGCAGACACCATGATCAGCCTCAAACTGCCTGTGCTACTGGTCGCTCCGAAAAGCAAGGGCTACTCATTCCTCGAAGAGGGGGACCAGGTGATGCGTAGCGAGACACCCGAGGACATGGACTGGGATGACCCTGTCAAGAACATGCCCGAGCCGAAGAAGAGCGGTGGGGACGCTCTGTTCATGGGTCTTGGAGATGTCATCTTCCCAGGAATGCTGGTCATCTCGGCTGTCTCCTTCCTGCCTGAGATGGGGCCAGAGATCGACTATGTTTTCGGAACCATGCACGCAGGCCCCCTGGCTGTTGGACTGGGGACTCTTGTCGGTGGCCTAGCCGGTTATGTCGCTCTGATGACTCAGGTCGCACGCGGGAATCCGCAGGCGGGCCTGCCTCTCCTTAACGGCGGCAGCATACTCGGATACCTAATTGCGGGCATCATCGCGCTTGGCCCAACCGCTCTTTGGCAGGACATCTCGTTCTTCTGAGCGGAATGGCCGATTGATTGAAGGGATGCTGACCAGCCCTAGGGGCTGGTCGCAATGCTCGACATCAGCATGTTCAGAGAACAAGCTGACGTCATTCGGGCCGACCACGACAGGCGGGAGCTGACGCACGAGAACATCGA
>Ga0257109_1000178_pt1 | contig 19193 bp, 20 predicted proteins | sample LP_taG_8_FD_191566 | JGI IMG/M metagenome (GOLD analysis project Ga0257109, IMG submission 191566) | Marine microbial communities from Northeast Subartic Pacific Ocean, Canada - LP_J_2011_P26_2000m | ecosystem: Environmental > Aquatic > Marine > Oceanic | place: Canada: Northeast Subartic... | reverse complement strand
ACCATACAAGTCTATCATACTGGAAACCTTGTATTTGTTGCTCAGCCTCAACTAGCTAACGATGGAACGTATGCGAAAAGTATTCCTACTTCTAATTGGCAAACAAATGGTACATATTTAGTTAGAGTATTTTATACAGAAGAAGTCGTAACAGAAACAAATTTTAAATTTTATAATACAGCACAAACCATTGATCCTTCATCAATTCTTTCTGTCAACATTCCTAATGCATCTGAAGTTTTTGATGTTGGTTATGCCATAACAACAGGAGAAGTTACAGATATTCAGGTTGATAAGGATAATTATTCACTTATTGTTGATTTTAACATTGATGCTGCTGGTGATCTTATTTTATCATTACCCAGAGACAGTTTTGATGCTAAAACAGCTGATGGAAGTGATGATGTATTTATTGTTTTAATTACCAATATCTCAGGAGATACATTCGAAATTGAATATGAAGAAATGCAAACTAATTCTGAATCTCGAACTATTAAAATTCCTTTTGTGGAAGGTGATTACAGAATACAGATGATAGGAACTTATGTGATTCCCGAGTTTGGAACCATAGCCATTATGATTTTATTAGTATCTATAATCTCAGTTATTATATTATCAAAAAATAAATTTCCACTTGTACGTAATTAGAAATTTAAAAACTGTATTTAGTTTTGTAGGGAGAAATACTTCGTAGTTCAGCTACAACTTTTTTTAAAACTTCTACTGTTTGCTCTACTTCATCCAATGTATTCGTATATCCAAATGATATACGCAATGAACCCGTTATCTGTTCGTGATTAAATCCCATTGCTTTCAATACATGTGATGCTTTTTGAGTATGCATTGAGCATGCAGAACCCGTGGATGCAGCAATTCCATGTTCATCCAATTTTATAATTAAATCCTCACCATTTACTCCTAAAAATGTGAGATGAATATTATTGAATATCCTATTTTGTGGATGACCATTCAGTTTTACATGAGGTATTTCTTTTACTACTTTTGAGAGGATTGAAGAGTGAAGGGTTTGAAAGTGAGAAATGTTATCAGATAATTTGTCTTTTGCAATTTCGCATGCCTTACCAAATCCCACTATGCTGGCCACATTTTCAGTACCAGAACGCATCCCATTCTCCTGTCCACCTCCTAAAATGTATGGAGTTGTTGTCGAACCTTTTTTTAGAAATAATGCCCCAACACCCTTAGGACCATTAATTTTATGTGAAGAAATTGATAATGCATCAACTCCCAGATCTTTTACGTTAATTGGAATTTTACCTACTGCCTGTACAGCATCTGTATGTAATGGTATTTGATATTTCTTACAAATTTTTGATATTTCTTTAATCGGTTGTATTGTGCCTACTTCATTGTTCGCAAACATGATACTGATCATAACTGTTTGTTCGCTTATTGATTTGGTAATATCATCTGGGTTTATCATTCCATGTTTATCAACTGGAAGATATGTAATCGGACATGATTTTTGTAATTCCCTTATGGGTTCTAAAACTGCATCATGTTCTATTGATGATGTTATGATATGACTCGGCTCAAATTTCTCTCCTTGGAATTTTATACCATAGAAAATAGTATTATTTGATTCAGTTCCACCTGATGTAAATATGATTTCATCTGATTCTGCACCAATAAGTGCAGCAACTTGTTTTCGCGCTTTTTGTATTGCATTTTTTGCTTTCCTACCAAATTGATGAATTGATGATGGATTACCATATTGGACATCAAAATACGGCAGCATTTCTTTAACTACTTCCGGATGTACTGCCGTTGAAGCGGCATTATCAAGATAGATCAATTAGTTATCACGTTAATTTTTCCAGATCTATAACCTTCTGGATCTATAGAAACATCTTCAAAACTTATCAGTTTTAGTTGGTCTTTGATTTTTTGTAACACCAAATTGTTTTCAAGCAAAGATAGTTCATCTACACCAACCTCAATTTTTGCTGTGCCATTCATGTCTCTAACACGTACCTGTTTAGCTCCTGTGATCTGCTTAACAATTTTTTCACCGATTTCAATTCTGGCTAGTCTTTCAGCAGTGACACTTTGCCCCCAAGGAATACGTGACGCAAGGCATGAGTTAGAAGGTTTATCATAAACTGATAGGCCCACATTTTTAGCTACTTCTCTTACCATTTTCTTTGAGAATTTAGTTTCTGCTAATGGGCTTCTAATTCCATTCTCACGCAGTGCAAGTATCCCTGGACGGTAATCTCCCAAGTCATCAATATTGGTACCATCTACAATAATATCAGTTCCAGATTCCTTTGCAATTTGTAGGAGATGTTCTGAAAGCTCGCTCCTGCAGTAAAAACAACGATTGTTATCATTTTTAACAAAACTTTCGTTATCAAGCTCATTGTATTCTATTACTATATGCTTGATTCCAATCTCTGAAGATATTTTTTTTGCGTATTCTAATTCTTCTTGTCCAAGTGTCTTGTAATCAGCAGTTACTGCTATTGCTGATTTGCCCAAATTTGCATAAGCAGAATAAGCAACCAAAGCACTATCAACACCGCCTGAAAGTGCCACAAGCACACTTTTTTTATCATCAAACCAATTTAGCAATTTAGTAAGTTGTGTTTTCATAGTTTTTTCCTAATTTCTTGATTTAGTAATTCTTCTGCCTCTTTAAACGAAATACTAAGAGTGCCAGAAATTTCTTTGATATCATCAGATTCAATCTTGAAATGAGAGCCATTATTTAGATCTCTTGTTTTATATCTGATATCAAAACTCTGTCCATGAATATTTACAGAGATTGTTTTAACGGATCTAGGAACGATGTATCGCTCAGAAGTTCTTACTCTTACACCAAGTGTTCCAGTTTCGGTAACCAACAAATCCATAATAGAATTCATGGTATCAGAATCACAGATAACAGATACTAAATTTGTAGGTCGACCCTTTTTTGTGATTGCAGAAGATATTGTGACATCCTTTGCTCCATGGGCCATTATTTTTTCAATCATGTTTCCAAGTACTTCGCCAGATACATCATCAACGTTTGTTTCAAGTATTTTTACCGTATCAAGTTGAAGTTTAGTTGATGCAATTCCTCTAACTATTTTCAATACGTTTGAAAATCCTTCAAAATCTTTTTGGCCTGCACCATAACCAATAGATTGGATTTTCATAGGTGGATAAAACTCAGAGGATTCTTTAACCAGATTAACTAACATGCTAGCTCCTGTAGGAGTTGTCAGCTCATCCTTTACATTTCCACCTACTGTAATAATTCCTGATTCTCTGAATATTTCTAAAATTGCATAAGCAGGATTGGAGCTAGTACCATGAGAAAAGGTCATTGTACCGCCACCTATAGCCACTGGTGTACCAACTATATCATCATCAAAACAACCCAAATCATCTAGAGCAATAGCAGATCCTAAGATATCTACAACCGTATCAAAACTTGCTGCCTCATGAAAGTACACTGAATTCTCTGATTCACCATGAATTTTTGATTCTGCGCGTATGAGAGTTTCAATTGATTTTATTGCAAAGGCTTTTGCACTTTCAGAAATTGTTAATTTTTCTGCAGATTTTTCAATTATTTCCTTTATCTCTATGCCTTTTCTTTCATGTACGTCATCATCTATTTCTAATAGTAATACGGTTGCTTGTAATGAATTTTTTTTCACTTCTACAAACTCTACTTTTTTTACTTTAACATCCTTACATAATGATTCAGCATTACGAATGCAATCTATGATCCTTGATCTATTTGCACCCATATTTACCAAACTGCAAAGTAGCATATCACCGGAAATACCAGCAATCTGTGAATCGATAACAATTACCATAAAACTAAATTCTTTGAAATGCTTATAAATTCTATTTAGAGCCATCTACTGCATAGATTTAATTATTAAAAATCTGAGTGCATTCTATGATAACTATAATTGGTGCGGGAAAAGTTGGTGGATCTGCTGCACTATGTTCTGCAATTAAGCAATTAGATGATCAGATTCTTCTTTTAGATATTGCAGAAGGGCTCCCACAGGGAGAAGCTATGGATCTTAATCATCTACTATCTGAACAAGGAATAGATGTTGAGATCAAAGGATCTAATAATTATGAAGATATGAAAGGTTCCGATATTGTTGTTGTAGTTGCTGGTGCTGGAAGAAAACCAGGAATGACTAGAATGGATCTATTGAAGATCAATGCAGGAGTAGTAAAAGATGTTGTTGGAAATATAAAAAAATATGCAGACGATTCATTGATAATTCCAGTAACTAATCCATTAGATCCAATGGCGTATATAACATTCAAAACTTCAGGTTTTGAAAAAAATAGAGTTTTTGGAATGGGTGGAATGTTAGACTTGTCAAGATTCAAACAATTCATTCATGAAGCAAGTAATTGTTCACGAAAGGAAATTGATGCGATAGTAATAGGAGAACATGGAGAAAACATGTTACCATTAACTAGATTCGCTCAGATATCTGGTAAACCTTTACCCACAGTACTTTCTCAAGAAAAATTAGATGAAATTTTTACTTTGACAAAAAATGTTGCTGCTGAAGTAATAAAGCTAAAAGGAGCTACTGTTCATGCACCTGGAAATGCAATCTCCTCTATGATTGAAAGTGTTGTGAAAGATAAAAAACAAGTCATGCCAGTTTCCACATACTTGGATGGAGAATATGGTTATTCAGATGTTACAATTGGTGTCCCTGCAGTAATAGGAAAGAATGGTGTGGAAAAAATCAATGAACTTGATTTAAACCAAGATGAAAAGGAATGGTTCGATAAGGGAGTAAACAGTGTTAAAAGTGCCCTAGCAGGGATTGATATCTGATCATTTTTTTAACTAATCAAATTTAAGGTAAATAATTGAATATAGAACAAATTTTTCAGTCATTACAAGATAGAAAGATTTCACCATCAAAAGCTAAAAAATTATTATCATTATACTCAATTGAAAAGATAGGTAATATTGCTCAGATTGATACCGGAAGAAGAAATAGAAAGGGAATACCTGAGGTCATTCTTGCTGAGAGAAAAGAACTACCAGATTTGAAAAAGATTATCAAGAAAACTTTAACTAAAAATAATGAAGTTCTTATTTCTAGAATTAAACAGAAAGATTATACTAAAATTTTAGAATTTGCAAAGAAAAATAAATATAAAATCAAAAATGGTAAAAATACGACTGCACTGTTAATTTATAAAAATAAAATAAAAAAATTAGGTGGTAAAATTGGAATAATTGCTGCTGGTACATCAGATATTGGTGTGGGGGAAGAAGCTAGACTTGTTTGTGAATCTATGAATTGTGATTGTCTTTCTAGTTATGATGTTGGAATTGCAGGGTTGCATAGAATTTTTCCTGTTCTGAAACAATTTATCGAATCAGAAGTTGACGTTATAATAGTAGTAGCTGGGATGGAAGGTGCATTAGCATCCATCGTATCATCTATAGCTGATGTTCCAGTAATAGGTGTACCAACTTCAATTGGATATGGATATGGTGAAAAGGGAGTTGCTGCGCTTGCGTCTATGTTACAAAGTTGTTCCCTCGGTCTTACTGTAGTCAATATAGACAATGGTGTTGGAGCTGGTGCTGCAGCCGCAAATATAGCAAATAGAATAAAAACTAAATCTACACGTTAATTATTCCCAAGTTTGCAAGTTCGCTGCCGATACCGAATCCAATTAATGCAACACCAGTTCCAAGACCAGCCATTTCCAAACCACCCTTCACTATACCAGTTTCTGCCATTCGCGATTTTATGGCACCAACAATGAATGAAGCGGTTACACTGATTCCTACTGCTATTGCAAGTGCACTATAACCACTACCAAAAAAGAATGGAATTATAGGAAGCATACCGCCAACCAAAAAAGAAACAAACATTATCAATGCGCTTTTTAGTGGACTTCCAACAACGTCTACATTCAATTTTAATTCTTCATTAAGCATTGTATCTAGCCAGACCTTTTTGTCAGAAGTAATTTTGTTTACAATCATCTCAAGTTCTTTGCCTGAAAATCCTTTTGCTTTGTAAATATCCTCAATCTCTTGACGTTCAGCATCAGCTTTATTTTCTATTTCCCACTTTTCCCTAGCTATTTCTGATTCTAATAATTGTCTATGAGATTTTACAGCAAGATAATTTTGTACAGCCATAGCTTTTGCACCAGTAAACATTCCTACTAACGCTGCCAAAATTATAATATCAGAGGAAACATTTGCGCCACCAACACCAGCTGCAATCCCAAGTGAAGTGTTTATTCCATCTCCAAATCCAAAAACAAAATCTCTAATTACACTGGATTCTCCTATGTGTGGTTCAGCATGTCTAGGCTCACTAATTTCCTTCATTTTATTTTCAAGGCACCTTTAATGACTAAATTTTAGATCAATATTAGATGCATTGTCGCAAAAATTTTATACTATCGACAAGGTCAAGCTTACAATGGCTGGTAAAAGAATAGTACTTACAGCAGATCGTAGTTTGATGACCAATTATAGGGGTAACTTCCTTTATGGTTTTATAGCATGTGGTCCTTATGAAGTTCTTCCAGAATGGGTTTTTGACAAAGTCTTTTGTCCTCCAGTTGAAACTGATCCTATTACTGGCGAAGCAAAAGTTGCCCAAGTTGGATTAAGAAGAGTGGAAAGTGCATTACTACAAGGTTACAAGAGAGATGAGATTATGACTGTGAATCCTGATTATATTGAAAAATCAATTGGTGCTGATACTAAGATAGTGGGAATTAATGTAATGGATCCCCTTGGAATGGCACCAGTTACAACTACTATGTCACCAGAAAAACTTTCTTACGTTGCGATGAAATTTAAAAAGTTATGTGCTAATATTATCCAATTAAAGAAAAAATATGATTTCAAGGTTGTTGTTGGGGGTAATGGAGCATGGGAACTTGCAAAATCTGATAGAATGAAAGTTCATGGTATTGATACTGTAGTTGTTGGTGAGGCAGATGAGCTTGCTTTAGATTTATTTCACGAATTAGAAACTGGAAATGCGCCAGAATTGATGCATTGTTATGTTAAAAATATACAAAATATACCAGAAATTACTGCCCCTACTGTGAATTCACTGATTGAAGCAATGAGAGGTTGTGGTAGAGGATGTGATTTTTGTGATGTAAATAAAAGATCCAAAAAGGATTTGCCAGTTGACAGACTCCAACGGGAGGCTAAGATTAATCTTGATTATGGATTTGATTCAGTTTGGTTACATTCTGATGAGATGTTACTATACGGTTGTGATAATAGAGATTTTCAACCAAATTATGATGCAATTACAACGTTATGGAAGGGGCTTAAAGATCTTGGTGCTAATTTTGTCGGTACAACTCACATGACATTTTCAGCTGTTGTTGCTGATCCAAAGCTCATCAAGGATATTTCAGAAATTAATGATATGCATAAAAGTGGAAGATGGATATCAACAAATCTAGGGATTGAAACAGTTGCTCCTGATATGGTAAAAAAACACTTGGGGATAAAAGCAAAACCATTCTCTCCTGATGAATGGGGTTGGGTCGTAAGAGAGGGAGCACAAATACTTAACAAAAACCATTGGTTCCCAGCTGCCACTATAATTATTGGCTGGCCAGATGAAACTCCTGATCAAGTACAATATACAATTGATATGATGCGTGATTTTAGAGCATTTAATTTTAGAGGATTAGTAGCTCCACTACTATACCAAGACTTCAGCGAAAAAAATTCAATGCATTTTGGTAATCTCAACGAGGCACAATTCACATTATTTTGGAAATGTTGGGAAAACAACCTTCGTGTTATTAATGATATTATACCAATTATTCTTAGAAACAAAACATATGGACCCCCAATGAAGATTTTCATGTATGGTCTGATTAAAGTTGGAACATGGGCAATAATGAGATATCTGCGTGGATTGTGTAAGGACTTGTTCAACGGTAGAACGCCTGAAGAGATCATCGAGAAATACGCAAGAAGTAGATCAGTTACTGCTTCTACTTACATAAAATAATAAATTATAATTTTTCTATTGCTGCATCAGCTATAGTATTTCTTTTTGGTGACATAACTATGAAATAGTTTTTGTCTGCTCTTTCCATTGATTCAACTTTTTTGTAAGTATTAGTATTGATGTCAAATTCTAAAATTCCATTGTCTAACGAGCCCTTTGTAAAAACCATAAGAAATGTTACATCGCCTGATTGGCTCAATGGTATTATAGAACAAATATAGCCTTTGTAAGAATTGATAGGTAAATAATTTTTCATTGGTGGAGCAATAGAAGCCATATACGTGAATATTTCTTCTACAGTGCTAAATTCTTCAAATTCTACGTTCATACTGTATGAAATGCTTTAAAGTATAATAACCTAAAGATTATTTCCTATTTTTGATTTTAAACAGGATTGCTGCAGGTGCAACGAAATACATTCCGATGTTAAGAAGTATCACTCCAATTCCATATCCTAACATTTCCTCTTCAGTGTCAATATCAACATAGTTTAGAATTGTTAATGATGTTAGAAGTGGAGTTATTGTCAATTTCACTAATTCTTTGAATGCGGGATTCTCTCGTTCATAATCAGCTATCACTGGACTGAATGAGTAGTAAAACTGATTGAATCCAGTCATGAAACTAACACCAGATTCTGTTTGTAGTACAGTGTTGTCACGAATCTCTCGCAAGAACTGAACTTGTGGTGCCATTTCAGAACCGAATGTTGCCGTAGCAATTAAACATCCACCACCACTCTTTTTTTCTTCAACTATACAAACTCCATTTTTTAGAACAGTGCCCTGACCACAAGCAGGTTGGGATGATGTATCAGACATGGAAGGTTCCTCATCCATCATGGGTTCATCATCCATACTAGACTGCACTGGATCTGGAGTTGGAGTTGGAGTTGAAACACTAGAACCAGTTATTCCAGTTAGTTCAAATGTAGCAGTTGCAACATTATTATTCCAAAAAGCAGTAACTGTATATTCGCCTGCCTTGCTCATTTGACCACCAGTAACAAAAGTATGACTATAATCTCCACCTGTTTTTGGTTTTATTTGAGCAACTCCAGCAATGTTATTTTTTGAGTCCGTAATACGAATTGTTATATCTGCACTCATAGTATCACTAGAGATGTCATAATCTTTTACAGTACCAGAAATGAAAATTGTGTCACCAAGATCAAAAGTCTCAGAGTTTATGTTAAGTGAAAGAGCTGGATTTACATCTCGAACTTCTTGAGAATATGCAGATGGTACACCGATCAAACAATATGAAATAATAGAAAAAGACAAAATAATCAACAAAAAAGTTCCTCTAATTTTCATACCTAATAATCAGAAAAAGTTTGTTAGTATTTATAGATGGAGTGAAAAAAAAATTACATTTTTGTATGAATTTTCTGTATATTTAAAAAATCAGTTAAGAAAACTATCAAGTTTAGCTAAACCATTATCAATATTTTGGAAATTTTCTTGATTTTCTAATACTTTAGACAAGTGATCAGTATCGACTGAATACAAAATATCCTCATTTTTTTCAGTTTTCTTTACAAACCCATTTTTTATGAGAAATGAAAGACTTTGATCTAACTTCACCTTATCAACAAATTTTTCTAGTTCTAATGCTGTTTTTGACTCATTTCTTAATTGTGTCAAAATTTCAGCGTTATCAGGCTCAAATAATAATTCAAGAATATTATCATTGTTAGATGAACTGTCATTTGACATATTATTGCTCTTGAATAGATAAATAATAATGCTATGAATATGATCGGATTTGGTATCAAAAATCTCAGCATGGTTTTTAATGGGGATATTTAAAATCTTGATACTTGAGTACGCAATATGAACATATAGTAAGGATTTTAGGAAATGACATTCCTGGAGATAAAAAAATAATTGTTGGGCTTACACAAATAAAGGGTGTAGGTTACATGTTTGCTAATACTATTCTAAACACTTTGAAAATTAATCCTAATCAAAGAATGGGTCATTTATCAACTGATTCTATTCAACTTATTGAAAAAATTGTAAAGGATCCACTATCATCTGATTTTCCATCTTGGTTTTTGAATAGAAGAAAAGATCTTGAGACTGGTGTCAATAAACATCTGGTAACATCTGATATTGCATTTACTGTCAGAAATGATATCGAACGAGAAAAAACTGTTGGAAGTTGGAGGGGTTATCGACATATGTATGGATTAAAAGTTAGAGGTCAACGTACGAGATGTACAGGTAGAAAAGGAGGAGCTGTCGGAGTTGCTAAGGGAGGTAAAATCATGCCACCACAAGCTGGTGGTGCTGGAGCTCCTGCTGTTGAAGGTGCTGCTGAAGGTGCAACTGCTGCTGAAGGTGCTGCTGAAACGCCAGCAACTGATACAAAAGGCGAAAAACCAAAAACAGAAAGTAAAGGTACTGTAGAAAAAAAGGAATCTGCAAAACCTGAAAAGAAATAGGCGAAACAAATGGGAGATCCTAAAACACCAAGAAGAGTTTGGAAAAAACCAAAACGTCCATTGAATTATGATCTTATGATGGATGAATTAAAAACTCTAGGTACATTTGGACTAAAAACTAAACGAGAATTATGGAAAGCTAATACTGAATTATCACGAGTGAGACATCAAGCTCGTATATTGCTTGCTCTAAGACAGGAAATTCGTGATGAAAAAGAACCTATATTGATTAACTCACTTTCAAAAATTGGATTAGTAAATAATGACTCTACATTAGATGATGTTTTGAATCTACAAGTTACTGATTTGTTATCACGTCGTTTACAAACTATTGTACAGAAAAAATTATACTTTAAGACACCATATCAAGCAAGGCAAGCGATTGTTCATGGACATATAATGATAGGAGATAGTATTATTACAATTCCATCATATACTGTAAAAACTGATGAAGAGGAAAAAATACATTTGATTACTGAATCATCATATAATCAAACATTAACAAAACCAAGTTCAGATTTAGGAAGTTCCGAGACAGAAAATTTGGAGGATAATACTAATGAACAATCTAAAAATGAAGAACCCGTTGCTAAACAAGAAAATGATAAAGAATCAACTAACGAATCGTAAGTTAAGCTTATCAGCAAACAATATCTAATTTCTTCAGAATTAAAATGTGTTCAATTATTGGTTATTCCGGATTGGAGTCTGCTGCACCTATACTTGTTAAAGGACTACAAAAGATGGAGTATAGAGGCTACGACAGTGTGGGAATTGCGACAGAATCAGGAAAGAAAATTATACTGAAAAAAGGTGTTGGAAAGGTTGTTGAGGTAAACAATAGTATAATGCTTGATACTCTTCCTGGAAATATTGGTATTGGACATACACGATGGGCAACACATGGTAAAGTCACGGAAAAAAATGCCCATCCACATTCAAGTAATTCTGGAAAAATCGCCATTGCCCATAATGGAATTATTGAAAACTTTGAAGAGTTGAAATCTGAGTTACAGAATAAAGGATATAAATTTCAGAGTGAGACTGACACGGAAGTAATTGCTAATTTAATTCAGCTGAATTTTGATGAAACCGCGGATGTTAAGCAGTCTATTATGAAAACAGTCAACCAATTAAAAGGGCATTATTCTTTTGTTGTGATTTTTGAAGATGGTACACTTGCAGCAGCAAGATTCCATGAGCCTCTGATCGTTGGAGTTGGAAAAAATAGTCATTACATATCTAGTGATGTCTTGGGTTTCATAGAAAAAACAGATGATGCAATTTACGTTGATAATGAAGATTTTGTAATTGTGGATGGTTCTGGAATACATATTTTCGATTTTGATGGAACATCAGTAAAATATCAAGTCACAAAAGTTTCAAAAGAATTTGCTGATGTTTACAAAGGAGATTTTGCTCATTATACATTAAAGGAGATTTCAGAGCAACCAGACACAATATTACGTGCTGTGGATAATAATCAAATTGAAGAGTTTGTCGATAACATCAAACAGGCAAAAAACTTGTACATTACTGGAAGTGGAACAAGTTACAATGCTGCAGAAATAACAAAATATCTCATGTCAAAATTCGCAAAAATTAAAATAAACACATTAATTTCTAGTGAATTACCATTTTCACCAAATGAAATTGAACCTAATTCAACACTAATTACAATCTCACAAAGTGGTGAAAGTGCTGATGTGTTAGAAGCAGTAAAAATTGCTAAAGAATCAAATGCAAAGATATTATCTATTGTGAATCTACTAAATTCATCCCTTTCACAACAATCATCATTAGCAATTGGGTTAAACTGTGGACCGGAGATTGGTGTTGCAGCAACAAAAAGTTTTACATCACAATTATCTATATTATACAAAATTACTGATCAGTTATGCAATGGTTGTATAAACCCAGACTGGGAAAAAGTCTCATCAGCGATATCACAAATTCTATCAAATAATTCCAAAATAAAAGAAATAGCAAAAAATCTTAAAGATGTATCAGATATTTACGTTCTTGGGAGAGGAATTCATCTTCCAATTGCTAAGGAAGCTGCACTCAAACTAAAGGAACTTACATACATTCATGCTGAAGGAATACCTGCAGGTGAATTAAAACATGGTCCATTAGCTCTAATGGATTCAAATGTATATGTGATAATAATTAATCCAAATGATTCAACTTATAATGATACATTGAACAGTGCCAACCAAATCAAAGCTAGAGGTGCAAAAATTATTGGAATATCAGACAAAAAAAGCAATGTTTATGATTATTGGATTGATATACCTTCAATTGATGAGGCGCTATATCCCTTAATTGAAATTGTCTCAATTCAATTGCTGTCATATTACTCTGCATTAGAAAAGAAAACAGATCCTGATTATCCAAGAAATTTAGCAAAATCAGTTACTGTGAAGTAGTAATTCGTGTATACTCTTTATCAATCAACTCTAATAATTTTTTTGATGATATACCAGTTTTAAGAATTGAAGAAATCATGCTGCCACCAGCTCCAACTCCTTCTTTTACAAATCCTTTTGAATAAGCACGCAAACCATCAAACTTCGAATCATTCAGTTTTGGATCTATTGACAATACAGGAATGTCAGAAATTGATTTTACTGTATCCAATAAATTTGCATTTTTATCATCAATTATGTATGACGTAGTTCCTAATGCAACCTTATTTTGATCATATCCTAACGATTTTCCTATGGCAAGAACCGCAGCCATCTGAGTCCCACCCGCAAGAATTACATTTGTAATTTTAGATGCTGTGCTTAGCATACCCGCAACGAATGGTATCATAGGATCACCCGCATTGGCTATCACATCATATGGTTCTTTAGAATCAGAACGTGCTAATGCTTTTTCAACAACTCCATTTTTTAATGATTGTGGATTCTCTGGCATGCTTGAACTCACATGTGCGTCAATTCCCAAACTTTTCAAAACAGCAAGTGCAGTAGTTGTACCACCAGGAACACTTTCACCAATTATGAGACAGTCAGTAGATGAAGCAAGTGTTCTACCAAGTATTCTACCATAGTCAATAGCTTGCACCACATTAGACTGCTCAAGTGCTGGTTCTATGGCTATATTTTTCCCATGAGGTATACCAGTTTGAAAATATGGAAGTTTTGGAGAAATTTTACTTCCAGCATTAATAATTACTTGTGGAATACTTGCTGATTCCAAAGATGCCTTAGTCAACAATGCAGGTGTTGGCTTTCCATCAGGTGTCATTGGAATTATATCGATACTTTTACAATATCCATAATGAAGGAACTCTGCATCCGCAGGTGGGGTGAATTTAATAAAATCAGTATTCGCCCCTGCTACTGTGATTCCAGGAATTTCACATGTCTCCGTATAAGAAAGCACAAATGAAAAAAGGAATCGCTTCTGTTCTACATCTTTTATGAATTTTTTCCCTTTTTCTTCATTACAGTGGATTTTGATATCAGATATAATTAACCACCCATCTGTTGAATGAATTCTGCTTCAGATATTCTTTGCATTACAGGATTTGTCTGTTTTTCCTTTCCTATAGTTGATGTTGGAGATGAACCGTAGTCATGACCTGGATACAAAATCAAATTATCAGTAAAATTTGCAATTACATCAAAAAGGCTATGATAGAGTTCCTTTGCACTACCTCCTGGTAAATCAATACGACCACAGTTTCCTACAAACAAAGTGTCGCCTGAAAAAATTTTTCCATCACCTACAAGACAAATGCTGTCTTTAGAATGTCCAGGTGTGTGATATACAGCAAGTTCAGAACAGCCAAATTTTATGGAACCCCCATCTGAAACTATCAAGTCATTTTTTAGTTGTGATGCATTATGTTGAACAATCTTTACACTGAGCTCTTTTGCCAGTTCCTCATTTCCTCTGGTATGATCATCATGCCAATGAGTATTAACGATGTACTTGGGGCTGAGGTTTTGTTCGCTGATAATTTCAGTTAACTTTTCCAAATCCCATGATGGATCAATCACAATTGCCTCATGTGTAGATTCGTCTTCAACAATGTATGAAAAATTCTGCATTGGACCCACTTGGATTTGATACACCTTCATAGAACACCATCTTCTGCCTCTGGAGGAATCCCAATTTTTTCAACAAATATCTCACCGGTTAGATCCTTTCTTTTAGGAATTCCTTTTTTCATTTTATGGAATGTCACTGTCATGTCACATTTAGTACAAATATTTGCAGTATCCCCTGTCTGAGGATCTAATCCGGAAGGTACATCAACTGCAAATTTGTAGGAGTTAGTTTCATTGATATAATTAATTGCAGATGCATATGGTTCTTTTATATCTCCTGAAATACCAGTTCCCAAAATACTATCTATTATAATATCAGGATTAAAATCAAAATGTATAGAATTACCAGTTAGTAGTCGTATAGAAGGCATTTTTTCTAAAATTGACCAATTCCAATTACTTTCTTCAGTTTTGATTTTATCGGGTGTACCAAGAAGCATTACAGTAACTTTTGCATCATAACCTGCAAGATGTCTTGCCATGACCAAACCATCACCACCATTATTTCCCAATCCCACAAAAATCAGAATTTGTTTTGATTGTAAATTTTCAAGTTTTTCCGCTAATCGTTTTACCGATGCTGCACCAGCGTTTTCCATCATAAATTTTTTAAAAAACCCCATACCGTGTCCTTTATTCTCAATTTGATACATTTGATCTACTGATATTTCCATAATTTACAAAAAAATATCTAAAATAAGAGTATTGGCAAATGCCTTTAACTGAGAATATTAAAAACAGAAGCAATGGGACTAAAAAACGTCAAATCATCATTACCTCTTATTTCTAAAGAATTGGAAAAAACAAATTCGTCAAGAGAGTTTTTAATTAAAAATAATAGGCAGGTGATCATCAATTGTAGTCAAGCAATTATCTCAATTCATAAAAATGATCTGCTTTCAGCAAAAAATAAAATAAAAACTGCAAAAGAGCAACTCGTAAAATTAAAACAAAAGACTGATGGCAATCTCAATAGATATATCATAACTCCTGAGCAAGAACTAGTTGAGGCTGTTTCACTTTTATCTATAATAGAAGGAAAAGATATTCCTTCATACAAAACACTCAAAGTTTCAGCTGAATCATACATTCTTGGTCTACTTGATTGTATTGGAGAATTGAAAAGACAGGTAATAGATCAGATCAGAATTGGAAACTCAAAAAATGCCGAGAAATTATTTGATATTATGGAGAGTTTGTATTTGATGCTATACCCCTTTGCAACTTTTGACAAAATTGTAAAAGAATCAAGAAGAAAGTTAGATGTTAATAGGATGCTAGTAGAAGAAACAAGACTTGTTCTTACTGAAGAGATTAGAAGACAGGAATTTCTTAAAAAAATGAATTCAAAATGACATATTTATGCGGGCGATGGGATTTGAACCCACGAACTCCTAAGAGACTAGCCCCTCAAGCTAGCGCCTTTGGCCAGGCTGGGCGACGCCCGCAATTAGTTTTCGTGCAGGGTTTTTATAATCTGATTGTTTTCCAAAAATATGCTAATTCCAGTCAGATGTTTCACATGTGGTAATCTTATCGCTGACAAATTTGATGAGTTTCACAATACAATCAAATCTGGTGAAGATGCTGCTAAAACTTTGGATTCGTTGGGAATAGAAAGGTATTGTTGTAGAAGAATGTTATTAACTACATTAGAAACGATTCAGCAAGTGATTCCATTCTATGAGGCAATACACCAAAGGAATTTAGAAATCAAGTCTGAGTTAGAATAACTTGGCTAAGATCACATCAATTAATGGTAGATTAATTTACAATAGTAGAGGAAGTAAATCTCTTGAAGTGGATGTTGTTTCTGATAACCAATATCTAGGCAGAAGTTGTGCACCCTCTGGTGCAAGTGTTGGAAAATATGAAGCAGTAAATTTTCCAAATGATCAACCAGAAGAATCCCTTCGTTTCTTGGATGAAATTTCAAAAAAAATTATTGGGTATGAATCTGATGATTTAAAATTCATTGATGAAGTAATAAAATCAGTAGATGGAACAGCGGATTATTCTAAAATTGGTGGCTCATTAGCATATGCAATAACAATTGCAACAATGGAATCAGCTTCAAAAGCAGTTAACAAGCAATTATTCCAATTAATTGGAGACCAAAATGAATACAGATTTCCACTTCCATTAGGCAATATTTTGGGTGGAGGAGCACATGCCGGACCAGGAACTCCTGATATACAAGAAATCCTAATTTGTGCAACAGGTTCGAAGACAATTAGAGATGCTATTGAAACAAATTTTGCAGTACACAAAGAGCTGCAAAAAGTGATAGAGAAGGTTGATCCTACTTTCACAAATGGAAAGGGTGACGAAGGAGGATGGGCACCAAAGTGTAAAAATGAGAAAGCTTTAGAATTTTGTGTAACTGCTTGTGAAAATTTAGGATACACTTTAGGAAAAGAAGTTTCATTGGGAGTTGATTTTGCATCTTCAACACAATGGAATGAAGAAAAGGGGAAATATATCTATGAAAGAGCTGGGTTTGACAATACACCAGAAAAACAAATTGAGTTTGTAACTGATATTATTGAAAAATATAAAATAATTTATGCGGAAGATGCAGTGCATGAAGAAGCGTTTGAGGATATGGCTGAACTTACTGCAAAATTTCCTGATACGCTAATTGTAGGAGATGACTTGACTGTGACAAACAAAAACATACTAAAAAAAGCAATTGAGCAAAAATCATGTAATGCCGCAATTTTAAAAGTAAATCAGGCGGGAAGTCTGTATGACGCGTTGGAATTTGCTAAATTAGCAAGTTCTAATAATATTAAATTGATCACATCACACCGTTCTGGAGAATCCATTGACTCACAGATTTCTCATATTGGTATTGGAACTAATTCTAAAATGCTAAAGATTGGAGTTGTAGGCGGAGAACGTGTTGCAAAAATTAATGAGTTGATCCGTATTTCAGAGCATGATTTAATACAAGGAGTAATGGAGATTTAAAATCAATGAGTCAGATTGCTGAACACCCAGAGATAAAAGACAAAATTATTGCTAGTGGTATAAGAGTAGGAACAGTAGTAAAAACTAAATTTATGATTCCATTCATTACCCAATCTACTCCTGAAGGATTCTACTTACTTGATTTAGATCTAACTCTAAACAGAATTCAGACAGCAGGGAGATTCATAAAAAAATTTGATATGAGTAAAGTGATTGTATGTTCAGGAAGCAATTTATCAAAAACATCGCTAGAGAAATTCTGTGAAATAACTGGCGCAAAAATGATGTTTGGTAGGTTTATGCCTGGTACACTCACAAATCCCTCATTGCCTTTTTATTCAGAACCACACCTTGTAATAATTTCTGATCCACAAATTGATACTCAAGCCATTACTGAAGCCACAAATGCGGGAATTCCTATAATTGGAATATCTAATACAGACAATATAACATCAAAACTTGATTTGATAATTCCTGCCAATAACAGAGGTCGTCAGTCTATTGCCACAATTTACTGGTTATTGGCTGGTGAGATAGACCCATCAGTCAAATCAAAATATCAAATTGAAGATTTCGAAACCAAGACTGTAGATACAGAAGAAGAATTATAGATCATTTTCTAAACCAAAATATTGAAATCAGTAGCGTCAGCACCAGCAAAAATAATTCTATTCGGAGAACATTTTGTTGTTCACGGAACCAAAGCAATTCTTGCTGCAATAGACAAAAGGGTAACAGTCACGTCAACTATAATCCCTGGTAAACTCAGTGGGTCATTCCAGATGAAATCTGATGCAACCTTAAAGATAAATTCGCAACTGGGAACATTTGAAATTCCTATGTACGAGTGGGAACGACCTGACAATTCGTTGCAAGGAATGTGTTCATTGCATGGCACAGGACCTAGGGTTTATGCAGGGAAAGCAGAAGTACCAAGTGTGTTAGTACCATTCGTATATCTTGTAGCAAAATTGTCCGATTTGACTAGAGATAGACATGGCCGAAAGGAATTAGCTTTGCACCCGGATGGATTAGAAATTACAATAGATTCTGATATTCCAATTGGTGTAGGGCTTGGATCATCTTCTGCATGCTGTGTTGCGGCAGCCGCATCACTCTATGCTCTTTTTCAAGCCAACCTTTATGGAGAAATTTTCCATGATAAGTATCATCGTGAATGGTTTGGAGAAAATAAAACTGAAGATATACTATTGTTGGCAAAAATGGCTGAAGAAAAAATCTTTCCTGATACGTCTGGTGCAGACTGTACTGTCTGTACTTATGGTGGAATGATTGAATATTCTAGAGAATCTAAGTATAATAGAGAGATAAATTTTGAAAAAATTGATAATACTTTTGATCTGAATCTTGTAATAGCAAATTCCATGATTCTGCATTCCACGAAGAACAGCGTTGAGAAGGTTAGTAAATTCAAGGAAAATGACGAAGAGAGGTTTTCACAATTATGTGATCTTGAAAACGGATTAATCAGTGAAGTAATTACAGCCATGAAAAATAATGATGCCGCTACATTTGGATTAAAAATGTCAGAGAATCAGAAATATCTTGAAGAGATCCAAGTTTCAAACGATACGTTGCGTGACATGATAAGTTCCTTAAGTGATATATCATTGGGTTCAAAAATTACCGGAGCCGGAGACGGTGGCTGTATTATTGCACTAG
>Ga0257109_1000176_pt1 | contig 19268 bp, 21 predicted proteins | sample LP_taG_8_FD_191566 | JGI IMG/M metagenome (GOLD analysis project Ga0257109, IMG submission 191566) | Marine microbial communities from Northeast Subartic Pacific Ocean, Canada - LP_J_2011_P26_2000m | ecosystem: Environmental > Aquatic > Marine > Oceanic | place: Canada: Northeast Subartic... | reverse complement strand
ATCATAATAATAACATGAAAGGAGTTTCTTATGGGAAACATTGATAAAAATCGTACTACAACAGTTATAACTACACTCGCATTTTCTGTTCTGGCTCTTGCAGCTATTATTTATCAACATAGTTCTAAAGAGGTATCAGAACTTGAAACACTCGTAGTTGATGCAGTTATTGAAAATGCACAGGAATTAGATCAAGGTGTGAGTGCACCAGTAAATGAAACAGTTATGAAGCTAGAATCTGAAATTAAAAGCGTGGCTACTGCAGAAACAGTAATATCATTCAATTCCACCTTTGCCGCTGCCCGAAAACAATACGGCCCAGGTAAAACATTTGTCTATAAGAGCAAGGAGTACAGCACATCGTACGCAGAGGAACTGAATTATAACAGCGTAAATATTAGTCAAGATCAGGAAGGAAATATCACTGCTGATGAAATCCTTGCAGAAACATCAGGTACAATCAGTAGGGATGTATTCTCTCACGTAAATAAACCAAATGATTGAATCAGCAAGGTGACGCATTCATGCTGCACTTGCCAATAACCCGAGCCCATCAATTGATGGGCTTGGGTTTATTTCAGCAGCAATAGCTTCTTTGTTTCAGTTACGTTAAAAGAAGACAGTCGCACAAAGTATACACCACTGGGTACAGAGTAGGTGATCCAGGGAATAGTATGTTGCCCGGCATCGTATTCATTATCCACCAAATTATCTACTAGTCTACCCGTGATATCGAGGATATCAATTTGGACATGGGCATTACGATTTAGTGAAAATTTGATATTTGTTACTGGATTAAATGGATTGGGATAGGGTGCATGAAGTTCGAAGTTAACAGGCATAATATCCTGGGCAACCTGCACTACGGTTTCTCCAAAAAGCTGATCCTTGAAATCCCACGCTTCATGCAAAGGCCATTGGTCATACATGTGGGAACTATGTGTCCCGTTCAAACTTGTGAAAGCGCTTTGGCCTGGCGGGTTGATATTAAAATCGACTACATCTGTACCAGTTAGTTCCAGTGCCTGCTGATAAGTGCCATGATCATTAATCGCATACGGTATATTCTTCACATCATCTAAGGTAACGCCATTCAACGAACCAATGTAATTGGTCATAAGGTCATTACGATCGCATAATGAGATCCCATTTATCCAGGGACCAAGATCGCCGTTATTCCACCAAACGGCAGGTTTATTATTATAGTTTGACAGGTAACCAAGTGCAGAATTATTTCCTTGGGGAAGATCCTCAAAGGCAATGAACCCGCCCCACTCTTCTGTACCGTCTCCTTTGTGGGGTAAATATGGATTAACACCATCACTACGGTCCTGGAATATGCCACCATGCCAATAGCCGATGTTTCCGTTCTGGTCCACAACGATATAGTTAAAAGACATTGGAGCGAGTTGAATCGCATCCTCAAATTCTTCCAGGTTGGTCGCCTTCACTGCCTTAAGTAGATAATCTGCACTCTCAATCTCTTTTTTCCAAAATGTCATCTTATAAGAATAGACCTGGTTGGTGGGCATATAAGCACTAAATACCGGACCATGTATAGTGCGGTAATGTGTGAATACTTCATATCCGGTAAATGTGTAGATAGTATCAGTAATCACTTCGAAATCGAGCCATTCACCATTATGCCAGTAACCATCATTATAATTTGGACTTTGGGTGGAATCAATATAGACATCCACATTATCACTGACACCGCTGGTATTGGTCCAACCAAGATATTCTGAATGTCCAATAAGAACGCCTGGAAATCCAGGGATACTTAATCCACCTGTATGGAAATCAGGACTTTGCAGTTCTACTTCCATAGTACGGGATGTTTCATTATAGTTTGGTCCACCCATCTGAGGACAACCAAGGATCATCGCATTACCATTAGCTGAACTTGTAGAACTTATTGCGGCTGCAAAACTTCCGAGTTTAAAGATCAATCCGATCTCTTCAGAAAATTCTCTTATTGCTGCTCTATGATCTGCTACTTCCCGGGCAATATGATCGGGTATGGCTATCCCAGAATAAGTCCAGTCCTGCTGCGTCGCTCTACCTTCATCTAACAAGGTGGTCGTACAGGTGGTATCGTTCACTGGTAAATTTTCATTGAACCAATTCCAACCATTATCCTGCAATTCAGTCAGGCGTGTTAACTCCTGCCCGCCAAACATGCCGAATAACCTGCAAAAATAAACTGCGAATGCCAGCGAATGGTGAACTTCCCAATGTTCAAATTCCAAAAAGGCATAATCTATAGGTTTGTATTTGGAAGGATTGGCTATCATAGAATCAACATATGTATTCACGCCATCAGCATATGCACTAATAAATTCCTGGACCTCGGTTTCCAGTTCAGCGAACATTTCATCGTACTCAGATTTTGTGTAACCCAACCGACGAATATCTTTATCCATATTCAGTGTCAAATCACCGAACAATTCACTCAAGCGGCCTAATGAACCACGACGATTCAGATCCATCTGATATAACCGGTCCTGTGCTTCCGCAAATCCCTGGCCAAATGAAACCGCATTTTGGTTGTCTGCAACTATATGGGGCACCCCAAATTCATCCCGATGGATGAACACGGTAGAGCCATCAGGTGCCAGCAAAGTCATGTCCTCAGCAAACAAAAAAGTAAGCAAACAAAAAATCAGAAAACGATACTTCATAAATAATTCATTCTTTTCGCGCTTCACGCTCATTTTTCAAACGCTTATTAATCTCGGCAATTTTCTCATTTCCTTCATACCACGGTGGTACATTATCATAATCTGGGATACCGTCATCGATCAACGCTCTGGATTTTGGGCTCTTCGGGTATTTACCCGTACTCACTGCACCTGCACAAATAAATATCAGATCCGAGTTATCTGCAGCTTTCAACGCCCGTTTACTTTCCGGAACAACATTGATAAAATCGCCCTCCTGTAGGGAAATATCTTCACCATCTATATGAATAATACCCCGACCACTAAGTACCATGTAAACTTCTTCCTGTTCTTCATGCTGATGCATTATGGTATACCCTTTACCTGCAGGCAAGCGTACAACGGAAAGTCCAAGAGCCTTTAAACTAAGATCTTCCTTTAGGAAAGTTAGCCAATTAGGGAGATCCTGAAGATCCAGGTGTTTCTTTGTAAAACCGGGCACTAAATAAAATATTTAGTTTAAGATTAGTCGGTCATCCACGAAAACAATATTCAGTTTTTGCAGCATTAACATGGATTTAGATTCTTTCTTTTTACGGATATACTCAGTAAATGGTTCTATGAGAAGATCGATTAGATAAATGTTTGGATTATCCACAAGTTCTTCGAATACATCAATATCCATGCGCCGTAGTTTTTTCAATTCTTCCCACAACTTATCATAATATTTCTCAAAACTTTTTAGCACTGGTTTTGCATATAAACCAAATCGGTCATAATGATTTATCAGCCATAATTCCTCTTCATTGGGATCATACATGTTATCTTCGATCATTTTGTTAACCAAAGTTTCGACTTTTTCTTTATTCCCTTTATAGGGTACGCGCTTTGCCATAATATTTCTAAATTTAATTTCCTCTTTAGCTTTACATTTTATACAACTACATAAACTATCCAAGTAAAGATATTCGATCAAGTCTTTTATATACTTTAAATCATAATTTTATCTGCCTTCAAGTAATGAAAATAAATTTCTCAAAATTCGTCCTTGTAGTTTTAAATTGGCCTGATTGAATAATTTCACCATGAATAAGATCATCTTAATTACAGGTTGTTCCAGTGGCTTTGGTATGCTCGCTTCTGCCAGGCTCGCTGCTGGAGGCCACACCGTTTATGCCACTATGCGAAATTTGAAAAAACAGGACACCCTAAAGCTAGAATTGAAACAACGCGATACCAAGTGCCAAATATTACACTTGGATGTCACAGATGATAATTCGATTAGTAAGGTGATTAATACTATTGAAAAACAAGATAGCCGTCTTGACGTATTAATCAATAATGCAGGTTATGGAATTGGCGGTTTCTTTGAAGACCTATCGGAAGATGAGATACGTTCTCAATTTGAAACAAATTTTTTTGGTGTGCAGAAAGTAACCCGTTCCGCCCTGCCCCTTATGCGCGCTACTGCTTCGAAAGCTGGTAAATATTTTTCCACTAAAATCATAAATATCTCCAGCGCCCAAGGTCGATCAACGCTGCCGGGACTCGGGGCATATGGTGCATCGAAATTTGCGTTAGAGGGGTTCAGTGAGAGCTTATTTTTTGAACTCCAGCCTTTTGGCATCGAGGTTGTTATACTTGAACCGGGTACGTATTCTACAAAAGCAATTGATGAGAATAGTCACGAAGCAGATGCTGGACTAAAACCAGATAGTCCCTATGCAAAGTACACTCAGCAATTAAAGAATTTACACAGCAATATCCTAATTACAAAAAAAGGGGTAGGTGAACCAGAGGACGTGGCAATAATGATCGAAGATATTATTAATAGGAAAAGAAATAAACTGCGCTATCTGGCAGGAACTCAGGCAAAGATCAGAGTATTAATGCGAACTATATTACCATTCAGCTGGTTTAGCCGCATAATTAATAGTTTTATTATGGGTTCCAAAAACTAACAGAAGGCTAATCTTCAGGGGGTTTCTCAACTTCACCGAATAATTTCTCTAAACTAGAGGCCACATTGTGAAAAAATTGGTCCAATTTATTTACAATATCTTCTCCGGTATCATCCATAAGGTGGCCTACTTTAGGAAGATCCTTATCAATATCTTCTTTAATATTTTTAAGCATAGGTTAAATATAAATCAGTTGCGTTTCATAGCAAGTGTGAAGCCATCACCAACCGGCACAAGGCTAAGATCAATCCGTTCATCCTGGTGTAATTTGTCATTGAGTGCTCTTATGGAATTGGTATCCACATCATTAATAGCATCATCGGATACAGTTCCGCCCCATAGTACATTATCAACTGTAATGAGACCACCAGGACGAATCAGCTGCAAACAGAGTTCATAATAATGGTCGTAATTGATCTTATCGGCATCAATAAAGGCAAAATCAAAGGTACCAGTCAAGCCCGCATTAATTAGCTTTAATAGTGTGTCCTTGGCAGGTCCAATTCTTAAATCGATTTTTTCCCTGACGCCTGCACTAACCCAAAATTTTTCTGCTACACTAGTGTATTGAGGATTCACGTCACAGGCCACAATACGTCCGTCTTCAGGCAATGCAAGAGCAATAGCCAGTGAACTATATCCAGTAAATACACCCACTTCTATGGTATTCTTTGCCCCAATCAGTTTGACCAGCATTTGCATAAATTGGCCTTGCTCGGGAGCGATCTGCATGGCCCTTTCTTCCATATCATAGGTATGATCACGTAAATCCTTCAATATAGGATCTTCACGAAGCGAATGATCGCATAAGTACTGATAAATAGATTCTGTAATTGCTATAGTCCGGTTGCTCATTTTATTTCTTTTTTGGCAATATTTTCAGTTGATCTGGGAATTCATAAGTTATAGTAAATACAAGCACCGCCAATAATTGTCGTGAGCCTCTTTCCTTCTTGCGGTTCTTTCCATAATTCTGCAAAGCCATAGTGTAAAAATAATCTTGCTCCATATTTCTCGTTAATGCCATAGGATACGCCCATTAAGGCGCCATAATCAATATTTAATTCTTCTACAGCAACCTTATTAGTCCCTCCAGATGAATATGATTCAACAGCACTTAAGGGAGCACCAACATTTATTCCGGCTAGGATAGTAAATTTGCCAAACTTTAGCGGATAATAGGATTGAACATTTATATAACTGATACTCAAAGTAGTATCGATATCAGAATAACCATTTATGTAACCGCCCTTTAAATACCCAATAGCTGCAATCACTGGGCCAATTTTTCTTTCAATGCCAAATGCCGGTGCTTTTAGATCCCCCAACCATACCTGCATTTCACTTTCCTCATGGAATACATTGGCCCGATTAAAACCGCCAACTATAGTGAGACCCAATTCTGCCTGGAGACAGGGTGCCAAAAATAATACAATAATAAATATGTACATAAATCTCATCTTCACCATGAATCAGTAATTATATATTAATAATACCGATAAAATAATAATTTAACTTTATTTCTTTATTATTAGTCAAAATGCTAAATTCAATGAAGGAGAAAATAATGAAACAAATACTACCAATATTATTCATCGGCCTACTTTTTACAACAGGCTGTGAAAATTTCTTCGGGGCTGGAAACGATGCTGGGGACCCCTACGCCTATGATATGTTGATCAATGATCTCGACCAGGATCTTGGTTTTTCTGCCAGACAAATGTCTGATAGTAAAGATCATTTACGTAATGGCGGTGATTATTACCCTGATAACGCATCTCTATGGCGATTGGCTTTATATCTGCAAGAGAATCTCACTGAGGAACAAAAGGAAAAATTATTATCTCCACCTGATGATCTTGATCCACAAGCGTTTTCAGAGGAAAATGATCATCATCACAAACGGCTTCGCCACCATCAGCGCATGGATGAATATATCCGCTCCATTCTTACCGCTGACCAAGAATCAGAATACGATGTATTGATCGATTATAAGACAACGGTTATTGATGAACTCCTTACAGCATTAAGAGCTGATACAATAACAAAAGAGGAATTGCAATTAGAAATGATGGGTCTAATGGAATGGTTTAGAGCAGCTATGGATAAATTGCTTACGGATGATCAGAAAGCAATACTGGAGACGATGCATAAGGAAAAAGACGATCACTGGCGCAGAGGCAAAGGTGGTTTTGGCAAACATGCTGGCAATTCTGATAAGATTCGCCAGGAAATGTATGATGTTCTTGGTATGACCACAGAGCAAATTCAAAACTTGGAATTATTAGAAGAATCATTTAAAGAAGCATTGGAATCACTACATAATGATTTTGTGAATGGTATTATAAACCTTACAGCAGAAGAGTATAGAACCAATGTTGTGGATATTACCGCTTCATTTCACGAAGAAAAACAGGCGGTATTCACTGCTAAACAATTGGAGATTATAGAAATCCACCGTGCTCTGGCTCGTCGCTTCATGCGGCATTCTCGTTGGGGAAGAGGTAAATAAGACAAGAAAATAATATTGAAACAAAAAAGGGCGCTTAAGCGCCCTTTTTTTATTTTTTCCTCTTTCCTAATTGCGGCTCATAATATACCAGTGAATACGTTTTAATATGGTTTATTATAGCTTTTGATACATCATCAAATGATTCCTGGATCAACCAGTGACCAACATATAATTCCAAAAAATTGTAGGGGCCAGCCATATATTGTTCATTCAAGTCAATAGACTTTCTACCAATGGCCATATCCATGTTCCCCCAGATGAGTAATGTAGGTACTCTAACAATACCAAAATTAATATGATCACTGGGATTTCGGCGCCTGCCGATATTGGCCCTGTACCAGTTTAATGCTGAGCGCAAGGCACCGCTTTGGCGGAATACGGATAAATAGGCTTCTTTTTCCTCGTCACCATGGGCACGCCAGATATTTTTCAGATTATTATAGCCATTGAATGACAAATACAATTCAGGGAAAAATGGCATATTAAAAAAGCCAATGTATTTACTTCTTCTCTGTTGATCAAAATCTGATCGATATGCTTCCTGGAATGCTTTCATATGAGGTATAGATAATGATGTCCAGCTATATAATCTTTCAGGGTACTCAGCTACGAATGCCCAGCCAACGGAAGCTCCCCAATCATGGCCGACTAAGTGAAAGCGTTGCAAATTATATGCATTTGCGATCGCGAGAACATCACTGGAAGTATGTTTGAGTGAATATTCTTTGATAAAGGTTGGTCTGGCATTCGGACTATAGCCCCGCTGGTCAGGGGCAATTACACGATATCCTTTTTCTGCCAGTACTTTCATCAGGTTAATCCACATATAGGATGTTTCCGGAAAACCATGTAGTAATATAATCGTTTCACCATCGTTCTCCATTCCTGCAATCCGGCAATTCAACGTGTATTCGCCGATTTGTACTTCTGCAAACCACTCGTCATTGACAATGACTTCTTTAACGCTATTCTGATTATTCATTGCAAACAGTATAGATAAACTAACAATCAAATTTATGATTATTATTTTGAATGATTTTCGATGATTTTGGATTAGATCCACTAACATAACCAAGTGTTTACAAAAATAAATGGCGATTTCTTGCTACCAAGCTATAAACATATTCCGTAAGAAATCTAAAAATTGGTATTCGTCTGTAACAGGTAAGTAAAAATGACCCTTTTTTTGCTGTGTGAAACAATTGGAAAACTGCTTCGGCACCTTTAGAAATGCGATTATCAATATCAATATATTGCACAGATTTGAGACAGGCTTCTCGAGTTGCGTATTCATAGTTTACTGGCAAATTTTGTAAGGGAATAAATGTAATGTACTTACCAGCCATTACTTTGAATTTATGAGCCCATTTGACACAAAATTCACATTCTCCATCATAAATGAGCAAGGGACGGTTTTCGAATTCATCCACAATAAATCCGGTGATATTTATCAGAGCTTCTGCTGAGAAAATTCAGAATACCCACCATCAAGACTAAAAACAGTATGAAATCCATTATTTACAAAATATTCAGCTGCATCTTTACTATTAATACCATGATAACAATAGATCAGTAAAGGTGCCTTGCGATCTGTAGAATCAAGAAAATCAACAATATCCTCATTTGAAAGGTTGATGGAATTAGGAATATTGCCAGCCTGAAATGATACCTTATCCCTAATATCAACAATTACCGTACCAGGATCATTTAGTAATTCCTGTGCTTCCTGTACATGGATACATTTGTAATGCATTGGCTTAACAGTCATAGTATATTATTAATCTTTGAATAATTTTTGTTTCATTCAATTTACTAATAATTTCTTTACAAGCGCCTTCCACTCCTTATCCAGTGACGCATCACAAAATGGTTTATGGGCTCTTTCATACCAATAGTTAGCATTCCATTTATCCCCTTCTTTTCTATGTAAATAGGCATGTACTTCTGCAGCGTTTTCAGAGTGTATTTCCTGAGTTATCTCATGAGCCTTTTCCCAATCACCAGAACCATCATACCAGAGTGCTTCCAATAATTTTGTTAAACCATTCGGTCTACTTTTGTTTAGTGATTCCTTGAATTGCGAAAGGTCCATTTTATTTCATAACAATTCTGGAATTAATATATATGAAAGAAACTCTTTTCGGTAAGGCTAACTACGTATATATACCAGCTCTTTATCATTGGATAGCTCATGATGGAATTCATAACTACTCTCGTTAAAATCATGTAGTTCATCAATATTATCCACCCTGTTCTTGATGATGTACTTGGCCAGCATACCTCTGGCTCGTTTGGCAAAAAATGAAATTACCTTTGGTATGCCATTTTTCACATCCTTGAAGACAGGTTTCACAACAGCCGTATCCAAAGCCTTCAGATCTACCGCTTTAAAATATTCATCTGAAGCACAATTAATAATGTACTTACTACCATGATCTTTTATTGCTTTTTGCAACCCTTCAGCAATTTTACTACCCCAAAAGTCATAAAGATTTTTTCCCGATTGATTATCCATTTTTGTACCCATTTCTAACCGGTAGGGCTGAATCAAGTCCAAGGGGCGAAGTAATCCATAAAGACCGGATAAAATACGTAAATGATCCTGTGCATATTCGAACTCATCATCACTGAATGTATTTGCTTCAAGGCCAGTATAGGTATCGCCGTTAAATGCCAGTGCAGCCTGTTTCGCATTATTTTCAGTAAATGGCAAATTCCAATCATTGAAGCGCTGGACAGTCAAATTCGCGATATTTTCACTGACACCCATCAAATTCATGATCTCATCAAAGGAATAGTCCTTGGCCTGTCTCACAAGAGTTTTTGCATTATCAAGGAAATCACATTCTGAGAATGCTTTTATAGGCGATGCTGCATCAAAGTTTAGTTTTTTTGCGGGGGATATAACTGCTATCATTTTTTCCCTTAATCGTTTTTTATTATCTAGCTAAAAAATTACAACAAAATGATGTATTTGTGACGCAGTGTTTATATAAACTGCATCGCAAATTAAATTACTTAATTAATATTTTATCCCAAGCTTATTATATATAAATGATAATAACCATGCTGGGCCAATAAGGAGAAATTGAATATCTTGAAAGAATGATGGCTTTTTTCCCTCAATTTTATGTCCAATAAACTGACCTATCCATGCTACCACAAAAGTTATTAGTGAAATTTTCCATAATGGTATTTGAAAATTTGTGGCTAAATAAAAATTGCCAGCTAAAAGAGCAAAGCCAATAATGATCATACCAACAGCCATTAACAAGGATAGACGTAAATAATACAGTAGTATGAAAATCGTAATAACAATAGCCCAGTTTAACTGAAGATTATCACTAATATTTGGCATATATCCATGTGGTATGGACCACCACAAACCAACAACACTGAACATTATAGCGGGGACACAAACCCAGTGAATCTTCTTGTTTACTGGATTTTGATGGCTTTCACCATACTCATCCAGCCAATTTTGCATTGTCTTCATTTGGTAATTCCTCAGCTGTTATGGTTCACTATTGGATCATTACGAAAATTTATTTAATCAGGACCATTTTATGAGTCTGTATATATTGTCCAATCTGTAACTGGTAAAGATATATACCAGCGCTTACCTGCTTTCCATAACCATCTTTACCATCCCAACTAACAGTGTGATATCCAGAATCTTTAATGCCACTATCCAAGGTCCTTATTTTCCTTCCGAGCGCATCAAATATTTTCACAATAGCAGCATCTCTTTTAGGGATATGATACATGATATTTGTAACTGGGTTAAATGGATTGGGGTAATTTTGATACAATCGGAAGCCTTCCGGCAAAGTACTAGCCGTTATTTTACCAAGATAATTACTATTTACCGCACCTGGGGTGCCATAATTAACAGATGCTGACCAGTAAGAAAAATGTCCGTTATCCTGAAAAGGGTTGGTTAGCTCAAGCGTGGGCCCATTTCCGTCAGGTTCTGACGGCCAAGGTTCATCATCATCATATGTTAATGAGTCAACTAAAAACCCACTATCATCATACAGACGGATCAGTTCCCCGCCGCCACTGAGTCCATACCCGAGATCGCCTAAATATGGATGAACGCCTGGAAAGTAATCCTTAAAAGCAGCCGTATCCTTGCACAATACTAGATATTCATTTGGATCCAACAGGGTACCCTGAGGAATAGTAAAAATATGGTCATCCGACTCATCCTTAAATTCCCAATCGCTCATATCAAATATTGAATCTGTTGGATTATAAATCTCAACCCAATCTTCAGGATTAAAGTTATCAGATGAATGATAATTTATTTCATTTATCGTTGGGGTGAATCCAGCAAGAGATGAAGATCCGATTGTATAATCAAAAAATACTCTTTCTGCTTTTTGTGGTTCAAGTATAACTGCATCATTATCCCGTGCCCTAATATAATATTTTACATGAATTCCATTAGAAAAATAGGGAATATAGGCACCGTAGATCTGATCATTTGCCTCTCCATCCTGGTGGAGCCCATCATCGTGCATCTCCACACTTTCAAAATGAGCACCATAGGGGCTGGTAGTTACCATTAATTCCACCTGGATAGCATTCTCGACCACGGTGTTAATAAACACTGTATCACCAGGGGCTGGCATCAGATTATCCTGGGTAACACTGGAAATGACAGGGGGTGTTTTCATGATTTCTTCATGACTCGATAAATAAGCCAACCTTGGTTCGACCGTGGAGGTTATACCGCAAAATTGAAAACCCCATGAATCCAGAAAATTATCGACATTGAATCGAAAATAATCACCAAATAAAAACGGGAAAAAGAGATTTGGATCATCAGCAGCATATGATTCTATACTATCCTGGATCTCTGTAGCCCAGTTATAAATATAATCTACATTATATATATCTTCAATGATTGTCCGCAGATGTGCGGTGTAGATGAGCTTATATAGTGGGACCTGTATCAATTGACTGAACAAGGGACGATCGGTGTTATTTTCGAAATCGAATGGATCGTAATAATAAATCCAGTAAATATTCCCCCCTGCATCATTAATTACATTTATCAAGGCATTCCCAAACGTGTGATCCTTATCCCAGGGAATGATTTCAAACTGGCCGCTGGCATTTTTATACAAATAGAAATTATGCGGTACAAACCAAAAATAGTTGTCCAAGTCGGGCATAACTGTTGAGGCGGCAAAAAACCAGAGGACACGATCAACATTTAATACTTCTTCAATGTTGTCAATATTGTAGTTAAGCGTATAGATCAACTCCAGTAGATCAGTCCAGCCATGATCTGATTTCATTTCATACCCTTTCTGGTAAACATAGGCATTGGAATCGGGACCATACCATTTCAGGTCAGGCCCGGCTAAATAATCCTCACCAAAATGAAATTGCGGCTCACACTTAAAAAAAGTACCTTGATCATTACCAAAGTGTTTGCGTAAAAACTGTTTGTTGATCGACTCTACGTTCACGTAAAGGCCCATATGCGAGCCATTAACAGATACATTCATGTATCCAACCTGAGGAGTCGGTAAATAAAGTCCCTCTGAAAGATAGCCAAGGGTTTCCTTAACGAAAGTAACATCAAACAAAGCGTTAGATAATTTCAGTTTTTCATAACCCATTACATCCTGGTCGTTATGAACATGCTCTACATCAATATTGAATGGAAACTTGGGGTTAACTGTTTCCCTGGCTAAAAAAAAAGTGGAATTTCCTTTATACCTAGCGCCTACGCTATCGTAAGTCACACCATTGACAGTAATGTCAGACAGTTCGTAAGTCTTATCATCCACATCCCACCTAGCCTGTAGAATCGAATCATAGGCAGGGTTATAAAATTCAATATTCAGAGAATGAACTGTATAAGGATCGTACAGTTCCTGAGCATATAGAATGGATAATAATAAAAATGAAAGTGGCAAGGATTTGAACAAAGTGTTTTTTCTGACTTTAGTTAAGCTTAACCAAATACATTAAATAAGAATCGCCATATCCTATAATTGGTTTTTCTAGCAATCCATGACCAATTCTTATCAGGTAGGGTAGGCGGAATACTAGTTACATTTTTCTCATGCCAATTATTGCTGTAACCAGTTACATCCCAAAGTAAATCCGCTCCATCGAGCCCCGATTCAACAACAATTTTTGCTGGTTTATAGCCATTATTCCGAAAATCGTTATTATGCACCCAACAGGCATCAGGTATTGGATCCACATCATAAACATAATCTTCCCCGAAAAATAAATCTAATCCTATTACTGCGACACCAAAGGATTGGTTATCATGAAATCTATTGCCCGTTACTTCAATACTATCACCTGCCATGACCATCAAGCCGGTGCCTTGTGGAACATTACTCACGATTGAACCGGGTTCACCAAAATTCACATGATTATTTTTATATACATAATTATTAACGACCCTGCAGTTTGATGAAACTTTTGAAGGGTTATTGGGCAGCAGAAATACCAGTATACCCCCCGCATTATCATACACTTCGTTATTCTCAACCAGGGCATTCACTGAATTTTCAATTTCAATACCAGTAACATTGCCATAGGCAACGTTATTGCGGACTACGATATCCTTTGATTGACCTACGTAAATTCCAGCATCACTGGTGCCAGTGACACTGCATTGCTCGACCAAGACACCGACACACTCTACGGGATATATACCGTATAGGCCTGTGTTATCACAATGTATATTCCGAAATGTGACTGCCATGGATCGATTCAGCATTAGACCATTGGCTGTATAATCCTTAATTACAAAACCATTAATCTCAATGTTGCTACCTGTGCCTACCGCCGCATCCGGTAACCTGTTTTGACCATTCAGAATGGGCCAAGCATCATCTTTCTGTTGACCCATAATGGTAATATTTGATTTGTCGATCATTAGCGTCTCTGAATACTCCCCGGGAAAAACCATTACCGTATCACCAGCCTGAGCCATTTCAATTCCATCCTGGATTGTCTGCGAGGGATCCACGATTATGCGCTTACCTGCACGTTTGAGATTGACTTGTTCTGGTTTCTTAAATTCATCCATGTGACCAGCTAGTTCAATCGACTGGTTTTCCAAAGAAGGAACCACTGACAATCCAGAAGGGACTTTATCCGGAATAACTGGTTTATTCGATTCATCTGTAAGCGCGCGTAAAAATGCGACCATATCCTGTCGTTCATCAGTACTGAGTTCAAACTTGCGAATCTTATCATCTAATGTCGCTGGTTTAAATCCATGAGCTGCACCACCACCAGCAGCATAAAAGTCAATGACCTCCTCCAGTGTCTGGAAAGTACCGTTATGCATATAGGGTGCTGTCAGAGCTATATTTCTCAAAGTGGGAACTTTGAAGGCTCGTTCATACCCTTTGCCAGCAATTTCCGCCCGCCCCAGATCCGGTTCTTGATCATTAATATCTGGGACACCAACCACCTTGAAGTCAGGGTTATTAAATGTGGGAAAATTGTGACATTCGAAACAGCGTGTTTTTAAAGAACGAAATAAATTCAATCCATGGCGTTCAGATCTTGATAATGCTAAATGATCGCCCTGGGCATATTTATCAAACCGGGAATTATTGGCAATGATGGTACGCTCAAAAGAAGCAATGGCAAAGGTTATATTTTCAAATGTAAGTGCCGGTCCTGCGCTATTGCCAAACACCTCATTGAATAATTGCACATATTCTGGTACCTGCAGTAATTCCTGAACCAATTCATCTTTATCCTGGGCCATCTCCTTCATGTCCTGAATTGGGAAAGAAGCCTGATGTTCCAGGTCATCTGCACGACCATCCCAAAACTGAAGGTGATTATAGGCAGAATTCCAGATTGTGGGTGAACCGCGACGAAGTACTTCCCCGCCCTTACGGTCCTGTCCTATACCAGAGCCTCCCCGGCCCATAGATAATGCTCTATTATCAGTAAAACCTAGATCCGGATGGTGACAATGGGCACAGGAAATAGTATTATCACCGGAAAGGATAGGATCAAAATATAACAATCTTCCCAATTCTTCTTTTTCAGCAGAAACAGGGTTGTTTTCCCGAATGGGCATGGCCGGATAGGTCCTTCTCAGATTTGCAGAGGCGGTAATATTCCCGAAAAATTTATCGATAAAATCGTGCTGGTCAACTGTACCATAGGCACCGCCCATGTTCTTATCCAGAGCAGAAATGGGGATGGACAATAGCACCAGAAAGATAATGAAAACAATTCCGATGATTTTAATAAGCCGGTACATTTACAGTGACCAACTGTGGCGATATTTCTTGTCAATATACCGATTGGCCTTACCCAGGTTGGTAAAGCGCATATTGGGGCCATCCCACTGCAAAGTGGTATATTTATCAGCAACACGTAGTGCAATACAACCAAGCAACATTATTTCGGTCAGTTTTCCAGCATAATCAAAATTGGATGTGGTCGGCGAACCTGTCTTGCATGCTGCGATCCATTCTTCCCGGATCCCAGGAGACCTGGGTATTGTTTTTGGCGGTGGATCAAAATCTTTCATTTTGGCCTTCGGAAGTAGTACTGGATCACGGCCATAAGTACCACAGGATAATTTCCCCTTTGTACCTACAAAAAGAACACCTCCTCCATTATCTCCCATACGCTCTCCATCTTCCAGTTCCTCTGGTCGCGGTGGTCGAAGACCGCCATCATACCATACAAGTTTTACTGGGACCATACTTTTACGCACAGGGAATTGATACGTTACCATAGATGACTGGGGGTAAGTTTCATCATTTATCGGACTTGAACTGGCCTGCACACTGATCGGGTCACCAAGTTTCAATGCCCAGAATGGTTGGTCCATCAGGTGCGCACCCATATCACCTAAGGCACCGGTACCATAATCGAGCCAACCACGCCAGCTAAACGGTAAATAAGCTGGATGGTACGGCCGTTTCGGTGCTGGTCCCTGCCATAGATCCCAATCCAATTTGGAAGGTACTACAGGATTTTCTTTTGGGCGGTCTATACCCTGTGGCCAAATGGGTCGGTTTGTCCAGATATGCGCCTCATAAACGTCTCCGATGGCCCCGCTCCAGATCCATTCATTGATCAACCGTGCCCCTTCGCCAGCATGCCCCTGGTTACCCATCTGTGTTGCGACTTTCATTGCCCTAGCCGTTTCGGCAAGTTTTCGAGCCTCTTGAACTGTGTGAGTCAGCGGTTTCTGCACATAGGCATGTTTACCCATCTTCATAGCCATCATTGCGGCAACAGCGTGAGTATGGTCCGGTGTACTGATAGTTACGGCATCAATCTCTTTTTCCTGATCAAGCAGCACACGAAAATCCTTATAACGTTTAGCCTTAGGAAATTTATTGTAAGCTTTTGCGGCCCGTTCATCATCGACATCACAAAGAGCATAGATATTTTCAGAATTAACGCCGACTGTGTCATTATAGCCCATACCGCCAACTCCGATACAGGCCATATTCAATTTATCACTTGGGGCAGTATAGCCATTGCCTCCCAAGACATAGCGCGGTACAATGGTAAAAGCTGCAGCTGCGGCAGTTTTTCCGATAAATTCCCTTCTGGAAATAGACCGTTTTTTCTTTTTGTCGATCATGTTTTAACCCCAGATAGAATCTTATGGCTAATTTCTTCGATCTTTTCTAGTACGTCTTTCTGTACCATTTCTATTATTACTATCTATTGGTTGATCCTTTTTTCTGCGGTGGTCATCTCTACGATCCTGGCTCTTTCTTTTTTCTTCCATTTTACTTTCCTCTCTTTACAAATTAATATACCATTATTTTTCGAAACTTACGGATGGCAACGTATCAAGCAAGCATCAGAATCATATTAGTTATGCTTCGGATATTTGCTGTCCATTGGTCCCAAAGGATACCATAGTCATAACACCAGTAAATATACGGTTAATTATCTCCAAACGCTGATTTTCGTCATTTGTCTCAATGAGCTGTTGTTTTATTTTGTTAGGCAGATTTATAAACTCGATAAAATCAAACGATCGACTTTTGGACATATGGCGCTCCATATCTTCGTTCAAGCCAAGTTTCAACAATATATGCAAATATTGATCTCGTGTCTTTTCTAATAAATCTGCTGGAGCAGATTCTTGGTCCTCAAGGTATGTAACGTTACCAATCCAAAGCTGATCGTTTTCCTGCACTTTGTCTTTGATCCGAAAACACTGCTGTCCTTGGACGATAATATCATATTCACCAGTGGGGTGTTCTTTCAATACCCGGATTATCTTTACACTGCAGCCAATACTTTTTAACCCCTTGTCATCTTTTAACACAATCCCAAATGGATCACCCGTTTTAATGCTATCCTTTATCATCCGCTTGTAGCGCGGTTCAAATATATGTAATGGAATACGCTCCTTTGGCACTGCGACGATGTTTAAAGGAAATAGTGGCATATTATCCATAAAATAAACCCATATTATTGATCTATTTTTAACAAGTAATCCCAGAAAGACTGGCCATCAATTTCTGGGTCATCATTGATCTCTATTATTTCCATATCATGAAAATATTGATCGTAAACAGTATCCCGTTCATGAGCTAAGGGTGTTTCGCAAAAACAGGTTTCACACCATTCTACAACCAATGGTTTAGTCAATATTGCTTTTCGAATCGATGACACTATCTCTCGGCCATCCGGTTTCTGGCCCGTGATGGTTCCATCACTCAATTTCTGGTAAAATTCACCCATCTTTTCTTTTAGCATTGTCGCTTTTACATGATAACGCATAGGACTATTTAATCTTTGCGATGTGTTCCCGGTCTCACTGGGGCAAGTCTATCTCCATATCTGCTATAACATAGGCCATAACGGCTAAGGCAGCAACACAGTGATTGAATTCATTAAAATCAATTTTATCGAAAGTATCAGCATTGGTGTGGTGGTACCAAAAATATTTTCTTCCATCTACCTTTAAGGACATAACGGGGACACCTTCGTCGTTGAGCGGTGTCACATCAGCAGCCCGGCCACCAGTAGTTATTTCGTTTGCCTTTATTGAGATCAATAATTCAGAAATAGCATCAACAATTTCTCTTCCAGCCTGACTTCCAGTAAATCCAAATCCACTAGGTTGAAATACACCACCATCCGATTCGATCGCAACCATATGTTTATCTAATTCATCACGATGAGTATCTCGATAAGCTTTACTGCCCTTGCCGCCATTTTCCTCATTCGTCCACAATACAACACGCAGGGTTCTTTTTGGTCTTAGGCCCAGGTCATGAATCAGTTTCACCGCATGCCAGGCAGCTACACTACCGCCGCCATCATCCTGGGCACCCTGACCCACATCCCAAGAATCAATATGACCGCCTACAACAACAATCTCATCTGGATTTTCAGAACCTTTTAGATCAGCCACTATGTTCCTGGACCAGCGATCCGGTTCTGTCCTGGCGGCCATTTTTAATTGAATCACAATCTTTTCACCACTTTTTTGCTGGTGACTGAGCATGATGGCATCTTCTATAGTAAGGGCAGCATGGGGAATACGTGGTATATCTTCTGTATAAGCCATCATACCGGTATGTGGTGTATAAAGTGTAGATGAACCAACGGACCGTATGAGGCTGGCTACGGCCCCATATTTTGCAGCTGCGCTGGCGCCTTTATAGCGGTATTGTACAGTTTCACCATAACTGGTGAAGGGTGCATTGAATAATACGATCTTTCCCTTAACCTTATCTTGGATAGTTTCAAGCTCAGCAAAACTATCAACCACCACTACCTCACTACGAATACCATGCTTCGGTGTACCAACACTGCCACCCAAGCCCAAAATTGCCAGATCTTTTTTAAAGGGCTTGATCAAATGGGCTGATTCCTCGCCCCTAACCCAGGCCGGTACCTTTACCGGCTCTCCTTTGATTACATCAAAACCATCCTGGTGCATTTCGCCTATAATCCAATCCAGGGCATATTCTAGGTTTTTCGAACCGCTCAACCGGGGGCCAAAAGTGTTGCAAAGATAACCAAGCTGCTTATATGCGCCGCTGTCTGCGAGCGCTGCTCCAATCAGTTTATTTGCTTGTGCGCTGTAATCAGCGGCAATGGAACCACCCAAAATATGGTGTGAGATTAGTGATAACA